>Ga0315899_10005914_pt1 | contig 13170 bp, 9 predicted proteins | sample LakEriMetagenome_2_FD_203518 | JGI IMG/M metagenome (GOLD analysis project Ga0315899, IMG submission 203518) | Freshwater fungal communities from buoy surface, Lake Erie, Ohio, United States - Buoy 4 MA112 | ecosystem: Environmental > Aquatic > Freshwater > Lake | place: USA: Lake Erie, Ohio...
CGATCTCAGCAGGCTCCGCAAAAACCTCAAACACCTCGCCGCCGTCAAAGCAGCCGCAGGTTGCCGCATCCTCCTCGCCCAGAAGGGCTTCAGCATGTGGGCCACCTACCCGCTCATCCGCCAGTACCTCGACGGTACCTGTAGCAGCGGCCCGTGGGAAGCCATGCTCGCCCGCGAAAAATTCGGCAAGGAAATCCACGTCTACAGCCCTGCCTTCACCGACGAAGATCTCGCCGAGGTCATCCCCTTCGCCGACCACCTCTCCTTCAACTCAGTCCGCCAGTGGCACCGCGGCCTCGAATTCATCCGCCGCAGCGGCCGCCACATCGAAACCGCCCTCCGCATCAATCCTCAGGTCTCCACCGGTGATCACGCCATCTACGATCCCTGCGTCCCCGGTTCCCGTCTCGGGATCCCCCTATCCGAATTGAAAGGCGAAGACCTCTCCGCTCTCGACGGGCTCCACTTCCACACGCTCTGCGAACAAAACGCCGACGCCCTCGCCACCACCCTCGACGCCGTCGAATCCAAATTCGGCCACCTCCTCCACAAGGTCAAATGGCTCAACATGGGCGGCGGCCACCACATCACCAAAGCCGGCTACGACACCGACCTCCTCGTCCGTCTCGTCAAACGCATCCGCGAGCGCTACAACCTCACCGTCTACCTCGAACCAGGCGAAGCCATCGCCATCGGCACAGGCATCCTCGTCAGCCGCGTCGTCGACACCGTCCACAATGCCATGAACCTCGGCATCCTCGACGTCAGTGTCACCTGCCACATGCCCGATTGCCTCGAAATGCCCTACACCCCGGACATCCGCGGCGCTGGCCCCCAGGGAACTTTCCCGCACCACTACCGCCTCGGCGGCGGCACCTGCCTCGCAGGCGATGTCATCGGCGATTACTCCTTCCCTCACCCGCTCCAACCCGGCGACCGACTCGTCTTCGAAGACATGGCCCACTACACCATGGTCAAAACCTCCATGTTCAATGGCGTCAAACACCCAGCCCTCTGTCTCTGGGACCCGGACAAGGACGAACTCACCACCGTCCGCCGCTTCTCCTACGAGGACTTCCGCGACCGGCTCTCCTGATCAGGGCCCAACCCACCCACGCCCCCGTTTTCCACTGGCAGGAACCTCCGGTCAGCGTCATGAATGCCCATGGCTGATCCCACCGGCACCACTCCCGCTCGTCTCCTCCCGTTCCTCCGCTCCGGCGGCCGAACCGTCATCGTCCCCATCGACCACGGCACCGCCATCCCCGTCCCCGGGCTCGAACACCCCGCAGACCTCATCGAGGCCCTCAAACCTTTCGCCGACGCCTTCGTCGTCAACTACGGCACCGCCCTCGCCTGCCGCGACGCCCTCGCCGACCGCGGGGTCTGTCTCCGCACCGATGTCTATAAACCCGCACGCCCAGGCCACCCGGACCACGGTGCCTACATGACCTTCGGCGCAGCCGACGCCATCCGCGCCGGCGCTCACGGGGTCATGCACATGCTCTACCCCCAGCACCCGGACGAAGCCCGCCAGTTCCGCGAATCCGCTCGCCTCATCAGCGAATGCCACCACGCCAACCTCCCGGTCATCACCGAAGCTCTCCCCTTCGGCCTCGGCCGCACCGCCGACTACACGCCCGATAACATCAGCTTCGCCGTCCGCGCCGCCGCCGAACTCGGCGCAGATGTCGTCAAAACCGCATGGCCCGGCAGCAAAGATGCCTTCCAGCGCATCGTCGACGCATCCTTCGTCCCCGTCATCGTCCTCGGCGGCTCAGCCTCCGACGAAGACTCCATCCTCTCCATGGTCGCCGACTCCATCGCCGCCGGCGGCGCAGGCATCGCCATCGGCCGCAATGTCTGGCAACACCCCCACCCGCCCCTCATGCTCAAACGGCTCCACGCCATCGTCCACGGTGGCCTCACCGCCAAGGCCGCCCTCTCCATCTTCTGACGGCCCGCTGACATCCCATGGCCTTCGCCCCGGACCACGCCCTCTCCCTCATCTCCCGCGCATGGCATCAGGGAAGGCTCGCCCACGCCTTCCTCATCTCAGGCTCCCACCCAGACGACCTCCGCCACCTCGCCGTCTCCATCGCCGCCCTCGTCAACGACTGGCATAATCTCTCCGACCTCGACAGTCTCCGCCAGCACGGAGCCATCGTCATCGAACCGGAATCCAAACTCCGCCGCATCAAGGTCGACCAGATGCGCGACGCCGAACGCCGCCTCCAGCTCACCTCCAGCGGCAACATGAAGCTCTGCGTCGTCTCCGACGCCGACCGCATGATGGCAGAAGCCGCTAACGCCTTCCTCAAAACCCTCGAGGAACCCCCGGACGGAACCCTCATCCTCCTCCTCACCCGCGCCCCGGACCAGCTCCTCGACACCATCCGCTCGCGCTGTGTCCGCGTCCCTCTCTTCCGCCCAGGCCATTCCGGGCTCGATCTCTCCGAATCCGGCACCTCATGGGTCCAACTCATGGCCGCCTACTTCTCCGCCAAGGAAAAACCCGACGGGCTCCGCGCCATGGGGCTCCTCTCCGACTTCCAGGCCATCCTCTCCGAGGTCCGCGGCGAAATCGAACAACGCCACAAAGACGCCCTCCGCGAGGAAATCGATACCTACGGCAAAACCACCGACGGCATCTGGCTCCGCGACCGCGAGGACTACTACGACAATCTCACCGAATCCGCCTACCAGGAACAGCGGAATTCCTTCCTCACCATCCTCTACACGTGGTTCGGCGAACTCCTCCGTCGCCGCGAAGGACTCCCCGCCGTCGACCTCCCGGGCTTCGCCGCCTCCATGCACGAAATCGCCAACCGCTTCCCCGCCGCAGACCTCCACAAGCGTCTCCGCGCCGTCGACGAACTCCGCCGCAATCTCGCCACCACCGTCCGCGAACCGCTCGCCCTCGAGGTCGCCTTCCTCAAAGCCTTCGGCTGATCTCCCGCTTGCCTCCACCCCACCCGCAGCTACCGCCCCCCTCTCCCCTCCCCTCCCTGTAATTCCAGCCCCTAACTCTTCCTTCTTACCATGCGAATCGCTCTCGACGCCATGGGTGGCGACCACGCCCCGCGCAACATGATCGCCGGGGCTCAGCTCGCCATGGCCGAACTCCCACGCATCGACACGCTCTTCCTCGTCGGCGACGAATCCCGCATCAAATCAGAAATGCAGGCGCTCGACTTCCGCGACCCGCGCATCGAAATCGTCCACACCACCGAGGTCGTCGACATGCACGACAGCGCCGTCAAAGCCATCCGTCAGAAGAAAAACAGCTCCATCTCCGTCGCCACCGATCTCGTCAAACAAGGCCGCGCCCAGGCCGTCGTCAGCGCCGGCCACACCGGCGCAGCCGTCGCCGCCGCCACCGTCAAACTCCGCACGCTCCGCGGCATCGAACGCGCCGCCATCGGCACTCCCTTCCCTAACCTCCACGGCACCTGCCTCCTCATCGACGCCGGTGCCAGCGTCGACAGCCGCCCCATCCACCTCTTCCAGCAGGCCGTCATGGGCAGCGTCTACATGAAGCACCTCTTCGGTATCAAAGACCCAGTCATCGGTCTCATGAGCAACGGCGAGGAAGAAGGCAAAGGCACCGAAGTCACCCGCGAGGTCTTCGACATGCTCCGCAACGCCCCAGGCCTCAACTTCCGCGGCAATATCGAAGGCCGCGACCTCGCCAACGCCGATGTCCACGTCGCCGTCTGCGACGGCTTCGTCGGCAACATCCTCCTCAAAGGCTCCGAAGGCATCGCCCGCGCCATGATGCACCTCCTCAAAGAAGCCTTCACCGCTTCCCTCCCACGCAAAATCCTCGCCGGCCTCCTCAAGCCCGCCATGAAGTCCGCCCTCCACAAAATGAACTACGAAAACTACGGCGGCAGTCCCCTCCTCGGCGTCAACGGCGTCTGCATCATCGCCCACGGCTCCTCAAGCCCACTCGCCATGAAAAACGCCCTCCGCGTCGCCACCGAAAACATCCAGCACGCCGTCAGCGCCAACATCGAAGAACGCATCGAATTCTGCCGCCCCTCCCTGCCACAAGTGGAAGCCGCGTCCCGCCCCTGATTGCAGAAGCGGCATCCCGCCGCTTATCAGAATCAAATCTCCCTGACAAGATCGCACCCGCCCTGGCTCGCCACAGGAGGGGGGACATTCCTGTCCCCCAAACCCCATACCAAAGCCATCCCAGCCTTGTCTCCGAACCCGCCCCCTCTCCCCACAAGCCCCATCTCACTTCTCACCTCCCCTCTCCGCGGAAAAGATCTTGCCCGCCGCTCCAGCGCGCCCGATCCTCCGCCCATGAAACGTTCGCGCTTTTCCCGCCGCTCCTTCCTCCGCGGCGCAGGTGTCTCCATCGCCCTTCCATGGATGGAATCCCTGACAACCACCTCCCGAGCCGCCGCCGCAGGCGCTGACGCCCCCGTCCGCGTCGCCGTCCTCTTCGCAGGCAATGGCTTCCACGGCTCGGAATGGACCGCCTCCGGCGAAGGCGACTCCATGACCCTCGGCAAGGTCCTCGAACCCCTCAACGACTTCCGCCGCCAGCTCCTCTTCATCCGCGGGCTCTACAATGCCGAAGCCCTCAAAGGCAACATCCACAGCTCCCAGACCGGCAACCTCCTCAGCGGCGCTCCCCTCGCCTCCGGCGGCGAAATCCGCTCCGGCACCAGCTTCGACCAGGTCATCGCATCCCACTACGGCCGCGCCACCAAGGTCCCTAGCCTCGTCCTCGGCTGCGAAAAAGCCAACCCCTCCGTCCACAAGAACTACTCCATGCTCTACAGCTCCCACATCTCGTGGAGCTCGCCAACTTCCCCAACCCCCCTCGAGGTCTATCCCGCTCTCGCCTTCGACCGTCTCTTCAAGGAAGGCGCAGGCAAAGGCGACCGTAGCATCCTCGACGCCGTCCTCAACGACGCCTCCTCCCTCCGCCGCGATCTCGGCCGCAATGATCAGCACAAGCTCGACGAATACCTCGACTCCGTCCGCGATGTCGAACAACGCCTCGAAAACGCCGGCCAGCGCGGCGAACTCCAAGGCTGGCGCCCGACTCTCGCAAAACCAGACAAACCCCGCCCCGCCGACGGCATCCCCCAGGACATCGCAGAACACATGCGCCTCATGTCCGATATCCTCGTCCTCGGCTTCCAGACCGACACCACCCGCGTCACCACGCTCAAACTCAACAACGACCACAGCTCGCTCCGCTTCCCTAACCTCGGCGTGGATTACATGATCCACCACCTCCTCTCCCACACCGACTCCGCAGACTGGCTCAAGGTCAACCAGTTCTTCATCAGCCAGCTCGCCTACATCGCCTCCCGCCTCGACGCCATCAAGGAAGGCGAACGCTCCCTCCTCGACAACTCCATGCTCCTCCTCTGCTCCTCCATGATGAGCGGCAGCCACGACGCCTCACAACTCCCCGTCGTCCTCCTCGGCGGCGGCGGCGGTCGCATCAAAGGCGGCCGAATCCTCGACTACCGCGACAAGCCAGACCGCCAGATGTGCCGTCTCTACCTCTCCATGATGGACAAATGCGGCGTCCACCCCGGCACCTTCGGCGACGCCACCAAACCACTCGACGAGGTCTGACTCAGAACACAAACAGAAACTCGCTCGAGTTATACAGCGCCCGGCAGAACGATCCAAGGCCCTCCGCCTCGATCATCGCCACACACTGCTCACGCTCCCACGCGTCCGGCGCACGGTTGTAGAACAGCGCAAACGCCCGCTCCGCCTGCGCCGCCGCATCCGCCCCCGCCTCCTTCCTCAATCGCTCCTCCAGAATCCCCGCCTGCCCCAGCACAAACGTGCTGTTGAACAGATTCAACGCCTGCAGCGGCGTATTGCTCCGGCTCCGCTTCGGCATCACCTGCCCGCCATCCGGACAATCGAACGAACTGAACACGCTGTCCGTCGTCTGCCGGATCCGGAATTGATAGACCATCCGCCGGAACTCCGCAGGCCCGAACTTCTCCTTCGCAAAATAGTGCATCACGTTCTCCTCCACCACATCCATCAGATAAAACCCAGGCCCGCCCCCGCTCATCTCCAGCACCCCGGAAACCGTCAGCATCGCATCGCGAATCGCCTCAGCCTCCAACCGCCGCGGCGTGAACCGCCACAGATACTCCCCGCCCGCATCAAGTTGCAGGTTCTTCTCACTGCTCGAGTCCCCCGCCACCGGCTCGCCCTCCCCGGAACTCCGCCGGAACGCCGCACTCTTCAAAATCAACCGCTGCACGTGCTTCACCGACCACCCGCTCCTCACAAATTCATCCGCCAGCCAGTCCAGCAGCTCCGGATGCGTCGGCCGCGCCCCGTTCAACCCGAAATCACTCGGCGTCGACACAATCCCCTGACCGAAAATGTAATGCCAGATCCGGTTCACCATCACCCGCGCCGTCAGCGGATGCTCCGCCTTCGTCAGCCACTGCGCAAACTTCACCCGTCGTTCCTGCTCCGGCTCATCCACCCCCATACCCAGCGTCCCCATCACCGTCACCACATCCGGCGCAACTTCCTCCCTCGGCTGCTGCGGTTCCCCTCGGTACAACCGGTGGGTCCTCCCCGGCTGACTGAACGTCCCCACCCACCCGCTCGCCGCTCCACTCAACGCCGCCACTTTCGCGTCCACCGCCGCCAGCGAACCTAGCGCCTCACGCGCCGCCGCCGCATCACCCGCGCCTAACTTCGCCACGAACGCATCCGGCGCTTCCTGCCCGCCAAACGGCATCCGGTCCTCCGACGTCGCCAGCACCGTCCACTCACCGCTCGCCCCCAACCCCTCAAACCGGTACGACGTCGCCACCCGGTCCCCGAACTGCCCGTTCCGGTCCCGTCCCCACACAATCCGCTTCACCTTCGCCTTCGCCGGCAGCACCACCTCCACCCACGCCTTCCCAGCCGTATCCGCAATCCAGCTCCTATCATTCCCGCTCTGCCCGTCATTCAAATGCTCCAGCTTGTGAATCGGATAGCCAGCCAGCGACCCCGACGCCTTCACCACCGCCCCGCCCGACGCCAGCGCCACATTCTTCCCGCCCTCATCGTAAATCTCTAACTCATCCACACAAGGCTCCGCCGCACTGCTCGCCTCAATCACAAACCGCACCGCCCCCACCTCCGTCGCCGCAAACACTTCTTCGTTCTCCCGCGCATTCACCGCCGCTCGCTTCGCCACCCCACCACCAGCCTCCGCCGCCTTCTGCCGCCAACCCGCCACCACTTCCCGCAACGCCGCCGCCTCTGTCCTCAAGGCCTCCATCCGCCCCGCTTCCTCAGCCCCTAGCGTCCGCCGGATCGGCCGCTCCCCGTGATTCACCCCCGCAAACACCGCCTGCATCGCATAATAATCCTTCTGCAGCACCGGATCAAACTTGTGATTGTGACACCGCGCACACCCCATCGTCAGCCCCATGAACGCCGTCGACGTCGTGCTCACCATGTCCGCCAGTTCCTCCTGACGCTGCATCAGCGACAGATTCGGATCCGGCGACTTCACAATGTCATACGCCCCGGCCACCAGAAATCCCGTCGCCGCATCCACCCCCAGCGCATCCCCCGCAATCTGTTCCCTCACAAACTGATCGTACGGCTTGTCCTCGTTGATCGACGCAATCACCCAGTCGCGGTAATGATAGGCCGTCTTCCGCTCCCGGTTCGTCTCGAATCCGTTCGTGTCCGCATACCGCACCACATCCAGCCAGTGCCGCGCCCAACGCTCGCCGCGCCGCGGACTCGCCAGCACCTTCTCCACCAGCTCCTCCCACGCCTCCGGCCGATCATCCCTCACAAATGCCTCGCTCTCCGCCGGCGACGGCGGCAACCCGTGCATCACCAGATGAATCCGCCGCACCAGCGTCCTCTTGTCCGCCTCCCCTAACGGCGCCATCCCCTTCTCCTTCAGCTTCTCCCCCACAAACGCATCAATCTCATTCCCGCCCGCCACCACCCCGGGCACCTCCGGCCGCCGCACCGCCTGAAACGACCAGTGATCGGTCTTCAACTGCATCCCCGCCGCCGCTTCCTTCTCCCCGGGCATCGCCGCCCCACCGTCAATCCACGCCTTCAATACCCCCACTTCCTCTGCCTTCAATCGATCCCCCTTCGGCGGCATCATGTGCTTCGGATCCGTCGACGTCACCATCCGGATCAGCAGGCTCTCCCCGCTGCTCCCGCGCACAAACAACGGTTCCCCCGAATCACTCCCCTTCAGAATCCCCGCCACACTGTCCAGCCGCAATCCGTTCTTCTGCTTGTCCTCCCCGTGGCAATCGTAGCAGTTCGCCTCCAGCACCGGCTGCACCTCCTTCACAAAATCCACCGCACGGCACGGCACGGCCACAGCAGCTACCAGCGGCAGAATCAATCGGATGGCCTCATTCATTGTGCCCCACCATACGCTCCCCATCACCCCGCTCTTGCCGACAACCGTCACACCGCTCCCCCAGCCCCGCGACGCCGCACCAGCCACTTCCTCACCTCCTCCACCCACAACACCGGGCTCGCCACCAGTCCGATCAGCACAAAATGCCGGAAATCGATCGGCACCGTGTGAAACAACCGGTTCATCGGCCCGCTGTAAATCACCGCCGCCTGCAGCAGATTCCCCACCACCAGCCCCGCCAGCAACCACCGGTTCCGCACCATCGTCCCGTCAAACGCCGAATCCGTCGCACTCCGGCAATTCAGCACGTTGAACCACTGCGACACCGCCAGCACCGTAAACGTCTCGCTCCGCACCAACTCCAGCGACACCCCGCTCCCCAGCCGCCACACATAATACCCGAACACCGACACCACCGACGCCCCCACCATCCCGATCATCCGCTTCAGCATCTCCGTCGTCACCAATCGCTCGTCCCGCCCCACCGGCGGCCGATCCATCTCCCGGCCATGGCTTTCCTCCATCACCAGATTCACCGTCAGCACGCCCTCCGTCACCAGATTGATCCAAAGTATCTGCACCGCCAGCAACGGCAGCGGCAACCCGCACACCAGCGCCAGCAGCAGCACCAGCACTTCGTCCACCGACGTCGTGAACAAATACAGAATCACTTTCTTCAGGTTCCGGTAAACCAGCCGCCCGCCCGCCACCGCACCCACCATCGTCGGAAAATTGTCGTCCGTAATCACAATCCCAGCCGCACTCTTCGCCACCTCCGTCCCCGTAATCCCCATCGCCACTCCTGCATCCGCACGCGCCAGCGCCGGTGCATCATTCACCCCGTCCCCCGTCACCGCCACCACCCCGCCCTTCGCCTGCCACGCCTCCACAATCCTCAATTTCTGCGCCGGATGCACCCTCGCAAAAACCGAGATCCTCTCAAGTTCCCCCCTCAGCTTCCCCTCGCTCATCGCCTCCAGTTCCGCTCCATCCACCGCCAGATCCCCCTCCCGCGCAATCCCTAACAACCGCGCCACCGCCAGCCCGGTCGCCTTGTGATCCCCCGTCACCATCACCGTCCGAATCCCCGCCCGCCGACACTCCGCCACCGCTTCCTTCACCCCATCCCGCGGCGGATCCATCTGCCCCACCAATCCCAGCCAGACGCCATTCCCCGCCAGCGCCGCATACCCGCCCCCCGCCGCCAGCTCCCTCCCCGGAATCTCCGCCGCCGCCAGCACCCGCAACGCCTCACCACTCATCGTCTCCGCCGCCTCCCGCATCGACTCCCGCTCGTCCTCTTCTAACTCTTCATCCGCCCCATCCGCCCCTCTCACCAGCCCGCAAAGCGCCAGCACCGTCTCCGGAGCCCCCTTGATCAGGATCCGCCCGCTTCCCCCGCTCCCGCACTGCACCGCCATCAGCCGCGACGCCGCATCAAACGGCAACTCCGCCACCCGCTCATTCGCCGCCCTCACTTCCTCCGGCTCCATCCCCGCCTTCTTCGCTAACGTCAGCATCGCCGCCTCCGTCGGATCCCCCACGATCCGCCACGCCGTCTCCCCTCCCTCCGGCCCCTCCAGCCGCGCATCATTGCACAAAACCAACGCCTCAATCAGCCGCCGCACCGCCGCATCCCCGCTCTCCACCTTCCTCCCGCCCTCCGTCAACTCCCCCTCCGGCGCATAACCCCCACCACTCACCGCCACCTCACGCCCACCCGGCAACCTCAACGCCGTCACCGTCATCTCATTCCGCGTCAAGGTCCCCGTCTTGTCCGTGCAGATCACACTAACCGACCCCAATGTCTCCACCGCCGACAACCGACGCACCACCGCCCCACGCCGCGCCATCCGCTGCATCCCCACCGCCAAGGCCACCGTCATCGCCACCGGCAACCCCTCAGGCACCACACTCACCATCTGACTGATCGCCACCATCAGAATCTCAAGAAACGGCATCCCCCTCACCAACCCTCCCGCAATCACTAACCCGAACAACCCCAGCGACGCCCCCGCCAGCATCCTCCCAAATCCCTCCAACCTCGCCTCCAGCGGGGTCTTCGGCTCCCGCGCCGTCATCGTCAGATCCGCGATCCTCCCAGCCTCCGTCCGCTCCCCAGTCGCCGTCACCACCGCCCGACCCCGCCCCGCCGCCACCTGCGTCGCCGCATATACCATCCCCTTCCGGTCCGCCATCAGGGTCCCCACCGGCACCACCCCCGCATCCTTCACCACCGGCACCGACTCCCCAGTCAAAGCCGCCTCCGCCGCCTCCATCGCCACCACCTCTATCAAACGCCCGTCCGCTCCAACCGCGTCCCCCGCCGCCAGCAGCATCACATCCCCAGGCACCAATCCCGACGCCTCAATCTCCACTTCCTCACCTCCACGCACCACCCGCACCATCAGCACTGACAATTTCCGCAGCGCCGCCATCGACCGCGCCGCCCGTCGCTCCTGATACGCCCCCAGCAACGCATTCACCAATACCACCACCAGAATCACCCCCGCATCCCCTCGATGCCCCATCGCCCCGGCAATCAGCGCCGCCACCAGCAGCAGATAAATCAGCGGACTCGCAAACTGCCGCCCTATCACCAACCACACCCCCACCGGCTTCGTCTCCGGCAGCACATTCGCCCCATAATCCGCCAGGCGTCTCGCCGCCTCCGCCGCCGACAACCCGTTCACTCCATCACTCCCGAGCGCCTTCACCACCTCCCCAGCCGCAAGCGCATGCGGATCATCAAGCTTCACCATGCCCCCACCATCCCACCCTATCCGCAAAACGCCACCGCGCTCCTCGGGAATCGCCGCGCTTCCCCTGGACAGCTCCCCCGCCCTCCCCGATCATCCACCCATGCTCCTCCCGCTCGCCGAAATCACCGTCCAGCGCGTCGCCGACTCCGGTCTCGGCCTCGGCTCGATCATCGCCGTGGTCTCCTCGTGGGAACGCAACCGCTCGATCCTCTTCGCCATCATCGCAGGCCTCCTCAACTGGATCTACGTCATCTACTTCCTCATCACCCGCAGCCCCAGCGAATCCGGCCCGCGGAAAAAATCATAGCCCTCAAGGCTTCTCCTTCAGCCGCGCACTCGCCCGCTGCAGATCCGCCCGCTCCGCGTCGCTCAGGCTCCCCATGCCGCTCGCCGCAATCTTGTCCAGCAACGCATTCACTCGCTCCACATCGGGAGCCTCAGGCTTCAACTCCGCACGCGGCACCAGCTTCGGACTCGCCACCCTTTTCCCCGCGCCTTTCCCCGCAACCTTCCCCCTCCGCTCCGGCAGCGCCTCCCGCACCGTCTCCGCAATCCCCCCGAGCCGCGACACCATCCCCGCTCGCCGCATCAGCACATACGTCAGCACACCCGCCGTCACCGCCAGCAGCGCCCCCACCAAGTCCCTCGCCGCAATATACTGCAGCAGAAAAATCGCCGACAGCGCCGCCGCCCAGTACTTGAACGGCCACCCGAACAACCACTGCGCATCAGGCATCAGCATCGCCACCGCCAGAAACAGCGGAAAATGCACCAGCCCAGGATCCGCCAGCATATACGCACCACTCCCCGGCAGCACACTCAGCACCACCAGCACCGCAGGCAACGCCAGCGTCAGCACGCCATACAACCTCAGCAGAAACCCCCGCCCGAAATTCTCCTCCAGAATCTTCCCCCACTGCCACAACCACACCATCTGCAGAATAAACCACGGACTCACCGGCTGAATCAGCACGTGCGTCACAAACGCCCACGGCCTCATCAGAAACGCCGCACTCCCCGGCTCCACCCGGAACTCCATCCACTCCATCCACCGCCCCATCCCGAAAACCGCCCCCGCCACCATCCCCGCAATCTGCACCAGCACTAGCAGCGCATGCAGCCGCACCGGATGCCCCCGGAAGTAAAACAGCGGCTCGGAACCGGATGGCACAGTGTACATGGTCACCGACGATACGCACGCCGCCACCGCCGCAACCGCTCCGCTCGGATCATCTTTCTGCTTTCCTCAACCGTATCCCGGGATAAATCCAATACTCTATGCCGCCTCTCGTCTCCTCGCTCGTCCGCTTCTACCAGTCCTCCATCGGCAAAAAGATCATCGTCGCCGTCTCAGGCCTCCTCCTCATCGGCTTCCTCGTGGTGCACATGCTCGGGAACCTCCTCGTCTACGCAGGCCCCGACGCCCTCAACGCCTACGCCAAGAAACTCCACGACCTCGGCCCCCTCCTCTGGGTCGCCCGCATCGGCCTCCTCGCCCTCGCCGGCATCCACATCGTCGCCACCATCCAACTCACCCGCGCCAACCGCGCCGCCCGCAACCGCCAGTACGCCGTCGACACCGCCCGCAAGGCCACCCGCTCCAGCCGCACCATGATCATCAGCGGCCTCACCATCCTCGCCTTCGTCGTCTACCACATCCTCCACTACACCGCCTGCGTCGGCAACAGCTACGGCAACCCCGCCAGCAAGCGCTACTTCCTCGCCGACGGCTCCAAGAACGTCTACAACATGGTCGTCGACGGCTTCAGCTGGTTCCCAGCCTCCGCCTTCTACATCATCGCCATGGCTCTCCTCTTCAGCCACCTCAGCCACGGCTTCGCCAGCGTCTTCCAAACCCTCGGCCTCACCACCCCCAAATCCCGCGCCCTCATCGAAAGCGCCGGCAAAGGCCTCGCCCTCATCCTCTTCCTCGGCAATATCTCCATGCCGATCGCCATCCTCGCCGGTCTCGTGAAGTAATCCGGCCCCCAGCCAGCCCCG
>Ga0315899_10005918_pt1 | contig 13166 bp, 6 predicted proteins | sample LakEriMetagenome_2_FD_203518 | JGI IMG/M metagenome (GOLD analysis project Ga0315899, IMG submission 203518) | Freshwater fungal communities from buoy surface, Lake Erie, Ohio, United States - Buoy 4 MA112 | ecosystem: Environmental > Aquatic > Freshwater > Lake | place: USA: Lake Erie, Ohio...
AAAGAGGCTAATACGTAGTAGCCTCTCTCCGAAGAGGCGTCCGCACGCCAGTTTACGACACCGAAGCTTTAGTAATCAAAACGCCAAGCCCCCTAGTACCAATCGCTTGCGGAGGATCGCGATCGCTGATTCGCGCAAGCTAGGCCGGGGTTAGAACAGGGCAGGTTCCTCGCAAGGCGAGGAACGACGCCTCTTGGAAAGAGGCTATTACAGCACACGCCTCTTGGAAAGAGGCTATTACGTAGTAGCCTCTCTCCGAAGAGGCGTAAACACGCCAGTTCGCGCGATGGCTGCGGTTGACAGTTTGCTATACAACACTGACATTACGTCGATTCGAAAGGGCAAACAAACCGTCAGGCAAATACCGTGGACGCGGCAGACGTGGTAAATCTCAATGCGAGCGAGAATAATCGAGGTGGAATGCTCGCTTCCGACCGAAGAGCGTTGCAGGGTGCATGGCTTTTTCTTGCTGCCCTGGGTGTCTTTTTCTTTTCGAGCATTATTCTCTATGTGCTGTATGTTTTCATGAGAACAAAACAGCAAACGGGCATCGACGCTGCACAGCTCAAACTGCCGCCATTATTCGTACTTTCAACGGTCGTTTTGTTGGGTGTGTCCGGACTGATCGAATTGGCTTACAGGTCTGCACGACGTGATCGAGAGGGAGTGGTAAAATCCAGCTTGATTGTCGCAACGGTATTCGCGTTGATTTTCACGGGAGCTCAGTCGATCGGCATGATGCAATTGGTAACCGGAATGCTCCAGTCCGGCAGTCTAACCAATGGAGCCCATGCTTTTACCTTTGTTATGATTCTGGTTCACGCGTTGCACGTCGTAGGAGGTGTGGCAGCTCTCGGAATTTGTGCCATCAACGCGTGCCGAGACAAATATGATCACGAACGAACGATTGGGGTGCGGCTTTGCGGATTGTATTGGCATTTTCTGGATGTTGTCTGGTTTTTCATGATGCTGGCTTTTTTTGCCGCCAACCTCGCATTGAAGTAATCCGCTTGGCGGGCGAAAACCCGTAAAGAGTAGGGATAATGTCCTTTCCGAGGGCAAGCCGAACGCGAATCCGGTGTACTGCGTGGGGGAAAAAGCGTTCCAGGGCTGCAAGCGGAAAGCCGGATACGTTACACTTGGGAAATACTCGTTTTTCCATCGATGGTATGCCGGACGTCTCGTTCGGCGTTTTGATTGACTCACCCTTTGCGACAGGCCCTCAAATGTCAAATCCAAAAGTACGCGGCATCGTTCATGTTATCGAAGACACCAAATCCTTTGGGCAAAAGGGTTTTCGTAAAAGAACAATCGTCTTGGAGCAAAACACTGGCCGCTTCACAAACTACATTCCGCTCGAATTCACCAACGAAGGATGCGAGCTCGCTGATGAATTGCGTATTGGCGATGAAGTCGACGTGACCTATAGACTCAGCGGCCGCAAATGGCAAAAGGATCCTTCAAGTGAGGTGAAGTATTTCCTTAGTGCGGAAGCACTGACCTTTGCAAAAGCAGGCACAAAAACTGCGGAATTCGACGAGGATGACATCAACAGCGAATTTTCCCAAGCCGGTGCGGACGATGACGCCCCGTTCTAACGATTGTTGATGGCCTTCTCCAAAAGTGAGATTTCTATCTCGTGCGGGTTGCATTTCTCTCACAGCAGCCCGCTTACCTCAATGCGTCCTAACCAATCGGGTTTTACCTGACGTCATGCGGTATAGGCAGCAGCAGCGGAATCGATATTCTTTACATCTGTTGCTTTGCTGCCCAACAATACCAAACCGGGTCTATTTCATCCAGCATCTAAATCAAAGGCGAATTCATGGTCAACAATAAGTCGTGGAATCGGAAGCTAGCATGTATGGCAATCGCATTGGGGATCGCTTCCTCGACGGTAAAGGCCGATGAAGGTATGTGGCTTTTTAATGCCGTTCCCAAAGCGCAGCTCAAGGAAACGTATGGATTCGAACCGACCCAAGAATGGCTCGACCATCTCATGTTGAGCAGCGTTCGGTTTAACTCTGGCGGTTCAGCCTCCTTTGTTTCGTCCAATGGGTTGGTGCTAACGAATCACCACGTTGCGTCGGACACACTTTATAAGCTTTCAACCCCCGAGAAAAACATTAATGAAGATGGATTTCTGGCCAAGTCCCTCGAGCAAGAAATCAAAACCCCGGACCTTGAACTGAACCAATTGATCTCGATTGAGGATGTGACGGCCAAGGTGAATGGCTCGGTCAAGCCTGGAATGTCTCCTCAAGATGCCAGTAAAGCTCGCCAAGCCGCGATGGCGAACATTGAAAAGGAATCGCTAGACGCGACCGGTTTGCGCAGCGATGTGGTAACACTCTACGGTGGTGGTCGGTACCACCTGTACCGATACAAGCAATACACGGATGTTAGATTGGTTTGGGCTCCTGAAGCTTCAGCAGCGTTCTTTGGTGGCGATGCTGACAACTTTGAGTACCCTCGTTACAACCTCGACGTAACATTGTTCCGAGTGTACGAGGATGGAAAACCTGCCAAGATCGACCACTTCCTCAAGATGGATCCCAACGGTGCCAACGAAGGTGACTTGGTTTTTGTCTCAGGTAATCCTGGACGTACTCGCCGGATCCTCACAAAAGATGCGATCGAATTTCAACGCGATGTGTCGATGCCTCGCGTCATGAATTTGCTTCGACGTAAGGAAGTACTTTTGCAACAATTCGGTTTGAAAGGACCAGAGCAAAAGCGACGCGCAAAGGATGACCTATTTGGAATCCAAAACTCGCGCAAGGCTTACACCGGGATGCTTCTCGGAATACAAGATCCGAGTTTTGTCGCAGCAAAAGCAAAGGAAGAAGTAGAGCTTAAAAAAGCGATCGCTGCCAATCCGAAACTTGCCAGTCTCTCGGATGCATGGGACACCATTCGCGATGTTCAAAAGAAACGTACGGAATGGCTGAACAAATCGGTCTCTATGCGTTCGCAGATCTACGGTATTGCGGAAAACCTCGTTCTGATGGCCAAGGAAGATACCAAGCCAAGTGCCGAACGACTTCGCGCGTACCGGGACAGTGGCCGGGATTCGCTGCTCTTGGGATTGTTCTCCGAAGCACCACTATATGAGGATCTCGAACGCACCACTCTCGCCGATGAGCTATCTCGATTGATCGATGATCGCGGTGGAAATGATCCCGTGGTTGTAAAAGCACTGGCTGGCAAGAATCCGAGAGAACGCGCTACTGAAATCATCGAAGGTACGAAATTGTTCTCCGTTGAAGAACGAAAAAAGCTTGCTTCGGGAGGATTAGCTGCCATCGAAAAATCGTCCGATCCTCTCATCGTACTAGCGAGAGACTTGGAAGCAGAATACCGCCGCGTCTACGAGGCGACCGATGGTCTCGAGGAACAAGAGCGACAAGCGTATGCTAAGATTACCGAAGCAAAGTTTGCGACCTTAGGTGACAAACTGTATCCTGATGCGACGTTCACATTGCGTTTAGCTTACGGTGCAGTTCGTGGTTACGAATCCGGTGGTCAAACCATTCCTGCGCACACCACAATGGGCGGAGCATTCGAACATGAGAAACGACATTTATCCGAAGGGGATTGGGTTCTACCCAAGAGCTGGAATGATGCAGCCTCCAAGATGAAGCTCGATACACCGTTTAACTTCGTTTGCACAGCAGACATTATCGGCGGTAACTCAGGATCTCCAGTCGTATCCCGTGAGGGTGCGATGGTAGGAATCATTTTCGATGGAAACATCGAAAGCTTGCCAGCCGATTTCTACTATTCGGACAAAGTTGGAAGGGCTGTTTCTGTCCACATCGCAGCAGTTCTAGAATCCTTGCGATCCATATACGATGCGGGGCACCTCGCGGACGAAATGGGAAATTAGACGTGTCATCGCAGTTTTGGCTGCGATAAATTGAAAGTAAAACCGCCCGAGCACTACAAGAGTTATTTATTCGAACAAGGACGAGAGAATCGTGAGCGAAGAGACACCTGCTGAGCCAGTCGTTAAGAACTTTATCGAACAAGAGATCGAGAAGGACTTCGCGACCAAACCCGCATTAGCAGGCAAGACCGTCGCCACGCGGTTTCCACCAGAACCGAATGGCTACCTCCACATTGGCCATGCGAAATCCATATGCTTGAACTTCGGACTTGCAAAGACCTATGGTGGAACCTGCAATCTAAGATTCGACGATACCAATCCGACGAAAGAAAACGATGAGTACGTTAACTCGATTATGGAGGATGTTCGCTGGCTAGGTTTCGAGTGGGATAATCTCCATTATGCGTCCGACTACTTCGAACAACTCTACGATTGGTCGGTGGAATTAATTCGAAAGGGACTGGCGTTTGTTTGCGATCTCAACGCAGAACAAATGAGACAATACCGAGGCACTCTAACGGAGCCAGGTACGGAAAGTCCATTCCGAAGCCGCACCGTCACAGAGAATCTCGATCTGTTTGAACGAATGCGAAAAGGGGAGTTTCCAGACGGTGCCCGTACGCTTCGCGCCAAAATTGACATGTCGTCTCCCAATCTGAATTTGCGAGATCCCGTGATGTACCGCATCATGCATGCGCACCATCATCGCACCGGAGACAAGTGGTGCATCTACCCAATGTATGATTGGGCTCACGGACAAAGTGATTCGCTCGAGGGTATCACACACTCCATCTGTACGCTCGAGTTCGAAAACCATCGACCTCTCTACGATTGGTTTTGCAAATCGCTCGAAATCTATCATCCGCGACAAATGGAATTCGCCCGTTTGAACTTGAATTACACGGTGATGAGCAAACGGAAACTACTGCAACTCGTAACTGAGAAACATGTTTCCGGCTGGGATGACCCGCGCATGCCTACGATAAGTGGCCTTAGACGTCGAGGCTACACGCCCGAAAGTTTGCGATTGTTCTGCGAGAGAATTGGCGTCGCTCGGTTCAACGGAACCATCGATGTGGTCGTTCTGGAAAATAGCATTCGCGATCACTTAAACTCGATTGCACCTCGATTCATGGCCGTGCTCGACCCAATCAAAGTCGTCATCACCAACTATCCCGACCATCCCGAGATGCTGGAGGCCGTCAATAACCCCGAAGATGAAACAGCAGGAGTTCGACAATTACCTTTTTCCAAAGAATTGTTCATCGAACGAGAAGACTTCATGGAGAACCCTCCCTCCAAATTCTTCAGACTCAAACCTGGCGGTGAAGTCCGACTGCGGTATGCGTATGTCATTCAATGTAATGAAGTTGTTAAAGACTCAGAGGGCAACATCATTCAGTTGAATTGCACCTATGATCCAGAGACCAAGAGTGGTAGTCCGACGGCCAACCAGAAGAAAGTTAAAGGGACCATACATTGGGTTTCTGCGCAACACGCTGGCGACGTAACGGTCCAACTTTACGATCGATTATTCCTCAATGAAAACCCTGAGAACGCTGAAGAGGGTAAAACGTTTCTGGACAACATCAATCCCAATAGCATGAATGTCATCACGGCAAAAGTTGAACGCATTCTATTGTCGCAATCGGCCGGAGCGAGAGTTCAATTCGAGCGAAATGGCTACTACTGCGTCGATGTAAAAGACTCCGCTCCAGGAAAACCGGTCTTCAATAGAATAGTAACCCTCAAGGACACATGGGCCAAGATCGCATCAAAGTCCTAGGTCACAAAGAGTCGTAAGTCCTGTGGAGTTACAGGCTCTGCAGAGGAGGCTCGCCGTCTTCTTTTGTGAAATGGGGAGCTTGCGTCCCCCTTATTGCGGTGACGATGCGACGAGGCTACAGTGAGAATCCTCCCTAGATTTCTCGTGTCCAGACGCCTTAAGCAACATAGTCTGGGCGTCCAACGCGAGGAGACTCACCATTGCATTTGCCTCCATCCCTGACGTAGCCATGAAAATGACCCCTCTCTATTTCTCGATTCTGCGCTGCTTGTTCTTGATGGGCATTCTCGGTTTCGCTCAGCAGTTTTGTTTCGCAGATCCACCGCGTTCTCTGATCGATGGCTGGAAAATTGAGTCGGTTCGTACAGAACCCGATTTAGTGACCCCAGTTGGTTGCTGTTTTGATGATCGTGGGAGATTGTTTGTTATCGAAAGCCACACCCACTTTCCACCGGACGACTACGACAGGCCAAAAGTTGATCGAATCTATCTTTTTTCTGATTCCGACCACGATGGAAGCTTGGACGAGCAATCACTCTTCTATGAGGGTGGTACAGCCACGATGGGATTGGTTTACGAGGCAGGAATCTTGTATGTTGTCTCCCGATCCAAGGTGTCCCAGATTCGCGACACCAACGACGATGGAAAGGCCGACGAATCGAGCGACATTGTGACCCTCGAAACGACTGCAAACTATCCACATAATGGACTTTCCTCGATCGTCATTGGTCCAGATAAAAAACTGTACATTGGACAAGGAGAAAACTTCGGCGCACCCTATCGTTTAATTGGGAAAGACAGCGAACAAATAGGAAGCGGCGAGGGTGGGAATATTTTTTCCTGTAGGCTAGACGGGTCCGAATTGCGACGACATGCAACGGGACTTTGGAATCCATTCGGTTTGTGTTTCGATGCGCAGGGAGATTTATGGACGGTTGATAATGATCCAGACTCGCGGCCTCCGTGTCGCCTTATTCGAGTCGTGGAGAGTGGGGATTACGGGTTTCAGTTTCGATTCGGACGGGCCGGCACAAATCCACTCATTGCCTGGAACGGTGAATTGCCGGGAACGTTGGGGATGGAGGCCGGGACGGGCGAGGCCCCGTGCGCGGTGTTGCCCCATCAAGGAAGATTGCTGGTTACGAGTTGGGGCGAAAACCGCTTAGAACTATTCTCGGCAAACGACACCGAGACGCTGGATCGTATTGACCTTAAAATTGCCATTCAGGGTGATACGATGTTTCGACCGGTTGGATTGGCTGCGGCTCCAGACGGATCCTTCTTGATGACCGATTGGGTTGATCGTAGCTACTCCGTTCACTCCAAGGGGAGATTGTGGAAGATTACTCCACCTCCATCCGTAACATCGCAAGAGAGCTCAACACACGAAACGGGAACTGCCGCGCTGCAGAAAGCTCCAGTCAGAAGCCCCCAATGGGAATCAAAGAGGAAAAACCAATTACGGATTCTTGCACAGTCACAGCGTGCTGACCTCCTCAATATGTCTCCTCCCTCGGATGCAGCAGCCTACCAACAATGGTTACTCGCTTGCCGCTGGAGAGAATGGCACGAACTCACAAAGGATTCCTCTAACAAAAAGCAGTTACGTATCGAAGCAGCACTGCGACACGCCGAGCGTGATGTACGAAGATTAGCAGTCAGGCTAGCCGCCGAAACCGAAGATCGCGTCTTTATAAATGCTTTAACCGAGAACTTGAATCGAAGTGAGCTCGATCCGTTTGAGTTTTCCGAAACAGTAGCCGCTATTTCCTACCTAGAGAGTTTGAACGATCCCTCTAAAGAGGTTTCCCTTCGAATCGCACGCCTCGCTGCTGCCATTGAATCTCCCTTGAACTCAGATGCCCTCAAAGCCATGGCGATTCGATTTCTACCTACCAATTCGGAAAAACCGGAATCTGCAATCCTCGACTCGTTAATAAAGAAATCGACGAACAAAGACGTCCAGATCCAAAGCACCTTGCTATTAGCAATGCGCCGCACCGATGCGACCACATCAACCTTACTGCAGGCTGTCAAGAACACATCGATCGATGAAGACGTACGAGCACTGGCCATGGCAGGATTAAATGCCCGCAAATCGAGTCTCGCGTCGGAGCTTCCCGCTCTTGGCTCATCCATCCAGGGAGCCCCCAAGGTTTACGCAGAATGGGCGAGAGTTATGAACACGACCGCAATCACACCGAATTTGCCAGCCCCGGAAAATTTCGAAGAGTGGTGGGCGCTGGTCGGAAGCGGTGGCGATCCTCAGGCCGGACAAAGGGTCTTTTTGCGCAGTGTTTGTTCGACGTGTCACGCCTATGCAGGTCGAGGCGCATCGCTAGCGCCCGACCTCTCGACTCTAGCGGGGACATCGTCTCGCAAGAAAATTCTAGAGTCGATTCTATATCCTGCAAAAGAAGTTGGCCCGCTCTACTTGCCTTGGAAAATCCTGACCACCGACGGCAGATCGCTCGTAGGGGTCAAGCTTAATGCGGGAGGATCCGGAAACAACTTACGATATCTAGGGGCAGATGGCACTACGTTTGAATTAAAACTGGAAGACATCGAAATACAGGAACCAAGCTCCACTTCGATCATGCCCGATGATGCTTACAAAAGCTTAACGCTCGAGGAACTTCGCGATCTACTTGCCTTACTCGAATAATCAAACCACATCTGGCCTCGTCCTCCTGTGGTGATTTCTCGACGAGAGCAGTGCTGAAACGTAGAAAGGAGAGTCGTCCTAACAATCGCGGTCCCCCGTTGCCACTGGGCTTGTTGCTTTGATCGAAATTGAATGTTTAGCGAACGTAAAATGGGCACTCTTGCCCGTTTAATGGCGTCGAAGTCGGTCAAGAGTGACCAACCTACCATTAAAGCAACAAGCCCTACTTAGAAGGAGTTGGCAAATCAGAAACAGCAGCCCCTCTCGGAAAGGTGCTATCCTGCAATTGGAAAAGAGATGTAGAAATCGTTGGGCTCGAAATGGCTTCTGGAGTCGGCTTTTTTTTCCAAGGGATGGAAAACTCTAGCCCTCGCTCCTCCGATAGGAGTTTTGCATCAGCTGAAAAAACGAGCTGCTCGGTCATGCCGTTGCTTAAACTCGCCTCCACCAGTTTGCGAATACTCTCGTCATAGATATTGTCTTCACCTCGGAAGTCGATCCATCGCGAAAGCTCTAGACCTTGTTTCGTTTGATCCCAGAATTGCCAATCTTCTTTTGCGGAAACATCCCACACAACCAACGTTTCCATCCCAGCAAAAACTGATTTTCTCGCGGTTCGAACAATAGGTATGGGAGTTAACATCGAGCTCGACCACGAGGTTTCGATCCATGATTTGGTAGTCCATGTCGTTACCGATTCGAGATCCATACGGATGTTAGCGGATGGTCGATTGGCGATATTAAGTCTGGGGATGGACACCACAGAGCCATTTATGGCAATAAGCGAGTTGGTCCACTGAGTTTCAACCCTCATCGGGGAAGCATATCGAAGAAAATCGATGTTGCCAAAAACCGTCGTTTTCCTGAGCAGCAGTCGCGAGCTCGCTACCGTAATCGGGTCCGATGCCCCTACACCAACGTTTGAAGATTGCTCGAATTGAACGATCGCAGGCAAAGCAGGACTCGCTATCGTGCTGGCTTGATATTCAACTCGCAATGAACAGTTATCAAAGGAAAGCTGTGTTCCTGGTCGGCACAGAAAGAGTGGTTGCCTAGCATCAGTGGTTTTCCAAATCAAATCACAATTCTCGAATGCGATTTTGTTGGAGCCACAGTCCATCCATGCTTTGCTTTCTCTCAAGTCTTTTGCTGGATTGATTTCAATCCGACATCTTTTCCCCTCAGGGCTAAGGATTTTGAGTTGAGATCGGAGTTGAGTGATAGGCTTAAGCAATTCTGTCGAAACAACAGCCGGCGATTGAATCACGATCTGACTTATCGACGAGACAATATTGGCTCTTTCTATAGCTTGTTCCAAGGAAGCTGCTAACTGCCGATTGGTCTCCAATTGATCCTGGGTTAGCGAAGAATCGACTATAATGCTTTGCGAATCTTCAGGTAGGGAAATGATTGATGACTCATCAGGACGAATTGAAACGCTATTCGATCCCGTCGCAGAAACGCTGACGGGGCTCTTAGAGATAACGGGGGCAGGAATACTGGCTACGGAATTGCGAAGCCAGTCGACGTAAAACCAGAGAGTACTCGCGAGCAAAAGTGAAAATGCGACCAGATAGGGAGCGAGCCATCGGCCAACGGAAACTGGATGTTCGTAGACAGAATCTCGCGGATCAGTGGTTCGGGTCCATTCTAGATTTTCGATAACGGCCAATGTTTGCAAATCATCGATCAAATCCGTGGGTTGTTGATAGCGGTCGGCAGGTCGCTTCGCAATTAGTTTTCGTAAGATCGCAATGAGTGAATCGGAGAGATCAGATCGAAACACGCGAGGATCTTCTGGCATTTTGGATCCGTGCATCAGCAGTTTTTGCAATGCGGTTCCATCCGGAAAGGGAGGAGATCCAGTTAACAAGTAGTACCATGTGCAACCAAGTGAATAAAGATCGCTCCGCACATCCGCATCGCGTGGATCGTTGGCTTGCTCGGGAGATATATAGTCGAATGTCCCCAAGGTCACGCCGCTAGCCGTAAGATCATTACTGGAGCGATCCAATTCGGTGACACGGGCCAATCCCATATCTACGATTTTCGCTTGCCCATTTTGGGCAAGCACAATGTTGGATGGTTTGATATCGCGATGGACGACTTGGCGATCGCTCGCGTGCTGCAGGGCCTGCGCGACCTGTCGAATCAAGTAAACCGAGTGATCGACAGAAAGTGGGCCCTGACGAGTAATCAAATCTCGTAAATTCACCCCTTCCACAAACTCGAAAACGATATAACTCCAAAAGGGAGTCTCACCCACGTAATAGACTCGAGCAATATTCGGGTGATCTAGTTTGGCAGCCGACTGTGCCTCAAATCGAAAACGCCTCATCGCCTCGGGATCGCGTCCCTCTAAAGCAACAGCCTTGATGGCGACTTCCCGGTTAAGTCTAAGATCTTCCCCCCGAAAGACAGCCCCCATTCCCCCAATGCCGACCAACGTGTCGATTCGAAAGTGATCAAGCTGTTTGCCAACTAGCGAGTTCGCAACCTCTTGCCATCGCGAACCGACGTTAGGCGGAACAGGCGAAACATTGCCGACCGAAGATTCCAAGCGGGGCGAAGCGATATGCGTCTTTTCTAAATCGGCGTTCGAATCCGAGATATAGGGGTCCACCGGAGCGTGGGTCGCATCTGTGGTGTCAGGCGGAATGGATTCGTTGGATTCGTTATTCATAGAAATGGAGGAGCATAAAGACTCCTCCATTGTAGTTCACGGAGAGGCGTGCGCCCTACTGGTACCAATCACTTTGCATAGCAAAACTGAAGGTGTTTTGGTAAACGAACCGGTAATAGCATCTACCTGAGGCTCGTCCAATTTTACTTTAGTCAGCGCACGGAACCGGTGGCGTTAGACCACCATAACGATCGATACCGTACTTACTTTTTCTTTCCTTTAGTGGCCTTTTTTACTTGCTTTACTGGAGCAGCCTTCTTCACGGCCTTGGTCGTTTTCTTTGCAGATTTCTTGGCAGGAGCAGCCTTGGTTGCGGTGGCTTTCGTTGGAGTCGCCGCTTTACCCGAGGAAGCTTTTTTCTTGCCGCCAAAAACCACGTCCCAATTGGACGCATACTTTTCGTTGGTTCCGACTCGTGTGATCGTCACATTAACACCTGTTCTAAAGCTAAAAATGGAATCGTTTGAAAACGCAATTCATGCCAGTGTACTAATATCGACATGCTACACATCTGGTCAATACGGTTCACGCCCAATCCCCGCATGAAGCGCATATAGACAGGTTATAAAGAACCAGGCCCCGACCAACTGAATGATCGAGGCCTGGAGTCAGGACTAAATGACCTCGGTCTAACCATGCTTTCCAGGCGAACCTGCAAACAGGATCATTCCGAGCGGAGTGAAGGCTGCATGTCGCTAGCAGCCCGCCGGCCCACTAGGACACCTCACCCCCATGGCCAGTACAGAAACAATTCACTGATCACCTCCTTTCTCGAATAGCCAGGCTCGAATGGTCTCACGGCCAGAACCGGACCATCAAGCACGGAAACAGTCGCCGCGACGCGTTTCGCAGCACTCCCCCTATTTTATTTCAGTTGCCCCCAAGAAATCAACGGTAGCTTCGGCTATGATGCTGCAAGTTGTCGAAAATTCTCTCCTACAATCGGCAACGGTCGGCTGGTTGTCGGATGCTTTACAAAGGCGGGATGCGCTTCCTGCCTTGTGCGTTCGCTGTGCCATGTAACCAGAGCCGCTTGATCACTGATCCATTACTCATTCGATTTATCTCTTTATGGGCATTCGCGTCGCGCTGAAGCATCACACACAATACCACTATGACCGCCCCATTCAACTGGGTCCCCAGGTCGTCCGATTAAGACCCGCCCCTCACTGTAGGACCCCGGTGCTTAGTTACTCCATGAAAGTGAAACCCGCTAGCCATTTCTGCAACTGGCAACAGGATCCGCAGGGGAACTATATCGCAAGACTTGTGTTCCCGGAGAAAACCGACGAGTTTTCCATAACAGTCGATTTGGTGGCGGACATGACCGCCATAAACCCATTTGACTTTTTTCTGGAGTCATCGGCCGAGCAGTACCCGTTTACCTATGAACCTTGGTTAGCCAAAGAACTGGCCCCCTTTCTGGTTGTCAACCATGACGTGGAGCCGCTGGACGCATGGCTCAAAGACAAGCATGCAAAAGGGCGGCACGTCATCGATGTCATTACGGACCTCAACCAAAAACTCCAACAAGAAATTCGCTACGAAATTCGGATGGAACCCGGGGTCCAGACTCCCCGTGAAACGTTGGAACGCAAGTCGGGTTCGTGCCGCGATTCGGCTTGGTTGCTCGTTCAGATTCTCAGACGTCTTCATTTGGCTGCCAGATTTGCCTCGGGCTATTTGATCCAATTAACGGCTGATCAAAAGTCATTAGATGGTCCCTCAGGTCCGGAAAAAGACTTTACCGACCTGCACGCGTGGGCAGAGATCTATTTACCAGGTGCGGGATGGATCGGTTTGGATCCAACCTCAGGCTTGCTCTGCGGCGAAGGGCATTTGCCAGTCGCCTGCACGCCTGATCCGTCTAGCGCCGCTCCCGTGACGGGATTGGTGGAAATGTCCAAGTGCGAATTCGACTTTCATATGTCGATCCAAAGGATCGAAGAAGACCCGAGAACCACGAAACCCTACACCGATGACCAGTGGCGGCGCATCGACGCATTGGGGCGAAAGGTAGATCAACAATTAGTACAAGATGACGTGAGGCTCACTTTTGGCGGTGAACCAACGTTCGTTTCCATGGACGACATGGAAGGCCCGGAATGGACAACGGATGCGGTGGGACCAACCAAGCGGTTGC
>Ga0315899_10005922_pt1 | contig 13162 bp, 9 predicted proteins | sample LakEriMetagenome_2_FD_203518 | JGI IMG/M metagenome (GOLD analysis project Ga0315899, IMG submission 203518) | Freshwater fungal communities from buoy surface, Lake Erie, Ohio, United States - Buoy 4 MA112 | ecosystem: Environmental > Aquatic > Freshwater > Lake | place: USA: Lake Erie, Ohio...
CCCTCGTCTACCATACACACACACACACACACACACACACACACACACACACACACACACACACACATCACATCTCAAGATGTTGAGGTTTACCCCTGGGTCTTAAGGTCTGATTGAATAAATCACAACAACAACAACATATGTGGGATATATATGGGACATATGACATATAAGGATATTCCTTCTCGCTCAAATCTCCCCGCTCGTCCTCCGCCCCCCCATCAGCAGCATTACCCCCTCTCCCACGTTTCCCCCTGCCCTCCACCCGCACGCCCACAGTCTGCCGCTCTCTCCCACGGCCATGTTGTGGTCGCCCTTTGCAGCCACCGTCACGATCTTTCTGCCCTCAAACTTCCAGCGCTACCAGCGTCGGCACCAGCCTGGTTTGCACTTCGTTGTGGCCCAGGCAGCCGTAACCTTCACGCGACCTTTGGCCAAAGGTCCACACGCGGCCAAGCGCCGACACCACCACGCTGTGAAGCGCTCCGCACGCTGCACTCACGATCCTCGCGCCCCTGAGCTGCCTGGTGTCCACCTGCGTAAACCCTACACGGTAATTAATGTAGAGGTCTCTTTTTTTCGGGATGAAAACAAAAAAGAGGCGTGTTTTTCATTGCCTTCGTCGTCTTCTATGATCTTGTTTGTATCCATGAGAGAGAGAGAGAGCGCGCGCGCGCGATGAGTTGAAGATGATACTATGGAGAGACCCAGCGTCATATATATGTGTTACTATAGAGAGAGTGAGTCCCAGAACGCTTGTGGTTAAGCCCAGGGCGCGTCATTCGCTGTCTATACAAATCAGCGTCTCCAGACTTCTTCAATCCCTAGCCCCCTAAACCATAAACCCTAAACAGAGGGCGCGTCACTCGCGGTCTATACAAATCAGCGTCTTCAGACTTCTTCAATCCCTTACCCCCTAAACCATAAACCCTAAACTGAGCGCGTCACTCCCAGAGAGAGAAGGAGCAGAGAACAGGAAAGGCGGCTCGCATATGTCAGGGTTGGTTCAAGATGGTAATTTACTAGTGATGCGAAAATGAAAGCCCGTTGAAGCATTTTTGACACGCGATCGAGCTTGAAAGAATCCTCGAAAACGTTGGCGATGCTAGTGAGCGATGCTAGTGAGGTTGTCCAGAAGAATTCTGCCCTCGAATACAGTACCTTTTCTGTGTCCATATGATCGCTTGCCCTCCTGGAAGCATCCAAGGTTCCATCCTTGGCTGTCACGCCCAAGACTCGGATTCAACGCAATCTCATTTGACCCTAACCACCCGGACCCATTTAAAGGAATGGTCGTGGCATTCTCGGAAAGAGTACCATCACATAACATTGGACCACAAACACAGTACCTCGATCGAGGAACAGGCGGTGGCAGCGGCATTAAACGCCTTATCTCAGATCGGAAGCCACAAAACAGAGTACATCATAAGCAGCGACAGCCTCGCATGCCTAATGGAGGCCGAAGTCTCTTCGGTCCTAGTGCTGCACGTTTTCCATCAAAACGACTGCCATCGCCCGCAGAGGCCTACGTGGGTGGTGAGGATGGTAGTCGACCCAGTCTCGTCTCCGAACGCCACGTGTCCGCCTGCTCTCGTGACATTGAACATGTGCATCAATTTGAGCTTTCACTACGCCACATGTGCATCAATTTGAGCTTTCACTACGCCACATGTGTATTCAAGTGCAGAGAATGCATGTGACGCATTGCATCAGAGGGAATGGCTTTGGCACCTTTGATATTGGCGCAGTCCACGGCAGATATAGCAGTGTCGGTTGCCCACCGACCTACTGCTTGCAAGTCGTAGGCGTCGATGACAAGCACCGAGCCGTCCTCGCTTGAGCTCACCAGATGCGCTCCCCTTTGTGAGAATCTGCCAGTGTGGAAGCCAGAGTATGAAGGTTACATTTTTGTGTATGGGAGGCGCACACACCAAAGGCCAACCTGCAGCTCGTGACAGGAGCAGAATGCAGTTGAGCGACGTGTTGCAGTCGCCCGCCGCAGTCCCAAATCCGTACTGCCCCGTCCTTGGACCCGCCAACTACCTCACCTCCTACGAGAGAGGGATGGAGCGATTGAGCGTTGGAGGGGGTTCGTGTTTGCGTGTGAGTGAGTTTGTGCGTGAGAGAGAGAGAGAGAGAGAGAGAGAGAGAGAGGAAGAGAGAGGCATCGTGCATTGGCCGTGTGTTGTGTGTGTCGAAGCAGAGGTGAGTGCGCATCTCAGCTTTCGTCTGTACAAGCGCTTGCCTGCTGGACTGAACGAGGCGCAGACAGACTCAAGACCGGAACCAATCAATCTCCTTACAGGTGTGCACGTGCGCAAGTCCCATACCCACACCTATGTATATTATTATATACATATTATTATATACATATCATTATATATATCTATTATTATATACATATCATTTATATACATATCATTATATATATATATATATTATATTATATATATTATTATACATATATATCAAGTCCCATACCCACACCTCTCGAGCACCTCCCGCTGTCAGCGCCAGAGCCCCACAGGGGCTGAAGTCAAGAGAACAGGTACAGCCCCCCGCTCCTTCTGTTCCGCTGTATGCAGCTCGGTTCAAGCCAGCAACAACAACGCCACGCTCTAGATCCCATAAGCGCACGGTGCGGTCCCGGGATGATGAAAGGATCTCAGGCTTCTGTGTGGTATAATTGACATTGACATTTTTCCAGTTATATATCTTACGATAATTCATTTACTCTTTATTATTATTATTATTATTATTATAGATTTTTATCCTTTTGATTTGGCAGGAAATTTTCTCGTTCTCTCTCCCTCCCTCTCTCTCTCTGTCTGTCTATGTGTGTGTGTGTGTGTGTGTGTGTGTATGTGTGTGTTTATAGCGGCAGCAGTGCTGGCAGAAATGATCACCCTCGCTCCCGAAAAAAAATCATAACGGTTTCCAACGGTTATCCTATCCAACCTGTGGATGGCCGACGGCAGCAAGGGCCGCAGCTGAATGCCCGGACAGGCGGCGCACGAGATCTGGAGCGTCAGCACCACCTCTCAGCACGCCACGCACGTCCCATATCGCTACGACTCCGTCACCGGCGGCCGTGGTAACGAAAAACGAATTTGCAGGCAGGAAGCGCGCATCAAAAAGCCCATCAGCGTGCGGGGTGGCTCGAGAGGGTTGGGCGAGAGCTCTGCCGCTGGCACCTTTGCGGAAAATCATCCGCCCGTCAGCACCTGCTGATAGCAAGAAAGAGGCCGTCGGCGAGTAGTTGATCGCTGTCACGCGTCCAGTGTGACGAGGATCTGGGCCTGTAAATGAGAAGCCTTCGTCGTCTTGGGGTTGCTCCTCGGCTGGGGTGGCATCACGCGAGTGCACAACGTCGATACCAAGAGCTGCTTTGGTAACTGCCACTAGCTCTGCCTCGCTTGCAAAATATTCGCCAGCAGGAGCAGGGATAGGCAGCACGGAGCGCAAATCCCACACACGAAATGAGCCATCTGAACACCCTGTGAGCAAAGTATTGTCGCCAAGCCCATTTGCAAGGCTGTAAACAGCGCCAGAGTGGCCAGAGAGGCTGTAGAGTACGGCACGCGACTCGAACGACCACACCAACACAGCAGAGGAAAAGTCTGAGGCGAAAATGTAACGGCCTGACAGGCTCCACGTGACGTCTAGGACAGGTGCAGTATGCCCCTTCAAGCGCGCTACAGCGCCCCCCGGCAATGATGCCGCATCCTGCTGCTCGTGTTGACGATCCCCCCTTTCAGAGACTTTGCCGTCCCAGATGAAAATCAGGCAATCATCAGCGCCAGACACTAGTAGCTGTCCATTTGGCGACCACGCGACACCGTTGATGTTTCCCCTGTGACCAGAGAGCTCGGCACATGCCTCTATCCCACGCGCCTGCGCCTGCGTTGATGGACGCACATCCCCCACACCCCCCACACTACTTCCACCTCTCCTCCCAACTTCCCACAAGACGATCAGCCGATCTGCACCAGCTGCCGTCATTTTTTCCTCCAGTGACCAACTGCAGCAGCGCACAGCAGCGCTGGGCTGCGGCCCACGCCTGATGAGTCTCCTCACGCACGCGGAGGTGGCTACCTCAAAGATATGGCAATTGCCATCCACGCAACCCGCAAGCAGTAGAGAGCCACAGCTTGAAAACACGAGGCTTGTGACTACAAAGCCCCAGGTCTCGTCTTCAGCAATTGCGCCCGCAGGGTTGGCGCGATTTGCTGCCAGGCGCTGCTCATTTTTCCGTATCTTCTGAGCGACCTCTTCGGGACTGAGAATATGCCGGACCATGAAAGACGCACACTCGAGGCCGGTGCGCGTGTCGTATAGATACCCTCCGCCTGCAATCGAGGCAGTCGCCAGCAAAGTAGAGTCGGGAGAGAAACACAGAGCTGTTGCGCGCGGGCGACGCCCTTCCTCGTTGCTTTCACCGAGCTTGGCTTCCATCTTTGCCCATGAGTTGTAGATCTTAAAGAAGCCATCGTCGCCAGCACAAGCCCACAGACTGCCGCATTTGGAGATGGTCACGCGTGAACACTTGCCCCTGTGCGCCCAAATGCTCCGAAAGGCAATGCCTGCCACATTCTGGCCTTTAGTCTGTGCAGGCGTATGTCCCGAGGATGAAGACCGTGTGAGATTGAGTTGACGCAGCAAGTTGTTGCCTTCCATGTTACGCTGCAGACGACTGATGGCGAGCATGTTGGGAGCGGTGAATGGGGCTTCATTGATTGCCGATTGAAATATAAGTCCTTTGTGGACTGATAGGTGAAGAAGACTGCGGCTGAGCCAGAGAAGCACCTGCATGAGCTGAATGACGACGGATTCCGATAGAGACTTTTCTACAAGCGCTCTGTGAATGCTCATCTGCAGTTCAGCCACGACGTTGCGTCCCTGTAAGTGTGTGTGTGTGCGTGTGTGCGTGTGTGTTTTTGCAAATACGTAAATGATATTGATCTGTCTATCAGTCCGTCTGTCCGTCTGTCTGTCTGTCTGTCTCTATCTTTATATCTACCTGCCCCATCGCAACACAAGCTGACAGGTAGCCGAGATCCAAAAACAAATACGCAATGGTATTTGCCATTCGAGCGCCGCGGAAGTGGTGGGGCAGGGCCATGAGAGCTCTTTCTTGCGTGGCCCCGCGCCATGAGCAGCCACCCTCGGGGTCGCATAGCCGTCGATACATACACCCCATGCGAGCATGAATCTCTACACCCACGCCGTGAGGATGGAAGCGCCGGACAGCGTAAGCGCTCAAACGTCTCTGCATAATCGAAAAACAGGGAGCATGCAGCGTTTCAACACCACATGGTGTAAGGAAGGGATCCACACTATTTCTGATCAGCATCCACTTTCCCCACGAAAGCAGCTGGACCCCTACTGATCCGCGACCGTTGCCGTCAGAAGGAAGAGCCACTTCGTCTCTCGGAAGAGTAGTTTCGGCAGGGAATGGCACAGCGTGCAAAAGATGTCGAAGCTCCAGAGTCATCAAGCTGCCATCACGCGCGGCCGCTAGAAATCCGAATAAGTCGCCAACGGCTTGTACTCCGCACTCGACGCACGCTCGATCAATCAACCCCTTGCAGAGCGTGTCAACTTCAGGAGCGCCATGGTGTGGCAGAAGCTGTGGGAAGCTGCTGAGAGCATGCTCGTGTCCGCTTGCCTGTGCTACTTGCGATATATACGCGCAGGTGAAGTTAAGAGCGTCAGGGTACTCGTGGCACGCCTGCGAGACGATTGTGTCCATGTGCTTCATAGTCAAGTGTTCGCCAAGGGAAACACCCCATCCCTTGCCAATGCCTCCACTAGTGCCTCCACCTCTCAGCAAATAAAATGCGACCAGCTCTTTCCGTGCGTAGAGTGACAGAGGGCTCAGGCGAATCACGCGCTCCTCCCTGATACGATTCCCCTGCGTCAGCTCCGATACCCATGATAATGTTGAGTCAGATGTGCTGTCAGAGCAGGATAGAATGAGCTCCACGGATTCGGGAAGGATTGAGGGAACCCATGTCAAGCTTGGCACTTGAATATGGTCAAGGCCATCAATAATCACAATGGTCTTTCGCCCAGGAAAGCGTTTTGGGGGTGCCAGATAGGTCGAAGGCATGGGGAGGAAGTCTGAACGTTCTACTGAAGTGGACAGATATTGGCACCACACCGCGTTGAGCTCTTCATAACTCAGCTCCGCTTGCTGTTTCTCTCGCCGATCCTTCTGGGAGGGCAGCTCAACGTTGTGCATCACAAAGCACGAGGCGGTGGCAGACACGTCTTCGCTCGTTTCTGCTGCCAAGCGAGCCGTGAGCCAATACATCAAATCCCGCACTGTGTTCAGTGGCGAGATCATCCCGCCAATGTAGACTGCGACGACGGCCGGCGGGATCGTGCGTTTTCCTCGCTCACCAGCACCATTGCTGCTCATTCCATTACGTAACTGTGTTTCCAGCGCGACTAAAAGAGTGGACTTGCCACTGCCCGGACTGCCCACAACGAGGATTGCACAATGTTGACCCAACTGGGGGCTTTGAGGCCAACATAAATCTCGTAATTTCTCAAGTTCAACGTCGCGTCCGACACATATAGAGTTCATTCTCGCCCGGTACCCCTGGTGATAGTCCCACTCCATGCTGAACCGATCGAAGGGCCGAGCCGCCACGTGTGCATTGGAGTCTCGCTGTTCGAGCATGTGAAGAGCAGCTAAATTCTCCAGCATATCTCGGCGAATTCTTTCACCCAAGATGGAAAGAGAGTCTAGCACTACATACTGGTATCCTGTATGTGCTCCTGAAGTGGACGTCGATGAAAGGCCTGCAAACGTCGCTGGATAGTTGACAAAGCACACGCATCCCTTATTGATGATTTCGACTTTCAAATCGCGTAGCAAGATCTGCTCGGCGGGGTCACTGGTCGTGTGTCGCTGGCGCAGACTTGGCAGCACCATAGTTTCCATTGGTTGAGCCCGAGCACTTATCCTTCGCGCGCGTCGCCCTTCATCAAGCGGCATGGGCAACAGAGCTCGCAAAAGCTTAATCCTAATCATCATCGTCGCTGAGCCATTACCCTCGAAATCCACACGAGGAGTTGTCCAGCGCGAGGGAATCAGTTTTGACACTGAAATGACGGCAGTTCCAAGCAAGACATCTCCCGTCTTTTCGACCCCCTGCCCTGTGTTTGTATTTCCATCTTTCCGAGTCCCGTCTTCCATCGCTGACGAGTGCTGAGGGGCAGATGCAATCTCACCTGTTCCTGAGTCCTTCTCCTGAAACGCTTGTTCAGCGCCTTTTCCATCATCATGCCCTCTTGCACTGTCCCTGGCTTGACCATCAGCAGCAACTGATGGATCATTGAATTTGAGTGCTTCGTTCCTCTCAACGCTCACTCCATTGTCGCTGTCTGAAATGTGCTCTTCTGCGGCTTTGCGGACTCCTCCCTCTCTTGATGGATCGTCATCATCATCTTTTTGCAACTGTCTAGGTGGGTGAGGTTTGATGGTCTTGAGGTAAATTGACAATTGGATCTGAGGTGCGAGGCAATCAATGACAAATTCCTGGCTATCAAAATCCCATTCACCACCTATATATCCCGCCTCTAATAGACCTGTACTATGCACAACTTTGGATGTGACGACTTCATCCCCAATTTTGATGCGTGCATACACTCCAAGACTAGTTTGAAAATCTACACGCTCAACCACGTTGCCATTTTTATCACTCTCTACTTCAGCAACGGCACCCGCATCTGCCATGGCCGTGGATGCTGATTGGAATGTAGGCCATACTTTGCCACATTTAGCGAGAAACGCTGCTGTGGTGCTTGGTTGAACTTCAAGCCCCTCTCGATATATTTGAGCAGCAAGCTCAAGTATATCGAGAACATCGTGGAGTACCTGCAAAACTTCAAGGCTCTCAATGTGGAGCTCAGAAGCAGCAAGGGAGAGCTGAGCCATTTCATCACGTGACACTTGAAGAGTCCTGAATTTTGGGAGCCACATCTTTGCCTTGCTGCATCGGACGTCGCTATTCGCTCGTATGTCGTCTGTACCTCCATCTGAACGATTCTTCGTGTGACCATTTTCAGCTCCTCCGCCATATCCTTCTGCATCGGATGTAGCTTTGACCTCCCCCTCAATGCGCGCCGTGAGATTCGTTGATTCCAGGACAATGCTGGTCTTGACATTTTTGTTGTGAGCATCAATTGTTGCACTGTCTTCACCGCTACTTTTTTTCTTCCGCCCAAATAAGCTGAAAAATCCCCCTTGACCGCTTTTTTTTGCGGGGGCCTGTAATGTGGTTTCATAGGAAGCCTCTGCCACTGGCGTAGCTGCATTCGCTGAGTGCTCTTCCAGGTTGCCGCTCATACCAAGATCGACCGCTTGTTCTGGCGCTGCAGCTTCTGTGTTGGAAGCTGCTGCATTCGTTGCCGGGTCTGCATGAGCCTGAGCAGGGGCAGCAGAAACATCGGCCCTGTGACGTTGCTTGCCCATCTTAAAACCAAATGCTCCTCCAAATTTTTTGCCGGACACAATGCTACTCTCGCTACCATCCAATTCATCGTCGTCGTCATCGTCTTCGTCATCGTCGTCGTCATCGTCATCATCAGCATCTATAGACAATGGTATGGACAATTTAGTATTAGTGTCATGATTCCCTCGGACACGCGTAGGATAGTCAAGTAGCCAACGAAATACGTGCATGCCTATTAAGACCAAAAACAGATATCGGCCCCCCGCCGGCACTGGCGAACACGTTCTTTTTCTCTCCTTTCTTACCTGTTCGCACGTTCTTCTTCTTCCCTGTTTGCTTTCCGGGAACTTGGTTTTTTCCTTCTGCGCCCTCCCGCCCGTCCAGACTGCCCGCTCCCTCATTGCCAGCCACCAGGTCATCAAGGCCATTCAAATCGGGGGCATCGTCGAAATCTCCTTTCTTGAGTCTGCCCTGGCCCTTACCAGCCCCTCCAGGGGGAGCAAACATGTGCTTGAGCATCTGGCCCCCTAAGGCAAGTATTCCTGGCTTCTTCTTTTTCTGCTTCTGCACTCCTGTCTCACTGCGTGCTGCTGCAGCGGCAGCTGCTGCATCTGCTTCCTGAGAGGGGGAACGAGAGAGAGCGCGCGCGCGAGAAAGAAACAGTAAGCAATCGCCAACGCAAGAGCAAGCGCACACGAGTGAAGAGGTGTGAGAGTGCTTGTCCGCCTTCAATGACAGCGAACTGGAGGCATTTTGGAGGTCAAAGAACATTTGAGTAATCAACACCTGGTGGGCATTGTCCGGTGGCTCTTCCTCTGCTTCACTGGGCGTGTCTTCGTCCTCTTCGTCCTCCTCGAAGGCTAAAAAGGATGCCAAGTCAGCACCCTCCAACAGTTGGACAACAACCTTGTCGACTGCGCCTTGAGGACCCAATCTAGCCTTCTTGGCCGCAGCTGCATGCGCCGCATCCATCTCCAGCACATTTCTCTCGAACTCCTCCTTCTCCAGCATTTTGACGCGTTCGTCGTCTTGATCACATTTTTGTAGAAATCGTTGGTCGTACTTAAGCACCGTGGAGTCACGAAGATAAAAACTGCAGTGTTTCCACCCACTCACACACCCTGCCACTACCCCCTGGTCTGCGCCGCCTCTGTCCTTGGCCGACGCCCGATGATATGCGTAAAGCAGTTCGATGTGCGTGAGGGACAGGCCCTGTGGTAGTGTGCGCACAACGTCGAACCGAGCACCCGCGAGTGACGGGTGCATTCGATAAGCAAGTGGGGGGGCCCAGCCGTACCGGTCGCCAAGAAACCCGATCAAGAGCGGCATGCACCTCTCGACTTCATCCAAAACAGTACGGATGATGTTGAACGCGTAATTTGAACCCAGCAGAGTGCCGATACGGCAATCCACTGGTACCAATGTCACACGATGTGCCGCGAGGAACGTGTGTAGCGCAGGGAGGATACTTGACGAAAGTGCCTCTTTCTCGCTCTGTGTGTCCCAGCAATCACCAGCAACATACACATGGGCAACCCGAAAAGCCTCCGGCAACCCGATCCCCGGGGATGGGATTGAGCCATACAACCACCGTGAACGGTTGTCACGTCTCGGCTCCAACGCCTCCAGGCGAGGCAGCGATGTACCCGAGATTCTCTTCGTTGCACTTGCTTTGCCCCAATGCCCTTTACTTACTCTTCCGACCGTTCCCTGTTCTTGAGGGTCCTGGGAGGTTATTTTACCGGCAGCAGCACTTGTTGCTGACGAAAACGCTGCGACACTGCTCAGAAGTGCCAGTTGTTGCTGCTGCTCGCGCTCGTGCGCACTCTTGACTCTCCACAGATGCTCTCTATCCCACCTAATGATTTTGAGTTTACAAACGTGGTTGTTCTGTCAGTAACAGACATTGATTTAGACATCAAAACACTTGACAAATAATCATAATTTTCATCCATTATTAATGGGGATAGAAGGTGATTTCTGGACTGGATGAATTTGCCCCTGACCCCATTCACATGCACACCTTGCTCGCGTGGCATATTCGCGCTCGTCATCTGCCTCCCATCGCTTTCTCGCAGCATACTCTTCCGCCTCCGGCCTTTTGTGACGGTGAAAGCATGTCTGTTCCTCAGTAATCACCGTCCGAACTCTTGGGGCGTGGTAAAGCAAACCGCAAACTCGGCATTTGACCGGCGCCTCGAGAACACTGAAACCCCGGGCACACAGCGCACAGCGATTGGCATGGTTCCATATTTTCTGCTGTCGCAGTCGCATATGGAACGCCCGATCGCGTTTGGTGCGTGCCTCATCGTCGCGCTCCCTTCTCATCATCTCCGTGCGCTTTTCCTCCTCTAATGGCGTCAACTGGGAAGCAGCTTCCTCGAGCGCGACTAAGTCTCTGGTCGAAAAATACTTGACTTGAGCCGCCTCATCGCGTGAATCCAGCGACAGCTTACGCACAGGCACCCAAACCTCCTTGCCATCCTTTAAGACCGGCATTCCGTCTGCCACTGACAAAACTTGTCGTCGACTGTTTTTGGCTTCAAGACCGGTGAGAAGCGGTTTTAGTAAAGACGTACCTTCTTCAAAAGATTTGCTTTTGCCCTTCGTCCCACCAGGAACGACGAAGAGGCTAGTGGTATGGTTGCGCTGGAGCTCAAGTGACACGTACAGGCGCCCAGAAGCCGTGATCACATCCGACGACACATCTGCATCCGGGTCCAGGGCCGAGGTCGGAATCAAAGAAAGGCATAGTTCACTGACCTTGCTGACACTCAGCAAAGACACGTCCACTGTCGCCAACCCCACACACACATCCGAGCACGTCATCGCGTGTGAAAATACCTCTAACTCAATCCTGCCTCGTGGCGGGTAATCACACATGAGCCGAAATGTCGATTCCAAGTGGCCCCCGTCACTGAAATCAGGCTCCATGGTGTCCATCAGGACCCGAGATTTGCGTACGGTGTCTTCGTAGGAGACACGGACATAGGGGTTTAGGTGCGCAACGCCAGGAACCTTGAGCTTGTCAGCCCGCAACAAAGTGAGCGTCACGTGTGCTGCTGCTGTGCAAGACTTGCGTTTGGGAACAAGAGCATACTCAAGGTGGACCGCAGGCTGATTGGAGCCTGCGGAAACTGTGCCCAAATTCACCCAGCAAGCGCGATGGTCCCCTACTCTCATACCTGCGAGATCCAGGCAACTAGATCCCATCGAATCATCCTTGCTCGAGAGGTCGTAGTCGAAGCATTCAAGCTCCAAAATCGTCCCCATGTCACGGAGAGACGTGTCGAAAGTCAAGGTCTCGCGCCAAACCGGTGCTAACGAGCGATACACCACGCTAGTTTTCTTCTCAGCAGCCTCGAAGCGCACCACCATGTATGGGTCGCTGGTGCCTCCCGCATCCAACGCTGGCAAGTTGCGTGCTTGAACGCACATGACTTTGAGCTGAGCATCACACACACGAGAAGCATCATGCGAGAGAATCTGTACGCTGAAGCTTATCTCCGGATCCGGCGCCTCTACAGCAGCGGCGAGCACCTTCAAGAGCTTTCCGTCCTTTCCCCTCGCTCCGCGCCCGGCCAAGGCAGGCGTGATGGGCGACGAGGGCGATAAGAAAGACTGCGGCGTCCTTGCATGTCCTCCTACCAACTTTTTGCTGAATGAGAGTTTTGAATCGACCGACATTCCAAACAGCGAAATTGAAGTGCGCCCCAGGAGCGTCTCGCGGCCCAGCTCGTCGCTGTGCTTCACCTCGAGCAGCAGCGTGGCATCGAGCAAATCAGACCACAAGTCCAAGTTCAATGTCTGATTCCACACCTGAGAGTTTAGGGTTTAGGGTTTAGGGTTTAGGGTTTAGGGTTTAGGGTTTAGGGTTTAGGGTTTAGGGTTTAGGCTTCAGGGTTCAGGGCAATACCGGATGCTTGTTCGCGAACCGCAGCTTCGTCTTCTTCTCGAAGCCGGCCAAAGACACGGCCACAATGGCATCAGGACCCACGTCGCTTCGACTTGCGAATGGGTGTATTAAACGGCGAGCCTCCTTGCACGTCACCTGGACGCATCGATCTGGGGTCGTTATCTTTCGTGCAGGGCCGAGGCGTACCTCAAATTGCAGTCCCGGCTCTCCGTCCTGGGGTTCTTCAGGCCATGGCACAATTCGCCGCTCATGCCTGCCGTTGGCCACCTCCTTCGCGTTAGGGGGCAACAGCCCGTCGTCGTCATTACATTTCAAAAGGGACTTGTCAAGGGTGACGCGATACATTTGCATCTTGATGGGCTTGCTAAAGCTCAGGTCTTGTAGTGGTATTTCAACAGTGCCCATGGGGTCTGGTTCTTTGCCCTCGTCGTCGTCCCAGATGCTGAGACACAAAGAAGTCTCGAGTAAATCAGCGTTCTTGACCAGGATGCCCACTGTCTCGTCCCATGTGGGAAAGAGCGTACGGTGGCAGATGCGGGTAGCCTTGCTCCAGCCCAGCACCTGCGGCCATGTCACCTCGTCAGTCAAGGATCTTCACCACCTACATTTATCCAATCCAAGGCGCACTGTCACGCACGCACGGTGGCACAGCACGGCATCCGTCATACTGTGATATCGCTCAGATCACCTCCACTTTTACGAAGGGGTCTGAAAACCCGTCAGGATCCATTGCGGGCAAGTAGACACCTGCGATGTCACATTTGTCCTCTTACGTTATTCG
>Ga0315899_10005932_pt1 | contig 13153 bp, 12 predicted proteins | sample LakEriMetagenome_2_FD_203518 | JGI IMG/M metagenome (GOLD analysis project Ga0315899, IMG submission 203518) | Freshwater fungal communities from buoy surface, Lake Erie, Ohio, United States - Buoy 4 MA112 | ecosystem: Environmental > Aquatic > Freshwater > Lake | place: USA: Lake Erie, Ohio...
CTTCCGCGAAGGTCTCGACCAGCTCCTCGAAGAAGGCGTCGTCCAGCACTTCAGCCAGCCTAACGCCGCACGCCGCGTCCCCCTCCTCGGAGCCGTCGGCCCTCTCCAGTTCGAAGTCGTCCAGCACCGGCTCCTCTCCGAATACAACGCCGAATCCCGTCTCGAATCCGCCCCATGGTCCCACATCCGCTGGCTCCAGCACAAAGACGGCTCCCCAGTCACCGAATCCTCCATCAACCACACTAGCGACGCCATCTTCGCCATCGACGCCGCCGACCGCCCAGTCATCCTCCTCAGCTCGGAATGGCCCCTCCGCTTCTTCGGCGAACGCAACCCAGACCTCGAAATCCTCGACTCCCCACCCGCACTCTAACACCCCCCTTCTAGCGTCTCCCTCTAGCGTCCCCCTCTACCTTCCAACCACCCGCGAACCCTCCCGTTCCCGCAACCATCCGCGCCCCTCGTCCCATCTTCCCGGCTCCCATGTGTCCCAACGGGACACCGTATACCAGCCCAGAGCACCGCTCTGGGTCCACCATCACCCACACCACCCGCGTTCTGTAGGAACGCTATATACCAGCCCAGAGCATCGCTCTGGGTCCCCCACCACCCCCACCACCCGTGTTCTGTAGGAACACCGTATACCAGCCCAGAGCATCGCTCTGGGATAGCTCTGGGATAGCTCCGGGATAGCCGCATACCCTCAATCCCCGGCCACCTCTCCGATCCACTCGGCCACACCGTCCCATCTGAACGCGCGTTTCCCTCCATCCAATTTTCTTGCGCACACATCGCACTGAAATCCTTTGCTGCCACCCCGCATCTGAATGTGCTATCGCATCCGCATGCCGCAATCTCTCTCCAACATCCTAATCCACTTGATCTGGAGCACAAAAGACCGCCATCCGTGGCTCGAACCCCGCATCCGCGATGAAACCCATGCCTTTCTCGCGAGCGCGGTGCGACAATGCGACTGCGAGGCCTATCGCGTCGGCGGCGTGTCGGATCATGTCCATCTGGCCGTGCGCCTTTCCCGCACCTTGTCCGTCGCGGACCTCGTGAAGGAGATCAAAACCGCTTCGAGCAAATGGCTCAAGGCCCACAACCCGTCACTAACGGACTTCTCATGGCAACTCGGCTATGGAGCCTTCTCCGTGGGAATGAGCCAGAAGGAAACCCTGCTCCACTACATCGACACCCAGGAAGAACACCACAAGACACGGACCTTTCAGGACGAATACCGCGACTTCCTGAAGAAATACGGAATCGACTATAACGAACACTACGTCTGGGACTGACCCCAATTCCCCAACGCCCTCGCCGTCCCCCGCAACCGCCACCGCACCCCATCCTCTCGCCCCAAAACCTCCACCCCGTGTCCCAACACACCCCCTCCTCTGATCGGCCCGGCTCCCCCGTGTCCCCCCCTTCCCATCGCTCACTCCACTCCCTTCGCGCCCCCTCCTCTGATCGGCCCGGCCTCCCCCGTGTCCCAACGGGACACCGTATACCAGCCCAGAGCATCGCTCTGGGTCCACCACCACCCACAACCACCCGCGTTCTGTAGGAACGCTGTATACCAGCCCAGAGCATCGCTCTGGGAAACCTCGGGTATCCTCCGGGTCCCCCCACCCGAACAACCCTTGCCTCCCCCCACACCATCCATTCATAAGAAGCGCCGAACATGAACGCCAACACCAACCTTCTCCTGCTTGATGGCGCAACCGGCACCGAACTCAACCGCCGCGGCATCGACACCGGCTTGCCCTTGTGGTCCGCCAACGCCCTCACCTCGGACGCCGGCCTGAACGCCTTGCACCAGATTCATCTCGACTATCTGAACGCGGGCGCGGACATCATCACAACCAACACCTTCCGCACCCACCGCCGCGTCCTCAATGGCACCAACCAATCGGCTCGCGAACTGACCACGCGCGCCGTCACCACCGCCCGCAAGGCCGTCGCCGACTCCGGTAAACCGGCACAAGTGGCCGGCTCGCTGTCCTCCCTCCAGGATTGCTACCGCCCGGATCTCGTCCCGCCCGATGACGATTGCCTCGCCGAGCACTCCGAACGCATCGAGCACCTCGTCGCCGCCGGCGTCGATCTGCTCCTCATCGAAACCATGAACTCCATCCGCGAAGCCATGATCGCCGCCAAGATCGCCATCAGCACCGGCCTGCCCACATGGGTCAGCTTCGTCTGCGACGAACACGGCCGCATCCTCTCCGGCGAATCCCTCGCCCATGCCGCCGAACTCCTCTTGCCCCTCGGCACCAAAGCTCTCGGCATCAACTGCATGCCCGCGCACTCTCTCACCAATCCCCTCACCGAACTGCGCGCCGTCTGCGGCCCCGACCTTCCCCTGATCGCCTACGGCAACATCGGCCATGCCGACGACACTCAAGGCTGGATCAACACCGACGCCACCAACCCAGACACCTACCTCCAGCAAGCCCGCACATGGCCCGCGCAAATCATCGGCGGCTGTTGCGGCTCCACACCCGACCACATCCGCAAACTCGCCCAATCATGGAAAACCAATCCGCCATGACCACAAGCACCCTCTGCTAGCGAGCGTCACCCTCGCCAGAATCACCAGATCCAAAGCACTTCGCCCCCCGCTCCTCACCAACTTCACCCTTCTCCCTCACCATTCCGAATTTACTATTCACTATTTTCCATTTTCAATTTCCAACCCCTCACAACCACGGAGCCAGTCGAGAATCGCCCGCGCCCGACCTGATTTCCTCACAAAATAATGCCCGCCGCCGAGCATCACCGGCACCGCTTCCACTCCGTAGTACGGACAGAATCGGTGAGGGTTCATCAAATTGGCCGACATCGCATCCGGCGAATCCTCGCGCTTCCGGGCATACTGCCAGAAGCTCACATCATCCGTGCCCAGCAGATCAAACCACCCCGACGCAGGTCCCGTGCTGATCATATCCGCATCGAAAAAGATGGTCTCCTCGAACGGTGAATCACACACCGCCTCCAGTTTATTCCGCCAGCGCCGGCAATCCCTCACATTCATCGCATCCGGTGCCTCCAGCCGATCTACACTCAACCCCTCCCGGCGAAACTGCTCCCATGCTTGAATGCGCCTGTCAGGCCGACGCGCGAGATTCAGGCAGACCTTCGGAACGCAAAAATCCGGTCGCATTGCTCAATGTGTCAGGATTCCAGACCTCCACACTGCCCGCGATCCCACGTTCCGCGGCAAACGCCGCACCTCACAATACCTCCGGATGCCATCACTCCTTCTTCCCGTTGGCATCACTCTCGAACAGGTGCTCATAGCGCTTAGGTGGCTTCGTAAAGCGGCGCACCGGCCCATCCATTCGAACCGGCTCCCCTCCAGTGCCTCCCGGAAGAATCCGGGTCTCCGTCATCACATACTCGCCATCCTCCCGCACCACCCGGAACTCCCTCGTATACTGACCAAACCCTGCAAAGTAATCCTCATGACCCAATGTCGCCTCCCTCATCAGATACTCAATCGCCGCTTCAGGGGCCGAATCAGGAAACCGTTCGAATATTTCAGGCAAGTCCTCCACCAAGATTTTTCCTAGGTTAATAAATGGATGGACCATGAACTGAGAACTGCCATCATTAGTCTCCAATACCTCCATGTTTCGAGTTTCGTAGGCTTGTAATGCGCGCGTGATACCACCCATCACCGCTTTGAAGCTCTTTTTTTGCGCATCTGTAAACTCAAATTGGCGAAAAAACTCATCGCTTGCTTCACCGTCATCAGTGAAGATCTTTCCCGTCAATCCGGAAGAATCCTCAGTACCTGAATCCATGACAACCGGAACGGACGAATCCGGTTCGATGATCGGAGTATCGCTTCGCGCCGGACTGGGACTCCGAAGATCGGGAGCCCGGACTTTGGCTGGCGGCATGGATACACTGCTGCGTATTCCTTGATCCAAGCCACCTTTCTTCGGCCAGAAACCATAGAACACCGTCCACCCCACGGCCAAAACCACGAGGCACGCAAAACCAGCAATCTTTCTCCGGGAACTCACGGTAGTGTTGGAAAGTACAGCCATGCCTCAGCCCAATCGTACTGGAGCGTCTTGACTCGCACCGTGAATTCCGCGTCCATCACGGCTATCACAAAGCCACCCCGCGCGACACATCCGATGGCCCCGACGCCCCGGACTGCATTCTCCCCCGACCGCATGGCAAAATGATACCGTTTAATCGCCATCGTTAGTGCGTGTTCAGTTACCCATCCATCCGATAGGGACTGAATATATACCGTTTCACGGCAAGTCAATCCCCCTCCACTCACCTTCGCGCCCTCGCGCGAGCCCCCTCTCCCCACACAGCAAGCACACTGGCACGGGCGTCCCGCCTATGACCCCTCTCCCAACCAGCCCACCCACGCCCATTCGTAAATCCATGGCCCTCAAGCACTCTCCCCTACAGCCAACTTTTACTATTCACTATTTTCCATTTTCAATTTCCAACCCCTCACAACCACGGAGCCAGCGCCTCCAGCGCCGCCCCACTCGCATCAATCGAATACTTCGCCGCCGCCCGCAGCCGCACCCGCCCCCTCCCACTCCGGATGCTCAGCACCAGCGCCCGCCCGCCCGGATGCCGCACCGCAATCCCCCGGATCTGCTCCAGTTCCTCAGGCCCGTCCCGCTCGCTGTCCAGTTGCAGCTCGATCGCATCCGCAGGAACCCCACCACCCGCCACCACCACCGGCTTCCCTGCACCACTCCCGTTCCTGACTGGCGTCCCTCCCCCGGCTCCCCCTGCCACAGCCGCCCCCGGCTCCAGCCCCTTAAGACTCTGCGCCACCAACTGCAACGACTCCGTCCGGCTGTCCTGCTCCACCTTCGCCGTCACCTCCACCACACTCCCCTTTGTCAGGGTCTTCCCGAACTTCTCAAACTCCTCGCCCCACACCATCATCTCCCGCGTCCCCGTGAAATCTTCCACCCGCAGAATCGCAAACTGCTTCCCGCTCTTCGTGTACTTCACCGTCACATCCGCCACAAACACCCCGAACTTCGCCTTCTTCCGCTCCTTCTCCGTCAGTTCCTCCAGCTCCCCGATCTTCCGGTAACCCCCGCGCTCCAGCGTCCCCCGGAACCGGTCCAGCGGGTGCCCGCTGATGTAGAAACCTAGCAACTCCTTCTCGTCCGCCAGCATTCTCTCCTGCGGCCACACCTCCACCTCCAGCCCGTCCGCCTGCGGCGGCGGCGACGACACCTCGTCCAGCGCATCCCCGAACAGCGAAATCTGCCCGCTCGCCCGATCCTTCTGCGCCGACGCCCCCGCCGCCAGCACTCCCTCCAGTCGCGCAAACAACAACGCCCGGTGCTCTCCCGCCCAGTCAAACGCCCCCGCCCTCACAAGGCTCTCCATCAGCTTCCGGTTCACCACCCGGCTCTCCACCCGCCGCGAAAAATCATCAATGCTCCGGAACTCCCCGCCACTCTCCCGCTCCTTCAACATCAGCTCCACCGCCCCTTCACCCACCCCCTTCACCGCCGCCAGCCCGTACCGGATCCCCTCAACCCCGTCCGCCACCCGCTCCGGCTGAAATCCTAACCCGCTCCGGTTCACATCCGGCGGCAGAATCCGGATCCCCATCGCCGCACACTCGCCCACAAACACCGCAATCTTGTCAGTGTTGCTGATTTCATTGCTCAACACCCCGCACATGAACTCCACAGGGTAGTTCGCCTTCAAATACGCCGTCTGATACGTCACCAGCCCGTACGCCGCAGAGTGCGACTTGTTGAACCCGTAACCCGCAAACTTCTCCAGCAAGTCGAAGATCTCATTCGCCCGCTTCTCCGGAATCCCGTTCGTCTGCGCACAACCCTCCACAAAAATCTTCCGCTGCTGCGCCATCTTCTCCGGATCCTTCTTCCCCATCGCCCGCCGCAGCAAGTCCGCCGCCCCCAGACTGTATCCGCCTAGCAAATTCGCCGCCTTCTGCACCTGCTCCTGATAGATCAGAATCCCGTACGTCTCCTTGCTCACCTCCTCCATCAGCGGGTGCAGATACTCCACCTTCGCCTTCCCCTTCTTCCGGTCAATGAAGTCAGGAATCAGATCCATCGGACCAGGCCGGTACAGCGCCAGCAACGCGATAATGTGCTCGATCGTCTCCACCCCGAAATTCCGGCACAGATTCGCCATCCCTCCGGATTCAAGCTGGAACACCGCCACCGTCGCCCCCCTGCTCAGCAATTCGAACGTCTTCCCGTCATCCAGCGGAACATCCTCGATCCGGAACCCCGGCGTGTGCCGGTGAATCAGCTTCACCGCATCATTGATCACCGTCAGGGTCTTCAACCCCAGAAAGTCCATCTTCAGCATCCCTAACTCCGTCAGCGGAGCCATCGCAAACTGCGTCACAATATCCCCTTCGTTCCCCCGCGTCAGCGGCACATACTCCGTCAGATCACAAGACCCGATCACCACCCCCGCCGCGTGCACCCCCGTCCCCCGCGTCAATCCCTCCAGCTTCGCCGCCGATTCATACAGGTTCGCCACCGCATGGTCCGACTCAATCGCCGCCTTCAGCTCCGCACTCTTCTTCTTAGCCTCAGCCAGCGTGATGTTCAATTCCTGCGGAATCATCTTCGCCACACGGTCCACGTCCCCGTACCCCATCCCCATCACCCGCCCCACATCCCGGATCACACTCTTCGCTCCCAGCGTGCCGAACGTGATGATCTGACTCACACACCGCTCCCCGTACTTCTGCCTCACATAATCAATGACCTCCGGCCGCCGGGTCTGACAGAAATCCACGTCGATATCCGGAGGACTCACCCGCTCAGGATTCAGGAACCGCTCGAAAATCAGCCCGAACCGCAATGGATCGCAATCCGTGATCCCTAGCGCATACGCCACCAGCGAACCCGCCGCCGACCCCCGGCCCGGCCCCACCGGAATCCCATGGTCCTTCGCCCACTTGATGAAGTCCCACACAATCAGAAAGTAACTCAGGAACCCCATCTTCTCCATCACGTCCATCTCGTAATTCAACCGCTCCTGCAGCACCGCACCGTCCGCCGCCACCCCATACCGCCGCTCCAGACCCTCCCGGCATATCCGCCGGAAATACTCGCCGCGCGGCGTCCCGTCAGGGCTCTCGAACTGCGGGTACTTCTCGCTGCTCGACGAATCCAGCTTGATCTTCAGATCCACCTTCTCCGCAATCTCCAGCGTGCTCCACAACGCCTGCGGCACATGCCGGAACAGCTTGATCATCTCCTTCGGCGTCTTGAAATACACCTCCTCGCTGTAACGCATCCGCTTCTCATCCAGCACCATCTTCCCAGTCCCGATGCAGATCAGCACGTCATGCGCCTGATGATCGTCCCGATTCAGATAGTGCACATCATTCGCCGCCACCGGCTTGATCCCGAACTCATCCGCCCACTCCAGCAGCTGCCCCGTGCACTTCCGCTGCAGCTCCGCCACCTCCCCGCTCACATGATCGTGAATTTCCAGATAGTAATCCTCACCCCAGCGCTCCCGGAACTTCCCCACCAGGTGCTTCGCATGCGCCACCTGCCCCCCGCGGATGCTCTCGTTCACCTCCCCGTTCAGACACCCTGACAACACAATCAATCCGTCCCCGTGCTCGAACAACGACTCATGATCCGTCCGCGGCTTGTAATATTGTCCCTCAAGGTGCGCCTCGCTCACAATCTTCGTCAGATTCCGGAACCCCACCTCGTTCTTCGCCAGCACCGTCAGGTGATAGTTGTTCTTCTTCCCGCTCACCTCCGCCCGGTGCGTCTTCGCCACGCCCTCCCCGCAAACATACAACTCGCACCCGATGATCGGCTTCACCCCCGCCTTCTTCGCCGCCTGATAGAAATCAATCGCTCCGAACAGATTCCCGTGATCCGTCATCGCCACCGCAGGCATCCCCAGCTTCGCCGCCTTCTTCACCACGTCGTCAATCCGGCACGCCCCGTCCAGCGTCGAATACTCGGTGTGGAGGTGCAAATGGACAAACTGATCGGGAAGCGCAAGGGCCATCCCCTCAGCTAATCCGCCCGCCGCGGAAGGCAAGTGCGTCACCCCGATTCCTCCACACCACCCCACTCAATCCTCCTCTTTTACTTCCCCTTCCCCCTTCACCGCCCCCTCATTCCCGACCCCACGCCTCGTTGTACCGGTGCGCCTTCCCCAGCGCGTCCCGCAGCGGATCCGCCCCCTCCCGGCAGTACCCCGCATGCAGATGCCGCCGCCACCCTTCCGCCCACCGGAATTTCCCCGACTCCTTCCCCATCGTCTCGCAGAACCCCTGCATGATCTTCAGATACGAATCCATCCCCTGCGTCTCATCCAGCCACTGCTTCTGGCTCTGATGCGCCGCCAGCGCCGCCGTCTTCTCCTCCATCACCCCCGTCACATCCACCCACGCCTCAGGATACACCCGCCGCCCGTACGTGTCCGAAAGCATGTGCGGCATGCAGTGATACAGGGTCACCTCCCCCTCCGCAGGCACCCGCGGCGGCGTCGTCCGGTAATTCGGAAAGCCCTTCGCAAACGCCGCCGTCACCGCCAACCGGCACGTCTCCGTGTGGTCCTCCATGTAATCCACCGGCGGATGCGTCAGCACCACCCCCGGATTCACCTCCCGGATCACCGCCGCCACCCGCCGCACATTCGCCACCGTATACGCAATCTCAAGATCATGCGAAATCGGTGGATGCCACCCCGCTCCCATCAGCCTCGCCGCCTCCCTCGCCTCCCCGCGCCGCACCTTCCGCGTCTTCGCCTTCGTCATCACCGTGCTCCCCAATGACCCCGATGACAGATTGAAACAGTGAATCTCCCATCCCGCCCGCCGCAACTGCAGCAGGGTCCCCGCCATGTGAAACTCAATGTCGTCAGGATGCGCAGCAATCGCGATAGCAGTACGGTTCATCCCCCCACCAAACCCGCTCCTCCTCTCCGGAAAAGCGGAATGCTTCGCGCTTCCACGGACCTCTCCCCATGCGTGAAAATAACATGACCCGCTCCAAATCACATGCTCCCTCTCCGCTCCGTCTGCGCCGCCCTCCCCGCCGCCCTCCCCCCCCCCCACCTCGGCAGGTCAAGGCGCGCCGCCCACGCCGCCGCCCTCCCCGCCGCCCTCCTCGGCTGGTCATGGCTCGCCGCCGACGACTCATCCCCTCAACCCTCCATTTCCCGCCAGCCAGACGGAGACATGCTCATCTCCCTTCCCTCCTCCCCGGGCACCACCCTCCGCCTCGAAACCAGCACCAACCTCCTCAACTGGCAACCCCTCGCCACCACCACCGCCACCAACTCCTCCATCCAGCACCGCGACAGCGCCGCCATCTACCACCCCTCCCGCCACTACCGATTCACCCCAGCCCCCCAGGGCGCTCTCACCGGCGACCACCTCCCCTCCTCCGACGGCGACATCCTCATCCGCCCCATCAACCACGCCTCCTTCCTCCTCCAGTGGAAGAACATCGCCATCTACTGCGACCCCGTCGGCTCCGCATCCCTCTATTCCACTCTCCCCAAGGCCGATGTCGTCATCATCTCCCACAGCCACAGCGACCACTGGAGCAGCTCCACCGTCTCCTCCATCCGCAACACCTCAGGCTGCGCCATCTTCGCCCCCCAGGCCGTCGCCAACGCCATGAACACCACCCTCCGCCCGCTCACCACCATCATGGCCAATAACACTTCCGCCTCCATCCGCGGCTTCTCCATCAGCGCCATCCCCGCCTACAACTCCAACCACCCAGTCGGCTCAGGCAACGGCTACGTCCTCACCATCGCCGGCACCCGACTCTACTTCAGCGGCGACACCGGCGACATCCCAGAAACCCGCGCCCTCACCAACATCGACGCCGCCTTCCTCTGCATGAACATCCCCTTCACCATGAATGTCTCCAGCGCCGTCTCCGTCGTCCGCGCCTTCCGACCACGCATCATCTACCCCTATCACTACCGCAATCAGGACAACTCCCTCGCCGACCTCCGTCTCTTCGAAGACCTCGTCAGCACTGACCTCGGCATCGAGGTCCGCACCCGCCCATGGTACTGATCCAATCCTAACCTCCCCTCTCCCCATGTCCCCTATCCTCCCCTCCGCCATCCTCTTCACCCTCGTCTCCATCGCCGCCCCCTCCCGCGCCGCCGAAATCACCACCATCGCCGGCAACGGCAAACCCGCCACCGCCGGCGACAACGGCCCCGCCACCTCCGCCTCCCTCCACGACCCCTTCGGCATCACCCGCGGCCCCGACGGGCTCCTCTACATCTGCGAATTCAACGGCCACGCCGTCCGCCGCATCGCCGCCGACGGCTCCATCTCCACCATCGCAGGCACCGGTAAACCAGGCTTCTCCGGCGACGGCGGCCCAGCCACCTCAGCACAACTCAACAAACCCCACGAAATCCGCTTCGGCCCCGACGGCGCCCTCTACATCTCCGACATGTCCACCCACACCATCCGGCGCGTCGACATGTCCAACGGCACCATCTCCACCTTCGCAGGCACCGGCAAACCCGGCTTCTCCGGCGACGGCGGCCCAGCCACCTCCGCCGCCCTCCACGACCCCATCGCCATCGAATTCTCCCCAGACAGCCGCTCGCTCCTCATCTGCGACATCGGCAATCAGCGCGTCCGCTCCATCGACCTCAAATCCCGCACCATCACCACCATCGCAGGCAACGGTGCCAAAGCCCCCACCCCCGACGGCGCCCCGCTCTCCCCTGCCACTCCCCTCCACGGCCCGCGCACCATCACCTTCGACCCAAAAGGAAATCTCTGGCTCGCCCTCCGCGACGGCCACACCATCTTCCGCGCCAGTCTCTCCGACCGCATCCTCCACCGCGTCGCAGGCACCGGCAAACCCGGCTTCTCGGGCAACGGCGGCCCAGCCTCCGCCGCCTCCCTCTCCGGCCCCAAAGGCCTCGCCTCCGACTCCCTCGGCCGCATCTACATCGCCGACACCGAAAGCCACTCCATCCGCGTCATCGACCCCGCCACCGGCCTCATCTCCGTCGTCGCCGGCACCGGATCCAAAGGCAACGCCTCATCCCCCAACCCTCTCCAAACCCAACTCGCACGCCCCCACGGGGTCTTCATCGACAAAGACGGCAGTCTCTACATCGGCGACAGCGAAAACCACGTCGTGCGCCGCGTCACCGGGCTCAACTGACCCCGCTCGCGCGCTCCCGCAATGCACCCGCATCCCCCAGCCTCCCCGCGCGGCACCCTCGACGCCGCCGTCTTCCTCTCCGCCGCCCTCTTCACCGCCATCCCCGAATCCATCCTCATCTGGTTCTCCTCCCTCCGCGAGAGCAACGCCTTCTGGACCAACGCCGGCGGCTACTCCCTCGGCATCCGCAACACCGTCCTCCTCTACTACTACCCCCTCGCCGCCCTCGTCTTCCTCCTCCTCCTCGGCCTCACCGCTCTCTTCATCTCCGAACTCCACCCGCCCCTCACCCTCCTCAAACTCAAACTCGCCGCCCTCCTCGGCTGCTGGGGGCTCTTCTTCAGCTCCCTGGCCATCTCCACCGCAGACAACATCATCAACCTCCTCGAAGGCCGCTCGCTCTTCAATCACCACCAGCCCCGCATCTCCCCTCCGTAACCCCCCTTCCGCGTCTCACCCGGAAAAATCCCTGGCCATTCACCCCTCGGTGCGCTCGAATGCGCCCGGCTCTCCACCCCTTTCCGCCCCCAACCCTTTCCCGCCCACTCCCATGTCCAATTCCCCAGACACCCCATGGTATAAACTCCTCAACAGGGAACACTGGTTCGTCTTCACCATGGCCTCCCTCGCATGGATGTTCGACTGCCTCGACCAGCAGCTCTTCAACCTCGCACGCCCGGACGCCATGAAGGCGCTCCTCAAGCCGGACCAGGACCCCATACTCTACGGACCCTACGCCACCGCCATCTTCGTCGTAGGATGGGCCATGGGCGGTCTCATCTTCGGTGCCGTCGGCGACCGCATCGGACGTGCCAAAACCCTCACGTTCACCGTCCTCATCTACTCGCTCTGCACCGGCCTCTCCGCCTTCTCCACCGGCTTCGTCGACTTCGCCATCTACCGCTTCATCACCGGCCTTGGCGTCGGCGGTGTCTTCGGCCTCGCCGTCGCCCTCGTCGCCGATTCCCTCCCCGACAAAGCTCGACCCTCCGCCCTCGGCCTCCTCCAGGCCCTCTCCGCCGTCGGCAACGTCACCGCTTCCCTCATCGCCATCTGTGTCGGCTACCTCGAACTCGGCCGCATCACCCCAGGCTCCGCATGGAGCAAGCTCTTCCTCATCGGAGCCCTCCCCGCCTTCCTCTGCGTCTTCATCCAGATCCGTCTCAAGGAACCCGAAAAATGGATCAAAGCCAAGGCCGCCAGCAAAGCCAGCGGCACCCAGCTCGGCAGCTACTCCGATCTCCTCGGCAACCCGCGCTGGCGCTCCCGCGCCATCCCCGCCCTCTTCATGTGCGTCGCCGGCGTCGTCGGGGTCTGGGGCATCGGCTTCTTCTCCCCCGAACTCATCAACGATGTCATCGGCCGCGCCCTCCGCGAGGAAGGCGTCGCCAAAGAACTCATCCCCGGCAACACCACCATCTGGAAAGGCATCACCCTCTTGATGCAGAATGTCGGCGCCTTCCTCGGCATGATGACGTTGACCCGCCTCGCCGCCCGCTTCGGCCGCAAACCCGTCCTCTACGTCGCCTTCATCGCCGCCCTCTTCAGCACGTGGTTCACCTTCCGCTTCCTCAACCAGCGCTCCGACATCTTCTGGATGATCCCCATCATGGGCTTCTGCCAGATGTCCGTCTTCGCAGGCTACGCCATCTACCTCCCCGAACTCTTCCCGGTCTCCCTCCGCTCCACAGGCACTAGCTTCTGCTACAATGTCGGCCGCTTCCTCGCCGCCGCAGGCCCCTACTCCCTCGGCCAGCTCTCCGTCTGGCTCGCCCCAGCCGTCGCCGCCACAGCCCTCGACACCGAAAAAGCCGCCGCCAAACTCCAGGGCTTCCGCGACGCCTGCTGCTGGATGAGTCTCGTCTTCATCGTCGGCATCGTCGCCGTCCGCTTCCTCCCGGAAACCAAAGGTCTCCCGCTCCCAGAAGACCAGGACGCCGCCAAGGCACCCTAACCAAGGCATGCTC
>Ga0315899_10005933_pt1 | contig 13151 bp, 7 predicted proteins | sample LakEriMetagenome_2_FD_203518 | JGI IMG/M metagenome (GOLD analysis project Ga0315899, IMG submission 203518) | Freshwater fungal communities from buoy surface, Lake Erie, Ohio, United States - Buoy 4 MA112 | ecosystem: Environmental > Aquatic > Freshwater > Lake | place: USA: Lake Erie, Ohio...
CCCCCCCCCACTTCTTGGGAGAACCATCACTTTTCAGCGCCCACTTTTTGATGGTCTTGTCCGCCGAGGCGGTCAGGAGCACTTTACCGTCCGACGGGCCCGTGAGCGTGATCGCGAGAACGCGGTCCGTGTGCTCCTTGAGCAGGAACTGCTCCGTTAGTCTGCTTTCCACGGCAACCTTGCGCTGGATAGGCTGACAACAAATGCTGCAGTCTGAAGACGCCGAATATAGCATTCCATTCTCGGCATCGGCGCAGCACGCGTGGACCTTATCCTTGTGGTCGGTCACTACCAAACCGTCACGATCCCCAGACTCGAATCCGCGATCTTGCACGTCGCCCGCCTCCTCCTCCACTCCCCGCCCCCCAACCCCCACCCCCGTGTCCTCTTCCTCCTCCTCGTGCATCGCATCCCCCAGAAAGGAGAGAGCGGCGGCACCGCCGTTGGCGTGGGAGGTGGTGGCGGCATCGTCGTGTGCGTCGACGCCCTTGGACCCCGACCCCTGGCTCACTGAGACTTTCTCCCACATGCGCACCGACTTGTCGGCACTGGATGCCAGGACAATGTGACCCTCCACCGTCACCATAGTTAGACCGCCGCGCGCCAGGCGATCGGACGCGAGGGGGTCCATGCTCGTGGTGCTCTGATCCCAAATGTAGAGCATCGCGTTGTTTCCCGCGCCGAAGATTTTGCCGGCGGCAATGGCCAGCCCCCGGAGGCCAGCGTCGGCCTGGCAAATTCGGACGCACTGCCCGGACTTGATGCCCCACATGCGCACGGTAGCGTCAAAGGAGCAGCTGAAGAGGTTCTCGCCAGCCGCCTTGAGATCCGTTACACCGTCCGTGTGGCCGTGGTACTCGCGCGTCTGCGCGCCAGAGTGCCTGAATATGAATGTTTATATACACACACATGCATACACCACACACACACACACACACACACACACACGTGTAAATATATGTATATATAAGTATACATCAGTGTATGTATACATGTATTACACGCATATATACATGCATACATTGATATACCACTCCCACTGTCGGATGGTGTAGTCATCGCTGCCGGTGAAGAGCACCGAGTCGACGACGGCGAGCGACAAAATGGGCCCTGTGTGTCCCTTGAGGACGGCTATGCAGTTCGCGGTGCCGTCTTGCCACACACGAACCGTGGCGTCGCGCGAGACCTACCAGGAAATTCTCAAAAGTCAGCGACGTACGGCCGTTACTGCGTATTGGCACAATAGAGAGTACGTTTCAGAAACGGAGACCGAGAGCAGCCAGATGTCCTGCACGGACAGGCGGTACACGGCCTCGCTATGCCCTTCAAACACGGTGACCTGCGTGTGCGTGCGAATGTCCCACTTGATTATCCGCTTGTCAAACGAGCCGCTGTACAGGAACCCCTTGTTGACGGCCAGGCAGGTCACGCCCTCGCGGTGGCCAAACTTTGGCTTCTTGATGGCGGCTCCGCCGAATAAATTCCTTGTAGTTTCGTGAAAATTCAGGCCCTTTGCCTCGAGCTTCTCCTGCTCCGGGTCGATCAGGTCAAACGTCTTGACGAGAGCGCTGGTCTCGAGGACCCACTGGATGATATTGCCGCCCCTGCCTTCGTTGTCCATCTTCGTGTCGCTTGAGCCCGTGAAGAGGTATTCAGTCTCGCCCTTGCCCCCAGAGTTCTGGATCTTGGCGACGACAAAGCAGTTGACGACGTCCTTGTGCTGGTTCTTGAACGACCGCTTGTGCAGGTACCCGCTCTTGGTCAGCATCGGCCCGCCCTTGCTCGCGGCCGTCGACATTGCTCCCCGTCGCGCCGCGCGCCGAGCCGGCCGTCGTGAGTCTCCGAAGCAATTTTCTCTTAGTGATGATGGTTCGTAGGTTCGTGGGCATGCGTTGACAGATGCTGGATGGCGCCGATATTTTCGCTGGCATGGACCCGCGCCTCGCGGCCGAGGCCGAGAAAATGTGGAAGCAGCTCAACGACATGAGTGCGAGCGACCCCGAGGCGTACACGTCCTTCATCAAGGAGCAGATGCAGTCTGGGGCGGCCGAGGGGTACATGCCACCTACCCCGGACATGCCCGTGCCAGGGCGGCGAGTGCGCGTGCACAGCTTGGTAAAAATGGCAGAGTACAACGGGCGTGAAGGTGTCGTTAAGAGCTCGCTCGATGGTGGGCGCTTGTGTGTGCTGCTTGACCCTGGACGCGAGGCGGCGCCCAGTCCCAGCAAGGAGCTCAGCCTGAAAGCGGTGAATCTGGAAGTTATCCATTCTCGTAAGTCAGCGCCGGCAGGCAGAGGGGGCTGGGGGGTGGGGGGAGGTAAGGGCGCCAGTAGTGGCAAAAGTGAGCCGTTACAAGATGTCAAGGTCAAGCTGGCGGAGGAGGACACTGAAGGTCTGAAGGAGTTAGCAATGCCGAGCAATGCGGCGGCTAATCGACGCGGCGCCGGGCCCTTAATACAGGAAGTGTCAGAGACTATCAACGACGCATTACCGCATGCGGTGCATACCATCAAACTAATCGCCGCCGAAAATGGCGCGCAGCAACTGGTTGTCACGGTGGAATGTCCTCACGCCGCTGCAGTGGGTGAAATCGACATGCAAGTGTCAAGCACAGAGATCTCAATCGATACCGAAGGCCAGCAGCCCCTGATTATTCCGCTCCAGTATACGGTGTGCATGTGTGTGTATGTGTGTAGAGGGGGAGAGAGAGAAAGAAAGAAAGAGAGAGAGAGAGATCCCTTAAATCTAAACCCTAACCCCCCGCTCACTCTCTCAGGTGGACGCAGAGTCAATGACGGCAAAGTTCAACAAGAAGAAGCGTGTCCTCTCAGTTACTGTAAGCCTAAAACCTAAACCCTAAACCCTAAACCCCAAATCCCAAATCACTGAATCTGAAAAAGCGTCCTTTCTCCCTGACCATTTGGATGCCGTAGCGAGAGAGGGCGAGGGAGCGGAGGGAGAGCAGGAGAGGGAGGGAGAGCAGGAGAGGCGGGTGGGGGAGGAGCGAAGAAGACCCTTAGGACTTGGGGGGGGTCACGGTCTTTGGGATAGGTTTAGCTCTATAGCGTGACAAAACTGTAAGTGTAGTTGTACCACAAATTGGTCAAACCCGCAGGAACTAGATTGGCAAAGCCTGCACGAACCATGACCCAGAAATGCCTTTTCATGAATTTCAATGAAGACGGTTGGGAAGCAAAAGTTTCCTACCCAAAAATGATTGCGGCTCGCAGCAGACCCGCTGTTGTGCCCTCCCTAGGGTGCCCCACTAAGGTGGAGGATGCTGCGCGGCATGAAATAGTGGTGAAATGAAGTCCGCAGCACCAGCGACCGCCTCATCCACTGTAATAAGCCCTCGAAGAGCAAGTCCAAAATCGTAACAGACTTCACCAGGTCAGAAGCAGAGATGTAACGGCATATGGGGTGGGGAGGGCAGGCGCAGTGAGAGGGTGGGTAGGTGTGGGAGCAACAGAAAGGCGGCAGCTGAACCACAGCAAAGAGCATTCTCTCTCTCTCTCTCTCTCTCTCTCTCTCATGTGGAAATGTTTTTACGTGTACGCAACATGTTTTTAGGTGTACGCAACAAGTGGCGGTGTGTAGGGCCTAACGGCAAGCTCCCACAGAGTATACAGAACTTAGGGGGAGTCACGAAGCCTACGTTTAGCTCGATAGCGTGACAAATTGTAAGTGTGGCTGTACCACAAATTGGTCAAAATCTGCACGAACTGGATTGAGAAACACCGCTCGGACCCCAACCGATTACGTTGGAATACGGTTGTATGTAATCGGTTGGGGTCCGAGCGATTACATTGGAATACAACAGTTGTATTCCAATGTAATCGGTTGGGGTCCGAGCGGCTCCTCACCCAAACATCATTCAGTCTCTCGCAGACCGTCTGTCTTGTGCCCTCCCTAGGGTACCCCACTTCGGTTACAGTATTGTACATCGGCAACGAATCGCCCTGCACTCTTCTCCCAGCGGTCTTCTCCATGCCCCCCCCCCTCCCATCCACCATTGCCATGAGGGTCATTGCCACGAGAGCAGTCCCAGTCCCAGTGTTGGGACAGGTTCCACAGTCCACGTGTTAACGAACGCTAGCCAGGAGGCTTGGCGTGTGTTGTGATAGTGTAGCGCTCAGGGTTTCTAAGGGTGTCGGGAAAAACACCCAGAAACATCTCGGGCGGCGACCCCGGATTCGCCTTCGTGTCAGCAGTATCACACGAGTCATCGAAGGTGGAAGAGTTGCCAAAGCGTGTATCAGCAATTGGAGATGGTGCTGGAGAAAACAGCGGAGGGGCTAACGAAGAGCGGGGCTGCGCGGATCGAGCCAGCGACCGAGGTTTTAGTTTTGGACTTGCTTCTCCCGGGACCTGCCCTTCTCTTCCATCAGCAGCATCTTCCACTGCTACTCTCGCCCTTCCCTCCCCTCCGTGCCCCCCTCCCGCGCCACCGTCGCCAAGCATCACCGCATCCTCGCTTGCCCCTGCGCCTTCAACACCGGTCGAGCATGATTGAGGCGGACCTGGGCCAGTGAGGCCATCAAAATCGAAGAGAGCCCTTTCTGACAGGGACATCCGAGACTCCATGCATTCGGCTGACGTTACAATTTTACTACTCTCAGAGGCCTGACATGAATGCATGACCAGCGGCGCGTTTGCTGCATCTGCTGGTTGGTCAGTGGGCGCTGCCACAACATGCCCTTCTCCTCCTGCTCCTGCAGCTCCTGCTGCTCCGGCATATGTTGCAGCTTGCACCGAGGAGCGGGAGAGACGTGGCGCAGGGCGAGAGTAGCTCTCCTCCTCACGCCCTTGAGTCAGGTGTATCCCTCCAGATGTCTGAGCGTCTGAGATAGGTGCATCCTCCGGCGCGGGGTGCAGTAGAATGCGATTATGCACACGTGTCTGAGAATGAGCGACGTGTCGAACTTCGTGAGAAATCCTGCGCATTTCGTGCATGAGCACGCCCGTCATCTGGCGCAGCACCATGTGCTCGTCTCGATGCGCAGCAGCCTGCAGACTGATACTCATGTCCGAACACAACGCCGTGATGGAGTCGTTGAAAGACTTGAGCGCTTCTTTATCCGCTGACGACTTGAGCGCGCGCATAAACCACCCGCGGCCATCAAAGGTCTCCATCCACACGAGAGCGCCCTTGAGCGTGATCAGCAGACCCTCCATTTGCGGCGGCGGGTTGTGTGCGAAAGTGCCACGAACTTGCATGAGCGTCTTCGCCAGGCTCACCATGCGTTCATGAAAGCGGCGGCGCTCCGTCTCATTGGCCTTACCACGTCCCGTCGCAACGAGACACGCCCCTATGACCCCAAACACTGCGCGGCACACAGGAGCCCACTCTTCCACCTCGTGCAGCACTTCTGCCATGAAGCCGTGCATGCCTTCTACCTCCCCCGCAGTACCACAGCAGGCGGTGAGCGCCTCCATGACTAGATTATCCTGCACGGCCAATTGATCCGGGTGCAGGGGGTCACTCATATATTCAGCAAGGCTCCCTGCCGCTATGGCACCGTAGTGGGCCACTTCCACCCCTTCGTCAACCCACTCATCCTTCGATTCCAAAGGGACTAAGGTATGATCTCCGTGTTCCAAATTTGTGCCAAACACCACAGCTTCAAGCTCATCGCCGTGCGCAGCGCCTTTGTCCCGCTCCAGGCCCGAGCACTCAAACTGCGAGCAGGGTCTTAGGCTGAGGGGTCGCGAGTCCTCCTCCAACACATCAGATGTCGCATCTGTAGATGTTGAGCGTCTATACATATCTGTAGATATCGAGCCTGCTGCGGTGGGCAGGCCATTGCTGACAGTGCTCACAGTGTCGCTGTCATCGCTCACAGTGCGTCCAGCCATTCCTCCATGCTGTGCAGGCGGCGACGCCCGTCTCCTTGGAGCACACCCCAGCACCCACGAACTCAACGCAAATGAGTGCGCATCCGGAACGTGCCCGCACATAGCCCTTCGTCCTCGCACGCGTCCATCTCCCCCCCCCCCATCCCCCCCTTCACAACGCCCCTGCCAGCCATCCCACACAACACTCATGTTTTCCCAGCCGCCGCCGCCGCCGCCCAGCATGCGCTGGAAGGGCAAGAACTCCCGACACCCCGCCTGCGGGCACCTGTTTACACACACACTCACACACACACACACACACACACACACACATACATACATACATACATACATACATAGAGAGAGTCCAGGCACCCCACCCACCTGCGGGCACCTATGTATATACAATTTCTATCCATCTATCTATCCATCTCTCTGGCTGACTATCTTTCTGTACACACACACACACACACACACACACACACACACACACATGCGTATATACATACACACACACACACACACACACACACACACACACACACACACACACACACACACACACACACACATACACATACACACACACACACACACACACACACACACACACACACACACATGGCACCTGATCCAGATCTCAACCGAGACACCCGGGAAGCGTGCGAGGAGCAATTCCATCTCACTCTGCATTTTCGACACCCATCGCAGCGTCGGGCTTCCCTTGCCCCCCACTCCGTGGTGGGCCAACGCCGCGGCGTCCTGTCCTCGCGAGTTCGCGCCAAAAAGTCGCTCGTTCGGGGCGAGGATCGAGTGCGGAAGCACCTCCAAGGTATTAACAGTGATCGTGCACGCGCTTTGCTGTGTGTCAATGAGCACAGCGGTGCCGTCGTGGGACTGTAACCACACGCCCTCGGACCACGTCATGACCGAGCCCGCACCAGAGCGCAGGTCGGCAGAGGCGCACACGCTGACGGTAAGCGCGGCCGCCAGCTTGTAGGGCAAGATATTGAAGCGGTACTCGCGGCACGAACTCCACTGTAATGTCTTGTGAGAGCCGCCGCGTATGACGCTGCGCATGCGCGGCGGAAGTGAGTGCTGGAAGAGCGACGGTACCACAAAGGAGTCGTCTGCAACTCGGTACAGAATACGCACGTGCTCCAGGAGGGCCACACACAGCTCCGTGGTTTTGAGGCCCGCGGCTCTGGCCAGCCCGCCAAACATCGCCTCTACAGCGCCGCGCGTCACAATACCACGGAGGAGGAGCGATCCCCCGGGGTCGGATGCGGCCAGCTTCTGCATGTCGACCTTGGAGCCCAGCGTCTCCTCCATATCGTTGAGAGTTTTGGATGACCCCTGTTGCTCCTGCTTCGAGGTGGCATAGTGCGCGCACATAAAGAGCGTGTAGATGAGCGTGGAGCACCAGCGCGCCTGCAGCACGGTCTTGTGCAGGGTTGGCGAGTCGCGAAAGTACACCAACACGCCCCAGCACTGGAGCATAGCGAGCGCGCGGTGCAGTTTGTCTTGATCCGTGATGCCGGCATGCTGCTGCGCAAGATTGGAGACAAAGTCCAAGTCCAGCACCGGGCTTGTGCCATAGGTCGACAGTGCTGCTCGCAATTTGGTGTACGCTACCGGGACTAGCGCGCGGGGATATTGGCGATCTGTGTACAGCACCCCCAGAGCAGCCTCGGCTATGCGCTGCAGTACCTGCTTGAAATTCATTATGCCGTTGGCCTTGTAGTCCTTGAGGCTCCGCGCGTCGAAGCACTCCCGCGTTGAATGACTCACACCAAGCACCGCACGCACACATAACTTCCTCCCGTGCAGCTTTTTCGTGCGTTCAATCATGGCCTGCGTCACGGCCTGCAATTTTTCAATCGCCGCCTCGCGCTCACAACTACCGGCCTCCACCTTGGTCCCAATAATAACTACTGAAACCACCCAGCTTCCGCCCGCCCCTCCACCGCTGGCGCCCCCTTTCGCCCCCCCCCTCCCCCCCGCCAGCCGTATGGCCGGAGACGAGGGCGCCTCGTCTGCTACACCCGCAGGAGCAGATGCTGTATCCCCGCTGGAGACTTTCAAGGGAGAGACATCGTCGAGCGCCAGGTCCTCTGGTAGCTCACTTCCGTCCAATGATGGCCGAGGTGGCAAGCCCTCGCTTGAGGCAGAGCTGTCGCGGCGCATACGCTTTGCGTCTGCAGGCGAGTCCCCCTGTCCGGCAAGGGAGGGCGAGGCGGGTGTTGATGGTGCTGCAGCGCGTGATGTGGATGTGTTCGGTACCGGAGGGAGGGCCAGCATGAGAGTATCTAGCCACTTGAGCGCTGCGTCAATGCTGACCGACTCCCGCCCAGAGGCATCCATGACGTAAAGCGGCAATACACGGTCGGACATGAGGAGCGAGTGACCCACCAGGTAGCAAGCCTGTCCAGCTAAGTCCCAGAACTGCATCGAGACTTTGGCGCCGAGCGCGCTGCACGTTGTGTCTGCCTTGGCTGCCTCAACCCCTAGTGTGGAGCCGCCGGTGTCTGGTAGGCGCGGCTGGCGGAGGAGCGCCTTGAGAGACATGTCGGGGTCATGGAGGCAGCGGACCAGAGACGTTTTGCCGGCGCCCTCGTCGCCCATGACCATCACGCGGATGAAGAGAACCTGTTCTAGCCCCTCATGCACATCCTCAAGGAAGCCGAGGATATCGTTGGGCGAGTTGCAGAGTTCGCGCGGAATGCACGAGAGCGGGTTCCCCTCCACCTTGAGCCCGCGCGACTGCCGGAGCGCGGTGCGCGCCAGGGTTGGGGGAAGGTTTTCGAGCTTGTTGTGCATCACGTGCAGCGCCTCCAGCCCTGCTGCGTCGCCGACTTGCGGCGGGATTTCGGCGATGCGGTTGCGGTCGAGTAGCAGCGAGAGGAGCGCGGTGGGGAGGGAGGGAAGGGACTCGAGCTTGTTGTCGCTCGCTCTGAGCATCTGCAAGTTGCTGAGCGCCGAGATGCGCGGGGGAAGCCGAACCAGCATGTTGCACGCCACGTCCAACACGACTAGCTTGCCAAGCTCGCACACCGCATCGCAAAGCACGCGCAGCTTGTTGTGGCTCACGTTGAGACGCTGCAGCGCGCTGCACGCCGCCATGTCCGCCGGCAGAGCGCTCACCATGTTGCTCGACAGGTCCAGGCTCACAAGCCCCCTCAGCCCTGACATCTGCCAGACAAGTTCCACCAGCAGGTTCTGCGCGAGGCTCAGGCTTGACAGGCACGAGAGGCCAAGCAGCACGTCCGCCCCCAGCAGCCCCATTGCCGTGCCCTTGATGTTGTTCTTGCTTAAATCCAGGACCACCAACTTTGTCATGGACACGGCAACTGCCGACAGCACACTCACCGCACCCTCGTCGCCGATGGAATTCGAGCTCAAGTTCATCGACATCGCCGCTTGGGCATTCGCGCATAGGCTGGCCAGCCACTTTGGCTCGTGCACACCGCACGCGCGCAGGTCCACCGCCTCCTCGGTGCGGATCAGCAGACTGCTCACGTCACGGTGCGAGTGGCGGATTGCCAACTTGAGCGGCGAGTCGCTGAGGAGGTCGCTCGCAGACGCGTCAGCGCCTGCCCGCAGCAGCAGGCTCACAACGTCAAGGTGCCCCGCAGCACTGGCGTGCGCGAGGGCAGCGTGCCCGTCAAAGTCGACGTGCTTTAAGCTCGCGCCGGCCTGCAACAGGGTCTGTACCACGCTAATTTGCCCGTTCCGTGCTGCCACCTGCAGCGGGGCCATGCCATCGTGATTGGCGCAGTCGACCTTGACGCCGGTGTGAATGAGGATGCGGGCAGTTTGCAGGGCGCCCTTTTCAGCTGCAACATGGAGGGCGGTCGCGCCGTCGTCGTCGGCAACGCCTGCCAGCTCCACACCGCCGAGTTCCACCAGCAAAAACAGGCACTGCAGGTGTTCCGGGCTCTCGTGCGCCTGCAGCGCCGCCAGGTGCAGGGGCGTGCGGCCCCGCGCGTCGCGCGCATCCAAGGCGATGTTCGGAAGCTTAGCTAGTGTTGCCGTCAGCTCGACGCGGCCCTGCGACACGCTCCAGTGCAGCACCGTGCTGCCGTCATCGTCACAGACATTCACGTTGAAAAGCCCGCGCCCCGCGCCGCGGCTGCCTGCGCCGCTGCCCTCCCGCCGGACAAGTTGCGCCGAGACAAGCTGGGCGACCCCATCCAAGTTGCAGGCGCGCACCTAAAGCGAAAACAAAGTCTCAGTGGCGCGCGGCGCGGAGCACATTTCTCCAGGGCTTCGGGCGGGCGCGCGCGCCCTGAAGGCCGCATTGCGTGTTCAACCGGCGCCCATACACACAAACATACATCAATACACAAACACACAAGAACACCTCGTTCCATCCACATCCACATACACATACACATACACATACATGCATATGGGGGATGCATGCACCTCCTCCCACAGGAGCCGCTCCGCGGGCGTCGTTGCAAACACCCCGAGCCCCCTTCTCTGGCCCGACGGGTTCAGCCGGCCGCTGGGCATCCCCGCTGCTTTGGTTCGTGGACAAAGGTCCGTGTCTAAGGTGCCCTGCCACGCTGCACGGCAATGTCTGCGTGGGAGACCGCTGCGGAGGAGCGCGGGCCGCCGTCGGAGGGCCTGGGCATGCGGCGGCCCATATCGCTCGTGTCCGAGTCGCACTCGGCCGTGTTCGACACCCACAACGAGTCTCGCTTTGCCACCGTGCACTCGAGCGGGACGCGGGAGACGGGCTTCCACCCGCACCTCGGACGGCCACTGGACGAGGCGCGCGGCGGGCCGAATGGCGGCGGTCTTGCCCATGGCCATGGGGGCGGGAGAGGGGGTGGCGGTGCCGATAGGCTGCTGCCGCAAGAGTCAGCAATGGCAGAGGAGGTTGGGATCACCGCACACATCCAGCGCGCCATGAAGCAGTCGGGACGCATGTGCATGGGCGTGTCGGTCCCAGGGACGGGCCACACTGCGTACGTGTTTGATATTTTAACGACGAATGGCGAGCGGTGGAAAGTGACTCGGCGCTACTCGGACTTCCTTGACCTCAACAAGAAATTGATACAGGTGCGCGGGGGAGCCTGCATGCATTTAATGCTCAATCCTGCCGTGTGCTTTCATCAATTTCTAGTTGAGGTCGAGGAATGCTCAGGGCATTTTACGTGAGAGAGAGAGGTGCATGTGCATGCGTCGTGCATGCGTTTGCTCATGCCTCTCATACACTTTCGAGTGTGTGTGCATGTGCGTGTACGTGTATGCATGTGTGTGTTTCTGTGTCTGTCTGTCTGTGTGGGTGGGTGGGTGGGTGTGGGTTTGTGTATGTGTGCGCGTGTGTATATATGGATATATGAATAGTTGATGACAGATGTTTGGCAGGATGTATGCATGCGTTCATACGATAAACGTTCAACATGTATGCATGCGTCCGGTACAGACGTTTGGCAAGCCCACAATCCCCACCCTCAATGCTAAATCAACAAGAAACAAACCCCAAACCCCAAACCCCAAAAACGAAACCCGAATGCGGGACAGATGTTTGGCAAGCCCACACGACCATTTCCACCACTGCCCAAAAAGATGATGATCGGAAACCAAGCCAGCAAAGTCGTGGAGGAGCGCCAGCGCATGCTAAGTCTCTCGCTTTGAACTCTCCCTAAACCCTGAACCCTAAATACTAAGCCCTCAGACCCTGAAGCTTGAACCCTGAACCGCAAGGATAAGGTGCACGTAGCTAGACCCTGAACCCCTTAAGCCTGAACCATACACCAAACCCTAAACCCTAAACCCTAAACCCTAAACCACAATTTCTACACATCGCGTGCGAGCGCGCGCTCTCTCGCGCGTACATGGACCATGCATCTAGCTACTTCCCGCTTCCCGCTAGCGCCGGGAGCACAATTGTGCTCCCGCGAGCACATATGAGGAGGATGATACATGTCATATGGGGAGGAGGATACACACACAATTGTGCTCCCGGGAGCACATATACTGCTTTTTTGTGCTCCCGCCAGTCGTTCGCATGCGTTTTGTTTTTCGGATGCAGAGGCTTACCCACAAACGATGTGAGCAGCGGCAATTCACTGACTTGACTTAGTTTACTTTACTTTCTGACTTTACTTTCTGACTTTCTTTCTTACTGCTTATGCGGAGGAGGATACATGCATGTCATTACTTTCTGACTTTACTTACTTACTGCTTATGCACCACCCATGAGAGCAGCCGCATACTTGCAGGCCGTTCTGGACAACAAGATCCTCTCGAGGTAGGCTTCAGGGCTTCGGTTGGGGTTTAGATTAGTGGTTATGGACAACACAAGATCCTCCTGGGTTTAGGGACTAAGCCCTGTTTAGGCCTAATCCTAAATCCCAAAACTACAGAGGGGCTTAGGACTTATGTTAGGGTTTAGGTTAGTGGTGCTTGACAACACAAGATCCCTGTATGTTTGAGAGCGAGAGCGTTCGTAGAGAGAGCGAGCCCCCAGGTCTCTTTTGACACTCATTAGGTCTCTTTTGACACTAATTAGGTCTTTTTTGACAGTATGTATGTGCGACCTTGTCTTGCTCTTGCCCTCAGAGCAAGGGCGAGATAGCGAGAGCGAGCGAGAGCAAGAGAGAGAGAGAGAGAGAGAGGAAGAGGGAGGGAGGGAGGGAGGGAGGGAGGGTGGGAGAGAAATAGCGAGCGAGCGAGAGAGAGACAGGGAGAAGTGCTTTAGGGTTCAGGATGTCGAGAATCTGATGTGTGTGCTTGTTTAGTGTTGTTGCTCTTGTGACACAACAGATGCGTGTGCAAGTTCGTGGATATATTTATGTGTATGTATACGTATGTATACATACATACATACATACATACATACATACATACATACGTATATACATACATACATACGTATGTATATACATACATACACACGTATCAGTACGATAATAGTCCTTGCTAATATCAGCACCACATTGACAAATAACAATAGGGTCAGCTTTGTGAGGCATCAAGGTAGTAGTTGTGGTAGAGATATGTGGGTTCGTGAGTAGGTTCGTGGGCCAACCACACTGGCAGATAACAGTAGGGTCAGCTTTGTGAGGCATGATGTAGTAGTAGTGGTTGTGATATACAATATCTATATAATATATAAGAGTCAAGTCTTGAAGCCATTTTTGAAGTGATTTTTTTTAAAAAAATATGAAGTGATTTGCATCATAAATTTAAAAACCACATTATTTAAGGGGTTTACAGGGGGGGGGGCTTGGATTCCCTCTCTCATGAAGCAAAATTTAAAAAGGACGCAAAAAAATAAAGTGATTGCTTTTAAAAAGTAA
>Ga0315899_10005934_pt1 | contig 13151 bp, 10 predicted proteins | sample LakEriMetagenome_2_FD_203518 | JGI IMG/M metagenome (GOLD analysis project Ga0315899, IMG submission 203518) | Freshwater fungal communities from buoy surface, Lake Erie, Ohio, United States - Buoy 4 MA112 | ecosystem: Environmental > Aquatic > Freshwater > Lake | place: USA: Lake Erie, Ohio...
ACACACATCTGCCGTGTATGTAAATGGCGCCACCGGGTTTTACAGCATCACTCAATATCCTGTCTGAAGCATTAGGGTAATTAATACCTAAAGAAAGGTGATAATTACTATTAGGATTGAGTTCATTGATGTGATAGAATCCTTCCGGAACCTGGTAATCTCCCTCCATACGTTTGGGGCCCATCGTGCCACTTTGCATGCAAATTTTATAAGTCTTAAAGAGGTGATAAGCATTTGAAGTATCTGCTTTTACCCAAACCTCCAATTGTTTGTCGTATTTGAACGAACGAATGTACATGGAAGATGGTGGCCAGGCAAGGTTCTGGCGTCGGAATTGAGCTGCCAGCGAGTCTTCTGTCTTAGAGAAAATGGCCGCCAGCTTGATGTCTGTACTTGTAGCGTAATGAATCGCATCCTGAGCCCTAAGGCTTGTGTAAACGAACAAACCCGTGAGCAATAAAATAGCTTTGTATTTTTTGCAGTTTTTCATGACAGGGTTAAAACGCAAAACAGCGTAAAATATTATCGGATAATACCAAAAAAAACGAATTTTTTTACAAATCAGAGGTTTCCACGAGCCTCCTGCTCCCTTTCCAGTGCTTCAAATAATGCTTTAAAATTGCCTTTACCAAAGCTTTTGGCACCTTTTCTCTGGATAATTTCAAAGAAAAGAGTTGGCCTGTCCTCTACAGGCTTACTGAAAATTTGAAGGAGATATCCCTCGTCGTCTCTGTCGATCAAGATGCCAAGATCCTGTAACGGCTGCAAATCCTCATCAATTTTACCTACACGGTCGAGAACGGTTTCGTAGTAACTGGGAGGGATAGGCAAAAATTCTACGCCCCTGCTTTTGAGTGCTCTTACGGTTTGGATAATGTCTTTGGTTGCAATCGCAACGTGTTGCACCCCTTCCCCATTGTAAAAATCCAAAAACTCCTCCACCTGACTTTTTTTCTTGCCTTCGGCCGGTTCATTGATTGGAAACTTAACGAAACCATTACCATTACTCATCACTTTACTCATTAATGCGGAGTATTCTGTTGAGATGTCTTTGTCGTCGAAAGAGAGGATGTTTTTGAAACCCATGGTATCTTCATAAAATTTCACCCACGGGTTCATCTGGTTCCAGCCTACATTGCCTACACAATGATCCACATGCAACAAGCCGGTTTCGGCAGGGTTGTATTCGGATTTCCAGACCCTGAATCCGGGCATGAAAGTTCCGCTGTAATTTTTCCTTTCTACAAATAGATGCACTGTATCACCATAAGTGTGTATGCCGCTTAGCACAACTTCGCCGTGATCATCTTTCAATGATTTGGGCTCCATGTAAGAACGGGCTCCACGTTTGGTTGTCTGTTCCCAGGCATCGCGAGCATCATCAACCATCAAGGCCAGCGTTTTTACCCCATCGCCATGTTTGTAGATGTGGTCTGCAATAGCATTATCTGTCTTTAGTGGTGTAGTGAGTACAAAAGTAATTTTTTGCTGGCGCAACACATAGCTCACCTTGTCCGCCACTCCTGTTTCGGGACCTGCGTATGCCAACGATTGAAACCCAAAAGCGGTTTTATAAAAATGTGCAGCTTGCTTGGCATTGCCCACATAAAATTCGACGTGGTCGGTGCCATATAGAGGCAAAAAGTCATTGGTCGTTGCTGTTTTGGCGGCGGGCGCTAATGTTGAATCCATGTAGTGTTAATTTCGGGATGTTGCAGAAATGTTCAAAGCTAAAAAAAAGCCATTCAATCGGCTGGAAAATACCGACCAAAGATAGAAAATCCCACTGACTGAAAGACAACTGCTTTGTTAAAAATAAAAAATGGAAAGGACAGAAACGCCTCCTTAAATGTGGACAACATGAAACATGAATATTAGAAGCTGCGCTTATCTTTGCCGCATGAAAAAAGTCGGCATTCTGGGTGGCGGACAACTGGGCAGAATGTTGCTACAGGCAGCAGCCAATTATCCTGTAGAGACCTGGCTGATGGAAGCCGCCCCTGAAGCACCTGCAGCTCATCTTTGCCATTACTTTGTTTGCGGAGATATTACCAATTACGATGAGGTTTATGCTTTTGGAAAAGAGCTGGATGTACTTACCATTGAAATTGAAAATGTCAATGTTGAGGCGCTTGAACAATTGGAGCAAGAAGGAGTGAAAGTTTATCCCAACCCAAATGCACTTCGTGTCATCCAAAATAAAATTTTACAAAAGGAATTTTATGCGGCCAATGATATTCCAGGAAGTGCTTTTGTCATTACCCAGAATCAATCTGATCTTCACCAATATCTCGATTTTTTACCGGCTATTCATAAATTAGGTATGGGGGGCTATGATGGCAGAGGCGTTCAGCTAATTAATGCAGCAAATGATATTCCACTTGGCTTCGATCAGCCGTCTGTATTGGAAAAGAAGATCGACATCGCCAAAGAAATCGCAATACTCGTGGCCGTTGCAACTTCAGGAGAGACTATCCTATACCCTGCCGTTGAAATGATTTTTGATACCGATCTCAACCAATTATCCCATCAGCTTTGCCCGGCTGCTCTCCAACAAAAGATCCTTTGGAAAGCTGAAGCCATAGCCCGAAGAGCGGTCCAAGGATTGAGAAGTCCGGGGCTATTTGCTGTTGAAATGTTTGTTGATCATAACGATCAGGTATTGATTAACGAAGTCGCCCCTCGCGTACACAACAGTGGACACCACACCATAGAAGCCCATTACTGCAGTCAGTTTGATATGCTCTGGCGCATCTTACTCGAACTTCCTCTGGGCAATACTGCAGCCATCATGCCTTCTGCCATGGTGAATCTGATTGGTAGCGAAAATGAAAGCGGATTGGCTCATTATCATGGCCTCAATGAAACCATGAAAATGGAGAATGTTTTTGTACACTTATATGGCAAATGGGAAACTAAACCTGGCAGAAAAATGGGGCACGTCACGATCATCAGTCAGGACAAGCTGGATTTGTCGCACAAAGTAAATATCATCAGACATCAGTTTTTTGTAAAAGCGAAATAATAAATATCAATTCAAAACATGCAACCATCCATCGCAATCATTATGGGCAGCGAAAGCGATTTGCCTATTATGAAACAAGCCGCTGAAGTACTGGACAAATTTGGCGTTGGCTACGAATTGTCGATTATCTCCGCACACCGCACGCCCGACAAGATGGCTCAGTTTTCGCGAAATGCACGAGACAACGGATTCAAGGTCATCATCGCCGGAGCCGGAGGTGCTGCGCATCTTCCCGGAATGGTTGCATCACAAACCACATTGCCTGTAATCGGCGTCCCCATCAAATCGAGCAACTCCATAGACGGCTGGGATTCTGTGCTCTCGATACTGCAGATGCCCAACGGAGTGCCAGTGGCAACTGTTGCACTCAATGGCGCTGCCAATGCAGGGATTCTTGCATTGCAGATATTGTCTACTGCAGACTTACAACTCTCATCGCAACTCACCGCCTACAAAACTGAACTTGAGCAGAAAGTGATCGACATGAACGCCAGATTGGATAAATGATTGAACAATTTCGAAACCAATAAAATAACTTTGTCATCCATTATTTAAAAAAATACATATGCTAAAATCAAAACTGACCATTTTGTTGCTGCTAAGCACGATGAGCATGCAGGCTCAAAAGGTTGAATTCTCCGAGTACGATCTTCCCAATGGGTTACACGTAGTGTTGCACCAGGACCGCACGGCTCCTGTAGTGGCCGTATCTGTCATGTATCATGTAGGAAGTAAAAATGAAACCCCCGACCGCACTGGCTTTGCCCACTTCTTTGAGCACCTGCTTTTCGAAGGAAGCGACAATATCAAACGTGGCGAATTTATGAAAATCGTGAGCAGCAATGGAGGACAGAACAATGCCAACACCACGCAAGACCGCACTTTCTACTATGAAGTATTCCCCTCCAATCAATTGGAAACAGGATTGTGGCTGGAAAGCGAGCGCATGCTGCACCCTGTCATCAACCAGATAGGTGTGAAAACACAAAATGAAGTTGTGAAAGAAGAAAAAAGGATGCGCGTAGACAACCAGCCATATGGTAATTTCCTGGCTTCAGTGATGAGCAAACTTTTTACGAAGCACCCTTACACCTGGGTCCCCATAGGCAGTATGGCACATCTAGATGCTGCTACATTGGAGGAATTCATGGCGTTTAATAAAAAATATTATTCCCCCAACAACGCGGTACTCGTCATAGCAGGTGATATCGAAATAGAAAAAACAAAAGCTCTCGTACAAAACTACTTCTCCGAAGTCCCCAGAGGCGTAGCACTCGAGCCAGTGAACGTCAAAGAAGATCCTATCACCCAAGAAATCATTGATACTGCTTACGACAACAACATACAAATTCCCGCTATCATGACAGCTTATCGCACGCCGGGCATGACCAGCAAAGAATCCATAGCACTCGAGCTTGCATCAAGTGTACTCAGCAGTGGACAAAGCAGCAGAATGTACAAAAAAATGGTGGATGACAAGAAAATGGCATTGCAAGTTGGCTCTTTCAATTATGCGCTGGAAGATTATGGCGCCTACATCAATTACGCATTACCTAATGGCAACAACAGCCTCGAGACTTTATTGAATGCGATGGATGAAGAAATCACTTCCATCCAAAACGATCTGATCAGCGAGACCGACTTCACCAAGATCATGAACCAGTACGAAAACAATTACATCGGTAAAAACGCGAAAATGCTGGGTGTAGCCGAAAATCTCGCCGATGGATACACTTTTCACAACAAGAATACGAATCACGTAAACGAAGAATTGGATGAAGTAAGAAAAGTGACGCGCGAAGACATCAGAAATGTGGCAAAAAAATACCTTAACAAAAACCAGCGTGTGGTCGTTTACTATTTGCCAAAAAAATAATCTCATTTCATCAATCATAGAAAAAAGCATTACATGAATAAAATAATCACCAGCGTTGCAGCCTTGATCATCACAACAGGCGTGCTCGCTCAACAGCCGATAGACAGAAGTAAGCAACCGAAACCCGGACCTGCGCCTGCCATTACCATCAACACTCCCTCTATCTTCAAACTCAAAAACGGCATCACTGTATTGGTAGTGGAAAATCACAAATTGCCTAAAGTTTCGGCCTCCTTACAAATTGACAGAGGACCAGTGCTTGAGGGAAATAAATCCGGCGTGAATGGCATCATGGGCTCCATGCTCGGAGAAGGAACGACAAAGCAAACAAAAGAGCAATTCGACCTCGCCATCGATCAAATTGGCGCTGATGTTAACCTTAGTCAGTCTGGCGGTTTTGCGTCTGCACTTACACGCTATTTTGAACGGGCATTCTCTTTGTTTGCCGAAGGCATTCAATCGCCATCATTTCCCCAGTCATCCTTCGAAAAGATCATCTCACAAAGATTGACGGGACTGAAGTCCAGCGAAAAAAGCGCATCGGCTATTTCTTCAAGAGTGGTAGCTGCTATAAGTTATGGCAAAAACACCGCCATGGGTGAATTTGAAACAGAAGAAACCATCAAATCTCTGACGATTGAAGATGTCAAAAAGGCTTACAAGGAAAATATTACTCCCTCACGTGCTTACCTGACTTTTGTGGGAGATATCACCACAGCGCAGGCTAAAGCAATGGCCGAGAAATATTTTGGAAAATGGAAAGGAAATAAAATCGAACTTCCGCAAATAGCTGATGCACCCAATCCTAAAACAACTGAAATTGATTTCATTGATTTGCCCAGTGCAGTTCAGGGAGAGATTGTGGTCACCAACTTGATCAATAATCCCATGAGCAATCCTGATTATCATGCACTGGTGGTTGCCAATCAGATTCTTGGCGGCGGATCGGAAAGCAAACTGTTCATGAACCTCAGGGAAAAACATGGATTTACCTATGGCAGCTATTCCCGTGTTGGCAGCGGCAGGTTTCAGGCACAGTTTTCTGGCACCGCTCAGGTACGCAGTGAAAAGGCAGACAGTGCCGTAGCAGAAATACTATACGAAATCGACAACATGCGCAACGGCAAAATCACAGAGGAAGAACTCAATATCGCCAAGGCAAAATACAATGGTTCCTTTGCGCTCGGTATGGAAGATCCGGAGCGTACAGCATCCTACGCTTCTAATATACTGATCAATCAACTCTCGGATGACTACTATAAAACCTTCCTCCAAAAAATCAATGCCGTAACCATTCAGGACGTTCAAAGAGTGGCAAATAAATATTTTGACAAAGCGCACGCACGCATTGTGATCGTAGGAAACGGCGCCAAAATACTGCCCAATCTCTCACGCCTAGGACTGCCAGTGAATAAATACGATAAATATGCCAACCCTGTTGTAGAGGAATCGAAATCAACAGGTAGTAAAGAAACAGCAAAGACCTCAGACGCTGTATCTGCAGCATCAGTGATCAACAGCTATATTACAACCATTGGCGGCAAAGATGAGATTGCCAAGATCAAATCAAGAAAAGCCATAATCAAAATGGATTACATGGGCAGAGAACTCACTGGAGAGATTGTTGACATGACTCCAAATAAAAAGAAATTGGAAATCAAAATGGGGAGCATGACAGTTCAAAAACAAGTATTCGACGGAAAAGCAGGCTATCAATCCAGCATGGGCAATAAAAAAGAAATGGATGCGGATGAAATCAATGAAGAACTCGAAGACGCGGGAATCGTGCCCCAAATGAATTACATGGGATCGAAGTTTCAGCTCAATTATCTCGGTACTGAAAAAATTGGGGAGGAGCTCTGCTACAAATTGAAAGTAACCAAACCCAGCGGAAAATCAAAAGTTGAGTTCTATTCTTCCAAGTCTAACTTACTTGTCCGTGAAGAATCTACTAAAGAAGCCGGTGGCCAAGAAATGACCATCCTGGTGGGCTTTAGTGATTATAAGAAAGTAGGCAACGTAATGATGCCCCACACCCTGAGCCAGACAGCCAATGACCAGGAGTTCATCATGCAAATAGTTGAATACAAAATCAATGATGGCGTCACAGACGAAGATTTCAAATAATGGACACCACAATAAATTTCAAAACCACACTTTAGGGTGTGGTTTTTTTATGCTCTTTCATGAAGCACACAAAAACCGGCATCTAAAGTCTGCGAATGACGAAAGAGTTCGTCAATGAGGTCAGGACCGTATTTCGCCAGAAAATATAGAAAATTATCTGAACGTTCCTGAAGCTTTCCTTCGGGGAATAATGATTCTTTGAGTTGCAGGATTTTTCTCACTGTTACTTCCTGTCGGTGTTTTTCTGCTCGGAGGATTTTCTTTTGTAGTCCTTCAATTTTCTGAATAGCTTGCTTCTCCAAAGCTGCAACATGATCTGTCAGGGTCGGGTCCGATTTGCCGGCTGCTGCGGAAAGTTGGGTATATATTTTTTTTATGCCGATCATATGCTCTTCCAGATGCATCGAATCGCCGGATTGACGCATCAGCAATTCATTGATGATGACATCTGATGAACTAAACAGCAATTCTTTTTTCAACCCAATTTTATTAATTCTTGCTGTAGTCTCTGCGTCGATAATCAGGAATGAATTGCGCAACAACAGTAAAGGAAAATGAACGCCATAATGATCAAAGATATTTTTTAACTCCATCCAATAAGCCAGCTCTCCTCCTCCGCCAATGAAAGCCACATTGGGCAGACAGGTCTCTTGCATAAGAGGCCTGAGCACTGCATTGGGACTGAATCTTTCAGGACATTGGTACAATTCCTGCAAAATTTGATTTGCAGTGAATTTAATATCTGTACCTATAACGTTGTAGCCATCGCCATCTTTTTCAATTCTTGATCTAACATCATCTTTAAGGTAAAACAGATTGACAGGCCTGCCCGACAATTGTACTTTGTATGAGGAAGGAAATTTGCTGATGGTTTGTTGCAGCATACGATAAGGCAGATGCTCGGAGAGATCTTGTTCAAATATTGGCCTCATCAAATTTTTAAATGCGGCTTGATCAGGATTGAATACCAGTAAACCATGATCACCAAAAAGCGTATGTACCAAATCATGGGTAGCATCAGCAATCGTCTTTCCTTTGACGTAAGTTTGATGCACTAAGGCACTCACCTGTGTTCCATATGGTAATTGATTCCATTGGTTAGCGCATGAATCAATCAAACCGAGCAACGCATCATCCACATACATCCTACCAACCGCTCCTCTTTGTTGCGTATCCCATTCCTGCTTTACGCCATCGACATTCACTATTCCTAACTCTTGCAAATCTGCATCCTCAGCACCCATAAAATAAATGGGGATGAAATGTTTGTCTGAAAAACGTTGATTCAGTTCTTGTGCCAGGACAATGCAATGCATGATTTTATAAATGAAATACAATGGCCCGGTAAGTATGTTGGGCTGATGTGCTGCACAAACAGTAAATGTATTGTCTCTTTCCAGTTGACGAATCTGTCGCCTGGCTATCTCAGCATTGGGGCAATCTCGATAAGCTAATTCCAATTGCGTGGTAAGCACCTTTCTGCTTTCGGCACTGAATGTTCTTGATGATATAGATTTTTGCAAACCATTCCAATCAGGAGCATAAGCATAAAATGATTGCAGTGGCGTAGCGTTGTCAAGATAATCTGTCACCAGTTTGCTGAATGCATTGGTGGAATGATAAGATTGATATGTGGATTTAAATTTCAAAATCTCGCGTCAGATGAGGTCACCTTCCAGATCATAATCAAAGGCTTTTACAATCTTCACTTGCACAAACTGCCCGGGTGAAAGTTTTTTTGAACTATTGATGATCACCTCATTATCCACTTCCACACTGTCAAATTCTGTCCTGCCGATATAGCGACCGGCTTCTTTTCGATCAACAACAACTTTCATCGTCAGTCCGATTTTTTTCATGTTTTTGGCAAGGCTGATTTCCTGCTGAAACTCCATGATTTCCTGAGCTCTCCTTTCTTTTTCCTCCGGATCGATATTGTCTTCCAGTGCATATGCACTGGTCTGTTCTTCGTGGCTGTATGTAAAAATGCCCACCCTGTCGAATTGCATGCGCTGAAGAAAATCTTTGAGCTCTTCCACGTCTTCCTGAGTTTCTCCCGGAAAACCTGCGATCAAGGTTGTACGCAAACAAATTTCGGGCATTCGCTCTCTGATATTTGCAATGAGCTCCTCCATTTCTGTGCGGGTAATTTGACGCTTCATGGCTTTGAGCATGTTATCTGAAGCATGTTGTAAAGGCATGTCCAAATATTTGCAAATGTTGTCGTGCGCCTTCATCGCGTCGATGATTTCGATGGGGAATTTGGAAGGATAGGCATAATGCAAACGAATCCATTCCAAACCAGGCACAGCAGCCAAAGCATGCAACAAATCAGGCAGTGCGCGCTTTTTGTAGATATCCAATCCGTAGTAAGTAAGTTCTTGTGCGATAAGCATAATTTCTTTCACACCACGCTTTACGAGCGACTCCGCCTCTGCCACTAAAGATTCAATAGTTCTGCTCACATGTGTACCGCGCATCAAGGGGATGGCGCAAAACGAACAAGTGCGATTACATCCCTCACTGATTTTCATGTAGGCATAATGTGAAGGTGTGCTGAGCAAACGTTCTCCAATCAGTTCTCCCTTATAATCCGCATCAAATTGTTTCAAAATCATCGGAAGCTCCATCGTACCAAAAAAAGCATCCACCTCCGGAATCTCAGCCTCTAGATTGTCCTTGTATCGCTGGCTCAAACATCCGGTCACATATACCTTATCAAGCTTTCCTTTCTTTTTTAATTCCACTTGATCAAGGATGGTTTGAATACTTTCCTCTTTGGCCTTATCGATAAAACCACAAGTATTCACGACAACAATATTGTGGTCCTTTTTAGCGCTTTCATGAACCGTGTCAATTTCATTCGCCAGCAATTGCCCACTGAGTACTTCACTGTCCACCATGTTTTTGCTGCACCCCAGGGTGATGATGTTGACCTTGTCCTTTTTAAGTGTCTTTGTTTTCATTTTTTCCGTATGTAAAGATAATGGATGTTTATTGTTTGTGGTTTGTGATTATAAATTTGTGATTCAGCACTTACCGGATATCTCGATCCTCTGAATCACATTAAATTTATTGAACCGATTGCAAAAACTCAAATCCTCCATATTGCGTAATTTCGCAAAATGGATCAAGCAAAACGAATCGTGAATATTGGAGTGCTCGACTTTTATGAGGGTGCGACCAATGAAGGCATGCGTTGTATTCATGAGATCATTGCTCAATACGAAAAAAGACATTCCCTAAATTGCCAAGTGAATGTATATGATGTCAGGCAACAAAATCAAATACCGGAATTGCGGGAAGATGTATTCATCTGCAGCGGCGGTCCCGGAAGCCCAACTGAAAGTAAAGATTTGGATTGGGAAAATAATTTTTTTGCATGGATTGACAATGTACAACAGTACAATCTGGAGAACGAATTAAAGAAACACATCTTTTTCATTTGCCACTCTTTTCAAATGGCTTGCAGACATTTTGATTTGGCTTTGGTAACCAAAAGAAAGAGTACCGCATTTGGCGTTTTTCCGGTACACATGACAGAAGCGGCAGCTACAGAACTTATATTTTCAGGACTTTCCAATCCATTTTTTGCCGTAGACAGCAGAGATTACCAGGTGATTCAACCGAAGATGGAACAATTGGAGAAATGTGGCGCCTCTATACTCACCATCGAAAAGGAAAGACCTCATGTATCCTTTGAGCGAGCCATAATGGCTATCAGATTTAATCCTTACATGGTTGGAACTCAATTCCATCCGGAAGCAGATGCGCCGGGTATGCTACGTTACCTGCAAAGGGAGGATAAAAAAATCAATGTGATTGAGCAACATGGCATAGCCAAATGGCAATCCATGGTGGAACAATTGAATGATCCCGACAAAATCATGCTGACTTATTCCAAAATACTGCCAAACTTTTTAGACCATGCGCTTGGTTTGAAACAATGAATTGATTAATAATTGCATCTCATGATTGCCGCTGATAGAAATACATTCAACAAACAGTTCAGTGAATCTGCATACCGAAATTACCTCGATGCGATTGATGCACTCTCCCCCGGAGCACTTGATTTCAGGGTTGCAGAAACGCCCGTATTTGTTCCCGCATCTTTCAAGAACTCTATGCTCAAAACTTCAGAAGCAATCATCGATCGAATATTGCGTAATGACTTCATGGACATTACACAACCAAGCATCCACCCCAAATATCAAATCCCCAATGGCAACAATAGACCGGAGATGCTAATCTTTGATTATGGCGTTTGCGAAGATGCACAAGGACAATTGCAACCTCAACTCATCGAACTACAAGGATTTCCGTCATTGTTCGCTTATCAGCATCAATTGGACCTAATCACCAGAAATTACGCCAACATCAGCAATGATTTCTCGTCCTACTTGAGTGGATTTGATGCTGACAAATATGTCCAGCTGCTACAATCGATTATCCTCGAAGATGTGCCTTCTGAAAATGTAATCCTCCTGGAGATTTATCCGGAAGCACAAAAAACAAGAATTGATTTCCACTGCACCGAAAAACTTTTGGGTATCAAAACCGTTTGCCTCACCAAGCTCAAGGCCGAAGGCAAACAGTTATTTTACAACAACGGCGAAACTTGGATTCCGATCAAAAGAATTTTCAACAGACTTATTTTTGATGATCTTGAACATCATCAAATTGCCACTTGTATCGATTTAAAACAAAGCTACGAAGTGGAATGGGTCTCGCATCCCGACTGGTTTTACAGAATCAGCAAGTACCTTTTGCCTTATTTGAAGCATCCACATATTCCCGAAACTTTTTTTCTGCATGAATTTGACAAGTCACTGCCACCAGAAGATTTTGTACTGAAGCCTCTCTTCTCTTTTGCTGGAAGCGGTGTCATCATCGATGTAACGCATGAAGACATCTATGCCATCAAAGATCCTGAAAACTGGATTATGCAGCGCAAGGTGAACTATGCTGATATTATTGCCACTCCCGACTTGCCTGCCAAGGCCGAAATCAGACTTTTTTATTTCTGGAAAAAAGAATGGGAAAGGCCTGTTGCTGTTCACAATCTCACCCGTCTCAGCAAAGGAAAAATGATCGGCACAAGGTACAATAAAGACAAAACCTGGGTTGGCGGCACCATTGCCTACTTCGAGATATAATTACCAGACATTGAAGAAATTATAATCCAACCTGATCAAGCAACCATTTGACATCATCCTGTCAGCACTTTGTAAAATGGGAAAGCGATAGGAAAAATCCATCCTGATTCGGCTTTTCATGATTAGTTGTACTACCGGCGCAGCATCAACGAAACTACGACCATTGCCGGCATTGATTTGAGACAATACCTCCAGCATCAGATTCACGTTAGTCTGGTTATAATTTTTATACTCTACCGGCAACATCAATCTTCCGAAAGACAGAGAAGTGTTGATCGCATTGCGTTCTCGATCATCAAAAGTCCATTTGTTTTCTATGCCATTATCCAATGTGTGAATGAAGGAAAGATTGGCGGAAATAGCTGTTCGCTTATTCAATAGCGTGGCTACTGTACCTCCCTCAAATCCAGTATTGAATCCGTTCAAATCAATCACTTGCTGCTGAATGGGCGCATTCACAAAAGAAGCTCTTCCATAAATTCCGAGCCGAAAATGACTGTGCACGTCATCTACAGAATAGGCCCTGTATTTAGCGTACAAAGAAAGTCCGCTGTAGGATAATTTTCCTGTAACATCTGAAAAAAAAGTCTCGGCATGCATCATCAGTTTTTTTGAAAACCCAACCATCAATTCAGGGGCCAGCTGAAGTTGTTTGTGCGAACCGGAAGGATGATAGAAATAGCGATTGTTGACCCTTAGGGCGATGCTCTTTGATGGCATATTGCTTGCTGGTTCAGTGTAAGTAAACAATTCTTGTGAACGCGCACTCAAAAAACTCAAGGAAAGTAGCACAGTTGTAATGCTTTTCATTACGAATAAATTGAACGAATGAATAAAAAAGCGAAATAAAAAAGGGTAAGCAATAGCCTACCCTCAAAATCATAACGTAACATGATAAATCCGCTCACCCAAGGCCTGGTCGTCCTGATGGCAACATGCGCCAACATGACCAGTCTGATAACAAGCC
>Ga0315899_10005935_pt1 | contig 13150 bp, 8 predicted proteins | sample LakEriMetagenome_2_FD_203518 | JGI IMG/M metagenome (GOLD analysis project Ga0315899, IMG submission 203518) | Freshwater fungal communities from buoy surface, Lake Erie, Ohio, United States - Buoy 4 MA112 | ecosystem: Environmental > Aquatic > Freshwater > Lake | place: USA: Lake Erie, Ohio...
CGGCAAAGACCTGCGCACAATCTCACCCGCAGAAACCACAGAGCACTCACCAATCGTGACTCCCGGTAGCACCTTGGCATCCAAACAAACCCATGCCCCATCTTTAATCACTACCGGCTTATGAGCGAATGCAAGCGAAGCGCTTCGATAATCATGCCCACCTGAGCAAATGATTGATCTCTGCGAGATACAGACATTTGAACCGATAGTTATCTTTTCATGGTTGATAAACCAAACTTCTTCACCAATCCAGCAGTTGTCTGCAATTTCAAGGTTCCAAGGAAAATGAACGCGAACCCCGCGTCTGATATAGACCCCACTTCCGACAGAAGCACCAAACAGCTTCAGCAGAAGTGACCGAAGCGATGATGGGATAAATGCAGAACGGAAAATCAAATGCTGAACGCAGAACCATGTTCCAATCTGGATCTTCCTGAGGAGCGTAAAGTTTCCACTCCTTGAGAACGCGCTCAAATCCCTATCCACTATTGAAGCCTACTTCTAGTATTAGCCCAACTAGTATCAAGAGATTCGGTCTTTATGCGACGAAGAGGGGATGGGTGATGCCAGTGGCGATTGATACCTCTCAACTCAACGTCCTTCACGTATTGACGTTAAACGGGCGTAATGGTGAATACGGCGGGCCGGTTCGCGTGGCACGCGAGCTTTGCTCGGAACTGAACGCAAGAGGTCATACCACGCAAATTTTTTCGGGGGCGCTCAGAGGGTCAGAGCCAAATCCGAAGCCTGGATTAACCGAGTCCTTTGTCTTGGTCAAGCCAATCTTAAGAAAACTTCCAGTGAGCACTTTGTGGAGCTGGGCATTGTTAGCGTCTCTGACAAAACAAATCAAAAGAGCTGATGTTGTGCATATTCATTTTGCTCGAGATTTAATTCCATTCCTAGCGACCTCCCTCTCAATTTTGAACCGAAAACCATTTGTCACTCAAACTCACGGAATGATTATTTCGGATGGTCGACTAAGTACGCGCCTCATAGACTTCCTTCTTACTCGACGGCTAATCAACAGATCTCGCGTCAATCTTGTCCTTTCTGATACCGAACTTGATGCCGTGATCAGACTAAAAATCAAATCGCCATGCAGAGTTTTACCAAATGGAATTGCAGTTAGCATCATTCAAGAAGATAGAAATGGATTCACAAATCGCATTGCCTTCTGCTCGCGTCTGGAGAAAAGGAAAGGAGTCCGAAAGTTCATCGAGCTTGCAGACGCATTTCGCGACACAGGAATGAAATTTGAAATCTATGGCCCCGACGGTGGCGAACTTCAATTTGTGCAATCTGAAATTAAATCTCGAACTTTGACGAGCAATCTTGAGTACAAAGGCTCCCTACAGGCGCATGATGTTCAGCGCATGCTGGCTGAAATAGACGTCTTGGTCTTGCCAAGTAAGGATGAACCTTTCCCAATGGTAGTACTGGAGGCTTTAGCGGTCGGGACACAAGTATTGGTAATGCCAAGCTGTGGCTTCGCAGAAAAACTAAGGAAATTTGAATCTAGTTTTGTCGCAAATACTGAGGACGTATCTAGTCTTAGCAGCTCTCTAAATCTCCAGAAATCGAGTAAATATCGAAATAAGAGCCAGATGGAAATCGTCCAGTTTTGTGCTGCAGAATTTGGCATAGAGTCCGTAACAAACCGATTACTTGGTGAGTATAAGAAAGCTTTGAGTTATGAGTGCTAGGCCCCAGCCACAGATTTTATGGTTAACCAACCTACCTGCCCCCTATAGATTTCCGATTTGGGCACGTATGGCTGAGTGCTTCGACCTTAAAGTCGCGTTTCTTCTAGCGGAGAAAAACTGGCGCAATTGGACCGTACCAGAAAGAAAGTCTTGGAAGCATGAGCATCTTTCGCTTAGATCTAAAAACATAAAAGATATTGATCTGATCCCCAGCATCCGAGGGGCCAAGAAATTGCTTGAAGATATTGATCTCTTGGTCCTTGGTGGCTGGGAATCACCTTTCTATATACGAACTTTACTTCTTGCAAAACGCCGAAAAATTCCAGTGATTGAATTTTATGAATCCACCCAGGACTCCCACCGATTCAAGAACATCATCATCCGTAAAATCCGCTCTTCCATCCTCTCTCAGGCAGATTTCATTGTCACGGCAGGGTCTGCCTCAACCAAGGCAGTAGAAGCCATGGGTATTGCCCCAGAAAAGATTGTTACTCTCTTTAACCCTGTTGACGTTAGCTGGTTTCATTTATTTGCCAGAAACCATCGCACCCCAGTCACATCGGGCCACCGCTACATCTATGCAGGTCAGCTGATCGAACGTAAGAATGTCGCCACCATACTTCGCTCCTTTGCTGCAATTGGAAATGATGATGACACCCTGACTATTGCAGGCGATGGCCCCCTTGCCCAAGATCTTAAAATTCTTGCAGCATCCCTTGGCATCGCAGAGTCAGTGACGTTTGCAGGGTATCGAAGCCAAGAAGAGTTAGCCAAGCTATATGCAGCAAGTAATACCCTCATTCTCGCCAGCACCAATGAAGTTTGGGGCCTAGTTGTTAACGAAGCTCTTGCTTCAGGGCTACATGTGATTGTCTCCGACAAGTGTGGTGTCGCAGAGTTTGTGAGGGATATGGATGGTGCCTTTATTTGTAAGACAGATCAGCAGTCACTACAAGAGAAAATGCAAGCTAGTTCACGGCAATGGGATGGCCACATCGAAGAACCGGAGATTCTGAAGTACACACCTGAGAAATTTGCTGATGAGATTATTGGGTTGCTGGAAGAGCTACTGAGAAGTCTTTCTAACCCTGATTTGATCTGGTTTACCAATATTCCAACTCCGTACCGCATCCCGACCTGGAAAATTTTGCATACACGAATTAAGCTGCACCTTATCTTTCTTGCGAAAACCGAGCCTGGCCGGGATTGGAATTTAGAGAGTCTACTCAAAGGGTTCAGTCACTCATTTATGAAAGTGAGGGCTCGATATCCGGTCTCACTCGCGCCAATCTATTTTAATTTTGCCAAGCCAATACGAGAGATTCGAAAATTTAGAGCAAAAACAATTTATATAGATGGCTGGGAAAGTCCTGCCTTTTTCATATCGGCTCTATACGCCAAACGGCAGCGGATGAATCTTATCTATGGTTATAGAAGCACCCAGGACTCCCACCGATTCAAGAACATCATCATCCGTAAAATCCGCTCTTCCATCCTCTCTCAGGCAGATTTCATTGTCACGGCAGGGTCTGCCTCAACCAAGGCAGTAGAAGCCATGGGTATTGCCCCAGAAAAGATTGTTACTCTCTTTAACCCTGTTGACGTTAGCTGGTTTCATTTATTTGCCAGAAACCATCGCACCCCAGTCACATCGGGCCACCGCTACATCTATGCAGGTCAGCTGATCGAACGTAAGAATGTCGCCACCATACTTCGCTCCTTTGCTGCAATTGGAAATGATGATGACACCCTGACTATTGCAGGCGATGGCCCCCTTGCCCAAGATCTTAAAATTCTTGCAGCATCCCTTGGCATCGCAGAGTCAGTGACGTTTGCAGGGTATCGAAGCCAAGAAGAGTTAGCCAAGCTATATGCAGCAAGTAATACCCTCATTCTCGCCAGCACCAATGAAGTTTGGGGCCTAGTTGTTAACGAAGCTCTTGCTTCAGGGCTACATGTGATTGTCTCCGACAAGTGTGGTGTCGCAGAGTTTGTGAGGGATATGGATGGTGCCTTTATTTGTAAGACAGATCAGCAGTCACTACAAGAGAAAATGCAAGCTAGTTCACGGCAATGGGATGGCCACATCGAAGAACCGGAGATTCTGAAGTACACACCTGAGAAATTTGCTGAGAAAATTACCTTCTTGCTGTAATTAACCTGTGGCAGTCGACTCGTTTGGATGTAAGTGCTTTGACTGGGACAGTGATATTGCTAGAGCGATGATAAATGAAATCCAGATGCTACGACCACCTATCCAATTGTAAATAATAGAGGCAGGAATAAGCGCTGAAAAAAACGGAATAGCAAGAAAAGTTATTTTGTTCATAGGCACAAGTATCACTCTAAAAAGTTGGTATAAGACCACAGAAAGAAGAAAAATTCCCATTATTCCATATTGGGCAAGGCTTGCGACAGCAGTGTCAAATGATTCGCCGATAGGAAGTTGCCCTGACCCAACTATTGGATTTTCACTGAAAATTTCTTTTGCAAGTTTTCCCTGTGCACGTCGGATCACTAGGCTTCTATCAGATCCAAGGCCTGAACTCGAAAAGCCGCCACTTATAAAACGTGTCCAACTTTCATTGATTCTTTTGACAAAAGCCGCACTACTTAAGAAACCTGGGGTAGCGAACGATAGTAGGAAAAATCCAGCTGAGACCAGAGATGCAAATTTTAACAGTGAGACGAACCTACCTGACTTGCTTCCTATGGAAACAAAAAGAATCCACAAGAAAAGCAAAATATTAGTTCGAGTTAGACTTGCTAGCATAAATATTCCTACCGCTAGTGATGATACCCAATAAACCAGACTTCTAAATCGATTCAAACTAGTGGTAGTAAATGTGATTGCCAAGCAAAGAAATGCAGTCCATTCTGAAGCAAGCGCAATTCTACTGTTTTGAAAAACAACTAAACCACGATTCTGAGACCATACAAACCAAAATGCAAACGCTGAAAAAACCCCTAAAGCTATTGCATAGTCCAGGATTGTCTCCGTTTCTAACGTGAGCCCACTCCAAATGGCAATTGGGATTCCCAAGAGAAAAATCAGCAAGGCAGTTTGGCCGCGAATAATTTCAATTGGGGTAAAGTTATGTAGATAAGAGGAAACAAAGTTCATGAACAAAAGTAAGACTAGGGCAATAGCAATCTTCATCACCCTATTTGATGTTTCCCTGGGAATTTTTGAGCCTCTTGTAAGATTCTTAAGAGAAAGTAGGGAAAACATTGCGAGTGCGCAAAGGTAATAAACTTTCGAAGTAGTTAATTCTGCAGGTCCTAGGGACAAAATTGCACCTAGAGAGAAATAAACGATCCTTCCTAGAGGGTATCGTCCGAAATAGGTGAGAATTATTAATACTACTAGAGTCATCGCAGGGACAAAATTTCTAACGTTTTGTGGGAATCAATAGGAGAATTAGAATGCGAAATTGACCTTTTGCTTTTTCTTACTAATTTAGCTTTAAGTAGGCTTCGGTATGTCTGTCCATCTGCGTTGATAGTTGGTGAGCTAGTCGAGTCCTCCGGGTGATAATTCCATTGCCCCATGGGTGCAGAGACTATCAAACGTACTTGCGACGACCTTCGCCTATCAAAAATAAACCTCTTCATATGGATCAATAAATGAGCTGAACTATTTGGGAAAAACTCTACTGGCGCTCCTGAATATTGCTTCCAACAAGTAGGGATTGATTAAGGCTGTCCTCACTAAAAGCTCTCTTCATCATTTGCATTCGGTTTTTACATAGAATACTTCCAATCGACAAGATTTAAAAAGAATAATTTAAGAAGAGATTTGCACCTTAATCAGCGGATGAACCGAAGACGCTGGATTAATCAAAGAAACGTTGTAAATGAAACTGAGAACTAAAACCTTTCAACTTGTTATGATTGGTTAGTGTCATTCTATCATTTTGCATATAAGATCTCGAGCACGCGGCATTTACTAATTGCGCAAATTTTTTCTGGAGTGGTAAGCCTTGTTGTTTTAATCTTTAGCGCTCGTGTTGCTGGATCTTCCGCAGTTGGCACTGCAGCAATCGCTATCGTGGTATCTGGTGTAGTCATCGACATTCTTGACTATGGGGCCTGCAGCTACCATTCCACTAAGTTGGCATCAGATGAAATATCCAAAGAATTTTACTGGCAAGTTTCAAGAATAAAACAGGGTTTAATCCTTCTGGCATCTATAGCTATATTGTTGCCAGCTATCCTAATTGCTCAATATTTTGCCTTAATCTACTTTGTGATTTATCCCTTACTCTGGTTACGCATGAGTTATTTTCAACAGTACTTTTTTGCTTTGAGAAGATTCAATCAAGCCGTGACTGCAATTTATCTCGAGAAGTTTGCCTATGTTTCGGTTATTCCTATTTATTTTCTGGGTGGAAACGGAGTGGCAATAGTAATCGGACCGATTTTGATTGGACTTGGAGTTCATTCGCTGGTAGGAATGCTTTACACTCGGGGAGAACGGACTAAATTACCTAAGTCGTCTTATGCCTTTTCCCAAATAAGAGAATCATTCAAGCATTCAAAATATTTTGGCCGTTCAAGCGTTATTACGGACGTTGCAAATCTAGATACACCACTAATTGCAATCTTATTATCGGTATCTGATTCAGGAACTTACTCGTTGTTCCAAAAATTTAGGATACCTTTAATTTTAGGTTTTCAGTCATTCTCAAATAGTTTCAAGCCGATTGTAGCTAAGGGCAATAAAATGGATATCAAAGAGCTTCTTGATTCTGAAAAATGGTTATTAATTCTTAATGCTTGTGGGATTCTAATTTTCGCTGGGTTCTGTCTTAAATATTCGCAGTCATTTTTAGGAGATACATTCGAAAACGCTAACATTATTTTGTGTATTGGTTCTCTTTCAGCTTTACCCGTTGCGCTGAGTTTCCTCTTTTCAACATATCTATCTTCATCCGGCCTTGAAGAGTTGAATGCCAGAATTTTGATTCTTTTTGTGCCAGTATTGTTAAGTGCAATAGCTGTAACCGCCCATCTATCTGGTTTGATTCAAACTACAATTACTATCTTATTAATAAACATGATACTTTGTTGCGTCTTGGCAAAGAAGGTGTATACTCATTGGAGCAAAAAGTAAATTTCGAGAACTTCGTTGTTATTATGGGTGAAAATTTATGATTACCACCGACAGTGCTTCTCAATTATTGCACAAAGAATCTCAACTAATTTTGATATCAGAGAATTTTTCTGGACATCGATTAGATTGGTTAATTAGATTAGTAAAGTTAATCGGTGAGCGAGATTTAGCAGTTTTTGCTATCGACGTCTCCCGTCTGACCCATGACCCGTTTGATTTTGAAATCGAGATTTATTCCGACTTTAAATCGAAGCATGAACTGATCAAATTCATTGGGAAAAATCAGGTGAAGGCAACCTTAATTTTTTGGGATGGAGATAATTGGCTTTTTGAGATGTTTCGCTTGAAGGCTAATATTAGAGGATTGATCATGCGACCATATTTAGCGTCGAGAAGTCTCCGAGATTTAACTGTATTTGTAATAAAACGTCTAACTATGCTTTTTCTCAAAAAGTTTAAAAGTATTGAATTGGCATATCTTGCCATTCCATATTGTATTGTGGGAAAAAAAAGGAACTATTGGGTAGATGATGATTTATTAATAGATTCAGAATTTCTTAAGATTTTGCGGGGCCAACGACTTCTGAATCAAAGGAAGCAATCATTTAAAATTTTAGTTCCGGGTTACATAAGTGAGAGAAAAAATCCTAAATTAATTATAGACGCGTGCAAGATTCTTTCGAATAATTCACAGTATGAATTTGAGTTAGTGTTTCAGGGAAAGGTCGAAGAATCCTTAAAAGTTACGTTTGCTATAAATAATATGTCTTGGCTAAAGGTGCACGATAAGTACTTTCCACGTTCAGAATACTTAGAATTGCTAAATGAGGCAGATGTTGTAGTAATCCCTTATTCAACTATTGCGAGTAGCGGAGTAGCTGTCGAATGTTTCGCGCTCAATGTGCCACTAATAATGCTACAAGATTATCGCTGGTATGGAGCTGTTTCACAAGCGGGTATAAATCTCCGGTTGACGAAGCGCCATGTTGATCAACTTGCAATCATTTTAAATGAGGTGCTTAGTAGTTCATTGGAGCAGCGAGAAGAATTTGACTTTAAATACACGGAGGTGCAGACAGCGTTAAATTTTCTAGTAGAAGGTCAGTTGAGGGGAAGTGCTTAAGATGAGAGGTTTAGTTAGAATAATTCTGAGTGACGCTAACGCGGCTGGATACCTGAGTAAGACTTCAGTACTAAAATCAATATTTGTCGATGCTGGCTTTTTAGCGGTTGTTATTTACAGGTTCCAATCTTATTTTTCTAAACCAGGTTTCTACTTTATTGCCAAGCTGATGTCACGTATAAATTTGTTTTTACACGGATGTGATTTTGTGATTGGCTCAAGTATTGATTCAGGTTTAGTAATAAGACATCCCGTTGGGATTGTAGTTGGGAATAAAGTTGTTTGTGGCAAGGGACTTTCTTTGATGCATGGTGTTACTTTAGGGCAAAAAAGTTTTCACTCGAGCAAAGACCAAGACACTTTAAATCCAGTCATTGGAGATGACGTAAAAATTGGAGTTAGCGCAATTTTACTTGGTGGAATAAGAGTTGGAAGCAGGGTAACAATAGCGGCCGGCACGTTACTTTTCTCTGATGTGCCGGCTGATTCATTCGTAGCTGGAAATCCAAGTAAAATATCCCCTAAGATTAGAACTTAGAGATCACACTTTATATTCTTTGTGAACTTAATTATTGCAACTAGTGAATTGGTAGACTACGTATCCTCTATTTAATTAAAGGCTTCAGTTTTTAAGGACTTTCATCATTTTCATTTCGTGAAAAGCTGAGTGGAAAAATCGAGTTTTTCAACTAAAAAATTTTACAGAAATGTTTAATAACTGCTTTACAGGTTCTCTGCCACAAATTGGGCGTAAGTCTTCTAACTACCTACTTAAGTGGGTTGTGTAGGGATCGAACCTACGACCCGGTGATTAAGAGTCACCGGGTCAATGAAGACATCGTATTTCAAGTATCTATTTCTTAGTTGCCCAGAAAATTTCTGCAATTTCGTCAATTTTGGCAATTAACTTATCTGCGACGGCAACATCAACTGTTCCTTTCGTCCCAGCGGCACCAGCGAGCTTGGTTGCTTCATTGAAAAGAGCATGAAGTTGTGGATGAGCTTCAAAATGATTCGGTTTGAAGTAATCGGTCCACAAAACCCACAAATGTTCCTTCACCATGTTGGATCGCGCTTCTTTGATTGAAACAGCGCGCGCTTTGAAATCGGAATCTGATGAAGCTGCATATTTCTCCATGCAAGCTTTAACCGATTGAGCTTCGATCTTCGCTTGAGCAGGGTCGTAGACGCCGCAAGGTAGATCGCAATGTGCATAAACTGTCAGCATAAGAATCCTCACTTCGTAACAGGTTCGTGTTAGTGGAAGACTACCCTTCATGGCGAATATTGGCTTTCTGGGGCTTCGTCGCGTAAGAGTCTCGGGAAATTCCATGGAACCGACCTTTCGAGAAGGCGATGTTTTGCTCGTTAGATGGTTCTCAGAAATTGCACTCGAACTTGCTCTCTCTTCCGTGGTCGTTATCGAACGAGAGGAGATGCCAGGGATCTTCTTTGTAAAGCGGATTCAAAAATCTCACGGTGGTTCATATTGGGTAGAAGGCGACAATCGAAATCCAGAATTTGAGGAGTACGTCCGTGACTCACGAAAGTGGGGCTATATCCCCGCACACGAAGTTCGAGGAAAAGTTCTTTTTAGAATATGGAAAGCGAAACAAAACTAAGAACGGGAAAATGCTTCGGCAATGAGGGCTTTCTGCTCTTCTTCATGAACATAAATGCTTCCAGTTGCAGGACTTGCAGAAGCGCGACGTGAAACGCGACGAAGTGTTCGCCCACCAAGATGCTCAGCGAGGTTCGCAGAAAGGAATGGCCATGGACCTTGATTGGCTGGTTCATCTTGCACCCAGAGAAGTTCTGCCTTCGAATGCTTACTAATTTCAGCAACCAATTCAGTAACTGGAAGTGGATACAACTGTTCGATGCGAATAATTGCGGTTGAGGAATTTGAGAGCTTCGCTTTTTCAGCGAGAAGTTCCCAATATATTTTTCCGCTGCACATGATTACGCGCTGCGCGTTTGAGATAGTCGAATCTCCAATAACTGGCTGGAAGGTGCCAGAAGTAAAATCGCTTAGCTTCGAGGCGGCAGCTTTGAGCCGAAGCATCGATTTAGGTTCAAAAACAATCAGCGGACGTCGAGCAGGATTCTTCGCGTGCCATCGCAATAAATGGAAATATGATGCTGCCGAAGTTGGCTGAGCCACCGTCATGTTGTTTTCCGCGCAGAGAGTGAGGAATCTTTCGATACGACCTGAAGAATGATCTGGTCCTTGACCTTCATAACCATGAGGTAGAAGAAGTACTACAGAACATCGTTCGCCCCACTTTTGTAGCGATGACGAGATGAATTCATCGATAATGGTTTGGGCGCCATTGGCGAAGTCGCCGAATTGGCCCTCCCACAGTACAAGCGCGTTATCGCGCTCGACGGAATAGCCATATTCAAATCCCATGGCAGCGTACTCTGAAAGAAGGGAATCAACGACGAAGAATTGGTTCTCATTCGTGATGAGTCCACGAAGTGGAATCCACTCACTTCCATTTTCATGATCTCTGATGACCGCATGGCGATTAGAGAAAGTTCCGCGTCCCACATCTTGCCCTGCAATTCGGACGGGATGACCATCCAGAAGTAATGATCCAAATGCCAGCATTTCACCGCCGGACCAATCAATGGTTCCGTCATCGAGCATGGTGACGCGCCGTTGTAATTGCGGGGCAAGTTTTGGATGAACTTTGAAATTCTCTGGAACCGAGACCTGTGTTGCAGCGATCTGACGCGCAACCGATTCAGAAATAGCTGTATTGGCTTTGCGAGGATCTAAAGTTTCAAGTTTCGTGAACGCAGGTTTTTCAGGAAGTTTGTCATGAACCATATTGAAGATGCCTTCAAGTTGCGCCTGGAACTCGCGGGCAATCTCATCTGACTCTTCTTGGGTGATGTCACCGCGGCCAACAAGCGCTTCTGAGTAAAGAACGCGCGTCGTGCGCTTGGAATCAATCAGCTTATACATCCGTGGTTGGGTAAAACTTGGCTCGTCGCCTTCATTGTGACCACGGCGACGGTAACAAACCATGTCAATGACTACATCTTTATTAAATGTCTGTCGATACTCAAATGCTACTCGTGCAACTCGAACGCAGGCTTCCGGATCATCTCCATTTACGTGGAATACCGGCGCTTGAATTAGTTTGGCGATATCCGTGGAATATCGTGAAGAACGAGCAGATTCAGGTGAAGTTGTGAAGCCAACTTGATTGTTGATGACAACATGAATAGTGCCACCTGTGCGATATCCACGAAGTTGAGACATATTTAAGGTTTCTGCAACGACGCCCTGTCCAGCAAAAGCCGCGTCGCCGTGAATCAGAATTGGAAGCACAGTAAAGACATTCTTCACATTTTTCTTATCTTGCTTTGCTCGGACAATTCCTTCTAAAACTGGATTTACTGCTTCTAGATGCGATGGATTGGCGGCAAGATAAATCTTAGTTTTCTCGCCAGATTCAGTAACGAAGTCACCATACGTTCCGAGGTGATACTTCACATCGCCAGAGCCCTGTACTTCATTTTCTTGGTAGTGTCCCTCGAACTCTTGGAATATTTGTCCATAATTCTTGCCTGCGACATTAGCCAATACATTCAATCGACCTCTGTGTGGCATTCCGATGCACAGCTCGTCGAGTTGTGCTTTGGCTGCGTAACGCGCAATTGCATCTAATAGAGGAATAACAGATTCGCCACCTTCAAGTGAGAACCGCTTCTGTCCGACGAATTTAGTGTGAAGGAAAGTCTCAAAAGCTTCTGCAGAATTGAGCTTGCGCAGAATTCGAAGTTGTTCCTCGCGCGGGAAGAATGGAGATCCAACTTCAACTTGGCTTTGAATCCACTTTCGCTCTTCTGGCGATTCAATGTACATATATTCAATTCCAATGGAGCGGCAATAAGAGTCACGTAAAATTCCAAGAATGTTTCGAAGCTTTGCATAGGGTCGGCCACCAAAACCACCTGTTGCAACTTCGCGATCCAGATCCCAGAGAGTTAAACCATGTGTCACGACATCAAGATCTGGGTGGCTCCGCTGTTTGTATTCCAGCGGATCGATATCAGCCATCAAGTGGCCGTTGGTGCGATAAGCCTGGATTAGCTGTTGAGTGCGCGCTGCTTTGTTAAGTTGATCTTTTCCTTCGGGAATATCAGCATGCCAATGAATCGGAACATATGGGATTCGAAGCGCCGCAAAGATCTCACCATAGAAATCACCATCACCAAGAAGAATCTCGTGGATTCTGCGGAGGAAATCGCCAGATTGTGCGCCTTGAATGATGCGATGGTCATATGTCGATGTAAGAGTGACGACTTTTGAAATCGCAAGTTCTGCAATGGTTTCTTCGCTTGCACCTTGGAATTCTGCGGGGTAATCCATTGCGCCAACGCCAAGAATCAAGCCTTGACCTTGAACTAACCGTGGAACTGAATGAACCGTGCCGATAGTTCCTGGGTTGGTGAGTGAAACTGTGGTGCCTGCGAAATCTTCAACGGTAAGCGAGCCTTTGCGGGCTTTCTTAACCAGCGCTTCGTACTCAGCCCAGAACTGACCAAAATCAAGGGCTTCGCAACCTTTGATGGATGGAACTAGTAGTTGGCGAGAGCCATCTTCTTTAGCAAGATCAATCGCAATTCCGAGGTTGATGTGATCGGGATGTCCAATTGCAGGTTTTCCATCCAGCTCAGTAAAAAATGCATTCATTTCTGGAGCTTCGCGCAGCGCCTTGATCATCGCGTAACCAATTAAGTGAGTAAAAGAAACTTTTCCACCACGAGCGCGTTTCAAGTGATTATTAATAACCGTGCGGTTATCAATCATCAGCTTCGCTGGAATTGCGCGAACGCTCGTCGCAGTTGGAACAGTGAGTGATGCCTCCATGCTCTGCACAACGCGGTTTGCAACGCCACGAAGTGGTTCAACTCGAGCTGCAGTTGGAACTGCAACTTGCGGAGTTGGTTTTGCGACTGCTTGAGCAGGAGTTGGAATTGGTTGCGTTGCAGGTCGTACTGCAGGTTGAGGTGTAACAAACTCAGCGACGTGTGGTGTCAGTACTGGCGACGAGATTGACGGCGATACTGGCGCTGGAGCGACCGGAGCGCTTTGTTGTCGTTTCGGAACAGGAGGCGTGCCAGGTGCAGATTTAGGTGCACCGTTTGTCGGAAGTGCAGCTCCGGGAACATATCCTGAGAAAAATT
>Ga0315899_10005938_pt1 | contig 13147 bp, 4 predicted proteins | sample LakEriMetagenome_2_FD_203518 | JGI IMG/M metagenome (GOLD analysis project Ga0315899, IMG submission 203518) | Freshwater fungal communities from buoy surface, Lake Erie, Ohio, United States - Buoy 4 MA112 | ecosystem: Environmental > Aquatic > Freshwater > Lake | place: USA: Lake Erie, Ohio...
TGGGGGTTTCTTCTTTTGATACAGGGGCAATCGCATGCGCAGATAAACGATAGAGATGTTCCCTTGAGAGTTTATCTTCCCGCACAAGAAAACTTTTGCCCTAATGCTCCGTTTGAGATTGCTCCGGATAGTATTACAGGAGGAACATCACCCTTTCAATATCGATGGATCTTGAATAATGAAATTGTGAGTGTTGATTCCGTTTTTCAATTGGCTTTGAGCGACACGAGCTTCGTTGAATTACGTATAATTGATTCCAATGGAAAAATCGAAGAAACCGGCATATGGCTTTACCCTTATGTCTCGCTGGACGCGTCATTCAGCGTTGATGTTTTCCAAGGCTGCTCTCCATTGGAAGTATTATTTGAATCGAATTTTGTTGCATTTCAGAACTGCCAATCGATGGTTTGGAATCTCGGAACTGAAAACACAATCGAACAAATGGCCTCCTGCTCATTCGAATATCGGCAGGATGGAATTTACACACCCAGCTTACAGATTACGGATTTGCATGGCTGTGTTTGGAGCGATACGCTTGACATTGCCGTTCGCGTATTTCCCACACCTACAGCATCCTTTAGTGTAAATTCCGACAAACTCTATTTACCTGAAACCTCTCTTCAACTTGAAAATACGAGTACCGGAGCCGATTCATTTATTTGGCAATATGAAGGAGCGCTGCCAATTTCCGATTTCGAGCCGACCATTGATTTTCCGGTGAATCTCGAGAAAAACTACACCGTGAGACTTACGGCAGGTAATGCCTTCGGATGCATTGCTACAACAGAAAAATCGATTGAAGTTCTTCAAGCCATCGAGTTGTACTTACCCAATGCATTCACCCCCGACGGCGATGGCATCAATGATACGTGGGAAATAAGTGGATTGGGATTCAACGCCGATCACGTGCGTCTTGAGATCTACGACCCGTGGGGGACAATTGTGTTTTCGACCACCGACCCGAACGAAACATGGACAGGCTATTCAGCAGACGGAGTAACACCGCTGAATTCAGGTAATTACACCTACCGAATTATAGCGCGTGACAACGAATACGGTATCGGGCATTTGTTTGGGGGGCATGTAATACTCTTGCGCTAAAAGGCCTCTATCGTCGCGTATTCTACCCTCGTGATTTTCTCGAAATGATGTTTTTCTTGTCAAAAGCAACTTTCTGTACTTTAGAGGAGTCTTAGTTCTGTCATCCATTATTGACTCATTTCATGAAAATAGTTATCTGTTTTGTCCTGTTGTTTTCATTTTGTGCAACCTTACATGCCCAAATCCCCATTAGCACTCAGGGAGTGGTAAATACCTGTAATGCAGTTTTTACCGATGATGGTATTGGTGGTGCCTACACAGACACTCCCTACACCATAACCATTTGTCCGGACAATCCAAACGATGTGATTCAGGCCAATTTTGCAGCCTTCAGTCTGCAGGAGAGCCCTGGCAATGGAAACAGCGATTTGCTCGAGGTGTATGATGGCATGGACGCCAATGCTTTCTCTTTAGGCCCGTATTCAGGTTCGATAGCCAACCTTCAAATTACAGCAACAGTCAATAACCCCACAGGATGCTTGACCTTCGTATTCAATCCGAATGGACCAGCCAACACAACCTTTCCGGGCTGGGAGGCAATTATTGAGTGTACTACTCCCTGCGCCAACCCAACGTTGGCAGCTGCTATTGTTGATCCGACCCCCGAAGGAGCTGATCAAACCGTTGCTGTATGTGTAGGCGAAACCGTTTCGTTCAGCGGTGCAGGTTCAGCACCTCAACCCACTTTTACAATTGCTGAATACAATTGGGATTTCGCTGATGGTACTTCGGGCAGTGGTCTAAATGCGTCACATGCGTATACAGCCCCCGGTGAATACGTTGTAAACCTCACGGTCACCGACAATAATGGATGCAATAACTTGAACGTAATACCGCTGCAAGTTCTGGTGAGCACATCACCCACTTTTACAGGTATGAGTGACCTAACAACATGCCTCGGGGATACTGTGTTCGGTGTCGTTGCTATTGGTGAAAACTCACTCGTGGATGATTTCACCAACATCGGTGGAAGTGCCAATGGCACTACTTGGACTGCCTTGCCGCCACAAGTAGTTGTTGGCGAAACGTATTTGGCTGATGGTGCCGGATTCAGTTTTGCCTCTGAAATAGTCTATGACTTTTTTGAACCCGGACAAACACTAGACGATTGCGATGACTTTTGGGGCGTGATGGTAAACATGGAACACTCCTACTCCGGTGACGTGTCCATTTCAATTACATGTCCGAATGGAACCGTGGTCGATCTAGTAGCTTTTCCTAGCGGCGGTGGCGGCACTTATTTAGGTGAACCATTCGATGATGGATTTGGAGCTTCGCCCACGGAACCCGGTGTAGGTTATGACTATGAATGGGTGACAAATTCGCCTAATGGCACCTGGAATGAAGCTTTTGCGGGCGGAGTTAACGGAGGCAGTGTAATTGCCGGAGTGGGTACTCCAACTGGAAACACACTTGCTCCTGGGCAGTACAGTTCGGTAGGAAATCTCTGTGATCTTTTAGGTTGTCCGCTCAACGGCGCCTGGTCATTCGCCATACTCGACAATTTGGGAGCCGATAACGGCTACATATTCGAGTGGGGATTGAATCTCAACCCTGCCCTCTATCCCGATGTAACCACATTCACGCCAACCATTGGCGCAGGGCCTGACTCATCCTATTGGGTTACCTCCGGCTCAGAGAGTGGCATTCAATGGATCAACAGTATTTCCAACGATGGTGACTTAGTTGAAATTATCCCAGGAGCAGTTGGCACATTCGATTTCACTTACTACGTGGTGAATAGTTTCGGATGTGAATTCGACACCACCATTCAAGTAACTGTTAACGAGGCACCCAACGTTACAGCCGGTCCTGATCAACTTATTGCATGTGGAGCGGTTCAACTCGATGGCGGACTTGAAAATGATCCGGTTGTGGCATGCGCCTCATGTGGGGTTTACTCCTACTGTTACGACGTGTTCGATTTCTATCAACAAACGTTTTGCCCCGACAACGCCGGAGATGGCTTTATCTCGATTACGTTCCTTGAAGGTTCGGCTGCAGTGAACGATAATCTTTTTGTTTTTGATGGCCCAGATACATGGCCCTCGCCACAAGTTGGCATGTATACCGGCGAATTAACAGGCTTAAGCTGGACAGCTACAAATCCTTCGGGATGCCTTACCTTCTACATTTCAGAATGGGATGGCGTAGGCAATTGCACCGATGGAGGGGCTGAAGAGTTTCTTTATTCGGTTAGCGCAGGAAGCGCTGCAGCAGCGTCCTATGTTTGGAGTTGGACACCTGACAATCCGCTGGATTATTCCAATGTTTCGGATCCAACTGTGCTGGATCTAAACCAAACGACCACATTTACTCTTACAGGATATCCGTTAGGCTATCCGGGTTGCTCCTCTACCGACCAAGCAGTCGTGGGTGTCGATCCATTGGGCGATCCCGGAACAGACGCAGACATCGAAATTTGCCCGACCGCGCCTCAATTCAGTCTTTTCCCCGAGTTGGGAGGTAATCCGGCAACGGGTGGCACGTGGTATTACAATCCGGGAGGTGGTTTGCCTCTCGTTGAACAAACCGATGATATTTTTGATCCTCTCAATGACGTTCCCGGAGACTATGACTACGTCATTTCCGTGAATGCAGACTGCCAAAATTTTGCGACGGTGAGCATTACAATGCCTCTCCCGACTGAAATTACTACAGCCGACGACACAACACTTTGCAACGGTGGTTCAGCGAATCTAGATATGTATTTGATCAGTGAAGGTTTGCCTCCTTTTCAATATCAATGGACCTTCAACGGAACCGTCATTAGCACTTCGGAAGATGTAGTTTACTCACCACTGGAAAGCGGACAGGCCTGTCTGACTGCATTGGACGCCTGCAATTTCTTAGTCAGCAACTGCCTGGACATTGAGGTTTTGCCGCTTATCTCTCCTGCCTTCACGGCTGATACAACCGCCGGATGCTGGCCCGGTGGCTTTGAGTTAGCCATCCAAAACGACCCATCCGAGTATGCTCAGTCGCGCTGGGTTATTAGCGACGGTTCTCAATTTCTCAACCAAAGTGATGTGAATGTTGCTTTCGAATTTCCGGGATCATATGGAGTCGAGTTAATCCTGACAAACGATGCAGGATGCTCCTACTCCATTGCGAATGAAAATTACCTCACAAGCTTTGCTCCACCGGAAGCGAACTACAGCTTTGGCCCTCAACCAGCCGACATTTTCAATACAGAAATTCAGTTCACCGATGAAACATCAGGCTATCCTATTACAAATTATTTCTGGACGTTCACTTCACTCAGCGGAGAGCCGCTGGGGGGCTCTGCAGCTGCCAACCCGACATTCATATTTCCCAACGATTTCGGCGGTACCTATCTGGTGAATCTTCAAGTCACTGATGTCAATGGATGTACCGACGTTGTTCCCACAGGAACGGTTCTGATTGATGATATACTTCAATTTTATATACCGACCGGTTTTACGCCGAATAATGATGGTTTAAATGATGTTCTAAAATTGGAAGGAGCTGACATTGATTCGGAACGATTCCTTTTCCAAATTTTCAATAGATTCGGTGAGTTAGTCTTTACGACCACCAATCCTTCTGATGCCTGGACCGGTGAAGTTCGCGCTGGCGAACATTACGCACCAAACGGTGCATACAGCTGGATAGCAACCATCGTTTCCAAATCGACCGGAGTGAAAAAAGAGGTCAGTGGATCCATCCTGGTGGCTCGATAGTCATCTATCCACATACCACTTGTGATTATTCGCCAAAACGGACGGGTGACCCTGTATTTACGGCTTGCTTTTCGGTTAAATTTGTGGACCTTAATTTTACTCCATTCGGATGACAAAGACGAGTTCACATTTTATAAAAAGCCTGGTTCTGATTGCACTGCTCGTGCACACCGCTTCGCTATACTGTCAGATAACAGTTAATACCGGAATCAACAATCAGACATTCAACACGTGTAACGAGTTCATCATTGATTCGGGAGGACAAGGTGGTCCGGGTTACAGCAACAATGAGAACATTACGTTCACCATTTGCTCCGATAATCCAGGCGATCAGGTAACGGTAACCTTCAACTTCTTTGCCCTCAGTAACGTCGATACCGCCCCAGGCAATCCCAACAATTCAGATCAGATGTATGTTTTTGATGGGCCCAATACAGGCGCAAACTCCTTGGGTAATTATGGAGGAACAGGTCTTCAGGGGGTAGTTATACAAGCAACACCGCAAAACACTTCGGGCTGTCTCACGTTTCAATTCGTATCGAATGATGATGGTACCGGCAATTTTTCGGCATCAGCATCCTGCAACACACCATGCGCCACACCGCAAGCCGGAGGATTTATTGTTGATGGAATCACTCCAGACAGCATTCGTGTTTGCGTTGGTGAGCCGGTTACATTCCAAGAGCAAGGTTCTTTTGCACAAACGGGATTTAGCCTCGAGAGTTATACATGGGACTTTATGGATGGCTCTCAAGAAACTGTAACAAATCCAGGAGAGCAGGTACAGCACTCATTCACGCAACCAGGTAATTTCTTGGTTCAGTTATTTGTGAACGATAACAATCCGGACAATGAATGTACAAACTCCAATTTCATTTCGCTGGATGTTTTGGTTGCGACTATACCCGATTTTATCGGATTTCAAGAAGACGAGACTCTTTGCATTGGGGAGGAATTGACTTTTGAAGCAACCCCCGAGTTATATGAGGTAACATGGAATGGCTTTATCGGGAATGTGGAAATTGAAAATGGATGTTTACCGGATACACTCCTCGGGATATCTCAAAACATTGAAATTTTCCAAATGGGTTTTCTTGCCGGAACCAACATTGAAGACATAGATGATATTGAAAGCATTTGCCTCGAAATGGAGCATAGCTTCATGGGTGACTTGGTTATCTATGTGACATGCCCAAATGGTCAACAAGTAATGCTTCACCAGCAAGGAGGCGGAGGCACTCAGATTGGAGTGCCGGTGCAAGCAGACAACATCGACTGCGAAGACCCTGCTACGCAAGGAGAATCGTGGGAATATTGCTTCACGCCGTCTGCAACCGAAACGTGGGTTGAATGGGTGAACAACAGTGGTTTCGGCGGCACTTTGCCAGAAGGAGACTATGAGCCCGTTGCTTCCTTGGACGGTTTGGTTGGCTGCCCGACGAACGGCATATGGACCTTAACAGTGGTCGATAATTGGGCGGCTGATGATGGCCAATTGGTAGGGTTTGGACTTAATCTGGATCCATCACTCTATCCGGAGATAGTAGAATACACTCCTGCTATTCTTCCCGGACCGGCCACCTCCTACTGGAGCAATGCACCTTTTGCCACAATCAATGATGGCAATCTCGATGAAATTACTGTAACTCCGACAAGTGCTGGTGAATTCACCTATGAATACACGGTTATCGATGACTTTGGATGCTCCAACGACACTTCCTTCACCATCACTGTTTTTGACGCTATCGATGTAACTGCACCCGCAGACTTTGGTGTAGGCTGTGATGAACTCGTACTCCAGGGATGGTATGAAGGTTATCCTTCACCCCAATGTTCAGATTGCGTTGAAGATCTCACGTATTGCTATGTGGATGGAGATAATCAGACCTGGACATACTGTACAGACAATCCCGGTGATGGTACGTCTATCGCCATTTCCTTTGAAAGCGGTATGATGGAAGGCTTCTTCGAAAACCTCACGTTTTATGACGGTCCAACGACAGGCTCCCCTGTTATTGCAACGTGGACAGGGGGTGATGCTTCCGGAATGTCATGGTCTGCACCAAGCGGATGCATAACCATCACCTTTACTTCCGATGGAAGCGTATCGTGTAACAGCGGCTCATTCACCAACTGGATATACTCCGTACAACCGGCACCTCCGGGCGACATTGCGCAATGGGCTCCGGATGGATATGAGTGGTCATGGACACCAACTGCACCGCTCGATAATCCTTTTCTGCAGGCTCCTACCATAAACAATCTCGACGGACAGACCACTTTCACGGTGACCGGTTTTCCCGTGGGACATCCCGACTGTGCTAGCAGCGATGAGGTCACAGTCTTTTTAAATCAAAATCAGGATGCCGGCGATAATGACTCTATTTCTGTATGTATGACAGCAGTGCCATTTGAAATGCGTGACAGCTTAGATGGCACTCCCTATGCTCTAGGTGAATGGATGGATATTCTTGGGAACCCGTTAGCTGATGGAATTTTTGATCCGGCTGTGGATGCAGGTGGCGCATTCTATCACTTCATACCAGCAGGCTGTGATACGGCAGAACTCTTTATCACAATCATTGAACCCATTGAAATAACCACTCCTAACGATACCGTAATTTGTGACGGTGGCAGTGTGAGTATGGACTTGTATGAACAACTCTACGGTTTACCTCCTTACCAATATACTTGGACCTATGATGGCGTTGCAGTAGGAAATGCAGCCAATGAAGTATACTCACCCGCTCAGACAGGGCAGGTATGCCTTATGATTATGGATGGGTGCACTTACACAGCCACTGAATGCTTTATTGCCGACGTTCTCCCTCCTGTGGATGTTATGTTTTCTGCCGACACTACCGCGGGATGTTGGCCAAATGGGTTTAACCTGCAGATTGACAGCGACCCTGCCACTTACACTTCCAGCACGTGGAGTATTTCAGACGGTAACACAATCTTAAATCAAGATGATGTTAGTGTTCTGTTCGAGAACCCCGGAAGCTATAATGTGAACCTGACACTCACGAATGCAGCGGGTTGCTCTTACAACGCGCCGCAACCCATAAATCTTCAATCCTATGCTCCGCCCATTGCAGGCTTTTTAGCTTCTCCGCAGCCTACTACTATTCTGGACAGCGAAATCAATTTCAGCGATGCATCAGAAGGATTTCCGATTGTTGATTACGCATGGACATTCTCCACAACATCCGGCGAATTATTGGGCGGTTCTAACAGTGCCAATCCGGTTTTTGAATTCCCCAACAACGGTGGAGCTGTTTATCTCGTTAATCTAGAGGTAACAGATATACACGGTTGCACAGATGTAATCTCCAATAACAACTCGATAAACGGCTCGGGTGGCTTTGGACCTGATGGAAGAATTGTCGTTATTGAAGATATATTTCAGTTTTATGTTCCAACTGCTTTCACTCCCAATAATGATGGATTGAACGACGTGCTTTTCTTTGAAGGAGCAGACATTGACCCCACTCGTTTCGAACTTCAAATATTTAATCGCTACGGAGAAGTTCTTTTTGAGAGTGCAGATCCAACCATTCCATGGACAGGAAATATTCGCGGTGGAGACCATTTTGCGCCCAATGGCACCTACAATTGGATTGCTGTTATTGTTTCCAAATCGACAGGGGTTAAAAAGGAGCTCAACGGCTCAATCATCATTACCCGTTAAAAGAGAGTTGGTGGTTCGTACAGTTCTGCGTAGGCATGTGGCTTAGAAGCTTCAGAAGAATTGCCAGGAGAATACTTTCCACGCAGTGGTTTAACTGTATGCGCTTTCATTTCATCGGCACTGCACGGTTTTAGCATTTGCTTTAATTCCTCCAACGGTGTGCTTGCGCTCATCCATCGCAGCATGTCATCGCCATGCAATACAACGGGCATGCGCGGTTCGTCAAGTTCAGGATTATTATGGATCTCGGCCATTAGTGTATTACCCTTGGTGGTTACGATTGAAAATGTGAGCACTACTTCCCCTCTTTCCTGATCCTTCCATTCATCGCATACACAAGCGAGCCAATGAACATCCTCGTCTTTCCAGTCGATGAAGTAAGGAAACTTCTTTCCCCTGACGTGCTTGTATTCATAGAAGCCAGTAACCGGTATAAGTCCGCGTCGTGTAGACGCCGCATGTTTGAAAGCCGGTTTTTCAAAAACCGTTTCTGCACGCGCATTGAGCGTCATATTGCTCAACTCAAGTGCAGCGTTCCAATCTTTGCACCACAAGGGAATAAGCCCCCAGTGCATTTCTTGCCAATGCAAGCCGTGTTGATTGATCAGAATGGGAATGGAAGGATGATCAAAACCGCTGATAGCAAAAAGCGGCTTGCCTTTGATTTGTTCCCGAAAGATGCGCAGCGCTTCATCGATTTCGGCAGGTGTTGAATGTTTGCGCTGCCCTTGCTTCAGAATCCTCTCCTCAAGTTGTTGTATGGTGTAGCACATAATATCGAAAGTAGAGAAAAATCAATTCATATTCCTTCTCATTTTTCGAACGATTACTTTTGCCTTATGTCCATCTCGAAATTTCGCGTACTCGGCTTTCTTGTTTTGCTCATTTCGCTATCGGCTTTGGCATTTCGTTCCAAACCATTATCAGAAAAGAAACAGGCCTTGAAGGTTGAGCTGGGCAGACAACTTTTTTTCGATAAAGCACTCAGCCACCCGAACGGACAATCATGTACAGTTTGCCATGCGCCCAAAACTGCCTTCTCAGATCCTAATCATGCCATCGTTTCTGAAGGGATGATAACCGGCGCGTTTGTAAATCGCAATGCGCAATCGCTCGCCTATGTCGGATTTATTCCACCGCTGGAGCGCGACAGCACAGGAGTATATCATGGTGGTTTGTTTTGGGATGGGAGAAGCAACTCCCTCGAGCATCAGTTGTCGGGCCCATTCTTCAATGCTGCTGAAATGAATAACTCCGACACAGCAATGTTGGTGAATGAAGTTCTCAATGCTCCCTATTATTCCCTTTACAAAAAAGTTTATGGTAAAATGAACTATGCGGAACAAGCCTATGTGAATCTCTGCGATGCCTTGGCTGCTTTCGAAAGAAGTGCATTCTTTCATGAATTTACTTCCAAGTATGATTATTACGTCTTGGGTGAAGCTCAGCTCACCAATCAAGAGCTTCTCGGACTAGAGATTTTTCAAGGTAAAGGACGCTGTGTTCAATGTCATAGCATGGAACCGCAAACTTCGGAGGGGCGCATACTTTTTACCAATTTCGGATACTATAACCTGGGGGTTCCGCGTAATGAGCAAAATCCATTTTACACGACCTTGAGTTCAATCAATCCGGAGGGCAACCAAGCTACAGATCTAGGTTTGGGAAAAGTGGTAGCCGATGAGCGAGAAAACGGCAAGTTTCGAGTGCCTACATTACGCAATGTTCAATACACCGGCCCCTATTTTCACAATGGTTATTTTTCGACACTAAAGGAGGTTGTGCACTTTCTGAACACACGCGATAGCGAGAACCTGTATAACGCTGAGGTATCGGAGAACATTGCTCATCAAATAACGGGCAGCCTTCATTTGAGCGACATGGAAGAAGATGCACTTGTAGCCTTTTTGCTGTGTTTGACAGATGGCTATTCCGCCAATTAATTTCGTGGGTTTAACAGAAATCTACCCGTGTGGGTGGTTGTTGGTATTTGGGAAGGAGGCCCTGCATACACCACTTGTCCGCCGCCCAGACCGCCCTCCGGCCCCATATCAATCAACCAATCGGCACATCGCAATACATCGAGGTTATGCTCGATAGCTATGATGCTGTGTCCGTTATTCAATAGTGCCTGAAAGGAATCTATGAGCTTCTTTACATCATGAAAATGAAGTCCGGTAGTCGGCTCATCGAATATAAACAGCGTGTGCTGAGCATTTGAACCTTTGGCAAGGAATGACGCTAACTTCACGCGTTGGGCTTCGCCTCCGGAGAGTGATGAAGAACTTTGCCCTAAACCGATGTATCCTAAACCCACCTGTTGCAATGGACGCAAACGCTCAACAATATTTCTATTGACCGTTTTTTCTGAGCCCGCATCAAAAAAGACAACGGCTTCATCCACGGTCATATCCAATACATCCGAAATAGATTTGCCATTGTACTGAATTTCGATAACCTCATCCTTAAAACGTTTTCCCTTGCATGCTTCACACAAGAGCTGAATATCGGCCATGAATTGCATGGAGATCGTCTGTTTGCCTTCACCTTCGCATGCTTCACAACGACCACCCTCCACATTAAAACTAAAGTGGGCCGGCTTATATCCTCGCTGTTTTGCCAAGGTCTGCTGGCAATAGAGCGAGCGTATATCGTCGTAAGCTTTGATATAGGTAACCGGATTGGATCTCGATGATTTACCAATAGGATTCTGATCGACAAATTCAACCGCTCCAATCGTTTTAATATCTCCGGAAATTGAGTCGTACTCCCCTACGCTTACCGATGGAAAACCACCAAGCTCCTTTTGCAAGGCCGGGTAGAGTATATTCTTAACGAGAGTCGACTTTCCACTACCGCTCACTCCACTGACAACAGTCAAGCACCGCAATGGAAAAGCCACATCCACATTTTTAAGCGTGTGCTCACGAGCGCCATGAACGCTTATTTTGTCTTTACCTAATTTCTTCAACCCGGTTCGGGAGATGCTTTTTGAGCCACGGAGATAATCGGCAGTAAGGGTATTTCCATCTGAAAGTAAATCGGCTATTGGACCTGAGAAAACAACTTGTCCTCCATGTACACCCGCTTCAGGCCCCATGTCAATAAGATGGTCAGAGGCCTTCATGATCTCCTCGTCGTGCTCCACTACAATAACAGTATTACCCTGTTTCTTCAAGTTCTGAAGGACACCTATTAGCCGGTTTGTATCCCGTGAATGAAGTCCAATGCTTGGTTCATCCAGAATATAAAGAGAACCTACAAGCGCACTACCTAAACTCGTCGCCAAGTTGATACGCTGTGATTCACCCCCACTGAGGCTATTAGAAAGACGATTGAGAGTTAGATACTCCAATCCAACTTCATTCAAATAGCTGAGACGATTCGTAATTTCCATGAGCAATCGCTTGGCTACTTTTTGATCGTGTTCATTCAGTTTTAATCCCACAAAAAAGTCGTAGCAATCCCCAATCGGCATGCTTACAAGTTCAGAAATGCTTTTACCAGCCACTTTCACATAGTTGGCATCTTTCCTCAAACGTGTGCCTTTGCAATCGGGACAGGGTGTTTTCCCCCTATATCGACTCAGCATGACACGGTATTGAATTTTATAAGACTCTGATTCTAGGTGGGAGAAAAAGGCATTTAATCCCTGAAAGTACTTATTGCCTGTCCACAGCAGCTGCATTTGCTCTGCGCTAAGCTCATAAATAGGCTTGTGAATTGGAAAGTTAAATTTCGAGGCATGATATACCAGTTGATCCTTCCATTCCCCCATGGTTTCACCGCGCCAGCAGGCAATACCGTCCTGGTAAACACTTAGCTTTCGGTTGGGCATTACCAGATGCTCATCGATACCGATGATGCTTCCAAAACCTTCGCATCGTTTGCATGCGCCAACCGGATTATTGAATGCAAACAAGTTGACAGAAGGTTCATCGAACGAGATACCGTCTGCCTCAAACCGACTGCTGAATTGCTCAAGCACATTCGTGTCAGCCATTAGGATTTGACAAACGCCGCGTCCTTCAAAAAAAGCGCTTTCCGTGCTATCCGAGATACGCGTTATCGTTTCATCGTCGAGAGCTACGGCCAATCGATCCAATACCAGCGCGATGTTTTTCCATTTTCGCGGCTTAGACAGGCAATCCTCAATGGTTGCTATTTCACCGTCAGCGTAAACCCGCGAGAATCCTTGCTGAGCAAAAACTTCCAAACGCTTGCTCCAATCGGCAGGCTTTTCAATTGGAGCCATGATATAGAAACGCTCACCCTCAGGGTTGGAAATAATCCAATCCACTACGTCACGGGCTGTATTCCTTCTAACCTCTTTACCACTAATGGGAGAATAGGTTCTACCTATTCGAGCATACAACAGTTTAAGGTAATCGTAAATTTCTGTGCTCGTTCCCACCGTTGAGCGCGAAGACCGGCTGGTTACCTTTTGTTCGATTGCCACAGCCGGACTGATTCCGATAATAGCGTCGACATCCGGTTTATCAAGGCGCCCCAGGAATTGCCGCGCATAACTGCTGAGACTTTCCACATATCTGCGCTGACCTTCAGCGAATAATGTATCAAAAGCAAGAGACGATTTACCCGAACCACTTAAACCGGTAATTACGGTGAACTGAGATCGCGGAATAGCTAC
>Ga0315899_10005939_pt1 | contig 13145 bp, 13 predicted proteins | sample LakEriMetagenome_2_FD_203518 | JGI IMG/M metagenome (GOLD analysis project Ga0315899, IMG submission 203518) | Freshwater fungal communities from buoy surface, Lake Erie, Ohio, United States - Buoy 4 MA112 | ecosystem: Environmental > Aquatic > Freshwater > Lake | place: USA: Lake Erie, Ohio...
GGGATGGAGGGGAGGTAAAGGTCATGACGGTCACACGGGCATGATCTACAGCAGAGGAGGAATGCGACATCAGTGTCGGTCATTTGTACAAATGGACACTGAGAGGGGTTAACACGTAGGAGACTTAGTACTCCACCGAGTTCTCCCAAGGAGTAGGGGAGTCACCAGTGCACCGGTGGGGTCATGGTGAGAGCGTTATCGCATGTGCTTCAACCCTGGTCCGGAGAGGCGAGTACCGAGCCCAAACAGGTATATAGCGGATGCTAAATTTTGTTTCTGTAAGAACAATAAAAGGAGGATCATCAGCGAATGCAAGGACTGTGGGGGCACCTCCATCTGCGCACACAGAAAACTCAGGGCTCAGTGCCAGGACTGCGGGGGCACCTCCAACTGCGAGCGCAACCGAGCCTACAGTGAGGAGCGCTGGCAAGGACTGCGGCGGCGCCTCCATCTGCGAGCACAACCGAGCCTACAGAGAGGAGCCAATGCAAGGACTGCGGGGGCGCCTCCATCTGCGAGCACAACCGAGTGAGGAGCCAATGCAAGGACTGCAGGGGAGCCTCCATCTGCGAACACAACTGACAGAGGAGCCAATGCAAGGAGTGCGGGGGCACCTCCATCTGCGAGCATAACCGAGTGAGGGGGGTAGTTTAACTAGAACTAGACTGTCTGTCTGCCATTTTGAAACTCCACATTTTACCGTCGGAAACTGGTGAAAACATTAAGGTCACGGCCTCGGGCGACGGGTAGTTCTAGAACTAGAACTACCCGTCGGGTGTCGGTTCAACAGGATCCCGGGCGTGAATCCCACGGATGATGGGTCTGTGTGTGTACCGGACGTGTACCGCATTTGTTAATGGGTCTATCGCTCTGGTAAAAATGTCAGCAGGAGACAGCTCCGTTCGGAGAAATGATGGAGTCAGTGCGTCACCCCCATCCCTAACGTGTTCCGGACCTATCTGAACACGCCAACCATCTGCCGGAGGTCACGGCCGGACTTGGACTTCCCAATACTTAAATTCGTCGCAAGATGTAGATTGCTGAATCGACCGGGAGGTCTGTGTGAAAGCCGAATTTCGTTTCCCATCCGAGGGGAAGGAAGTACTCTGGATAGGGTAGGGTGTCCCTGACCAACACCTTATGATCTTCTTCGGAGAAGGTGACGACGAGGTTGAGGTCCTACGTAATATGAGCAAAGATGGCAACCCCTTGAAGACGGGCGCTGGGGCCGTGTCGTAGGACGAGAGGGCGCCGAGCGCTAGTTTGGCGAGGCCATTATGGTTGGAAAGAGATATTTATATAGTCGTAACAAGATTACTTATATGGGACCGTACTGAACCATTTGTACTAGACCGTGACTAAACCGTGAATTTACAGCTAGCGTCGATTATTCCCGTAAATGGGATCGCCGTTATCGCTGCCCTCCAGATCAGATACTAGGTATATCGAGTGTATAGACATAGTGTATACACATACAAAGTGTATGTCCCTTGATACATAGTTCTGATCTCTAAAGATCAACGGCGCCATTTTTGACGCAGCTGGTATCGAAGTGTCAGGATGATCCAGGCCTTAGACGAGCGAAGAGCCCTCCAAACAGATATAGGCCTCCAAATAGATATAGCCCTCCATATATACATGGCCCTCCAAATATAGAGCCCTCCAAACGTATGGGGTGAAAAAACACAGAGTACAAACACAGAATACAGAGTCATGATGCACACAGACACTGGACGCTCCCGATAAAAAGGCGGTGTGCAATAATATCAAACACGGAAATCACGAATATGAAGGGTGTGAGAAGATAGAAATATAAAAATCACTAATATAGAGAGAAAGGATCCCCAAGAGACTCCCTGTACGCTCCCCCAAGATAAACAAGAAGACGCTGTGGGATTGCAAATACGGAGTGCGAATACAGCTAATACTTAAGTCACAAAGACAGAGAGGAAGAAAGGACCCAGAGTAAGAGAGTATGAACGAGAAAGTACCATAAAGAGCATAAAGAGGATGTGCCTTCCGGATAGCGCGCGGATCACCCGTTCGCATTCTTCTCGTCTCTCTGCGCCCAGACCCTCCCACAAGAAAACAGTCGGCCCTGGCTCGTTTCCCCAGAACGTGGTCGTGCCTCTGCCTGCACTCAGTAGGTTGGAAGAAGAGCTAGAAGGGAGCCGCCGTTACCGCCGACTCTCTTTGTAGCGGCACTCCCTAGAGGAAGTACATCACCAGGAGCGCCTTGAAGCGATGGGATATCGATCTCCAGCGTGGAAGTTACTACGAGCTCTACAATCCTTGCTCTCCGACCTGGTGCTGTGGGGGGCGGGGTGGCACACTTGTGCTGCTTCTAGATCTCTTCAATGCACGCAGTTTAGCAGCGTTTTCGTTGACTGGGTAGGAGGGTTAGCAGGTGAGAGCACTTATGGGTCTGGTTTAGGGTTTCTGTTGCAACAGGGAGGGCGGAGGAGGGCGCCCTCTGTGCTCGTCTCTTTTGGGCACGGGCGGCAACAGGGAAAGCAGGTGAGCTCACTGGCGAGGTTTTCCAGTTTGATCGGCTTTCGGTATACCGGGATCAATTTGGAGGTCGCAGTGCAAGGCCCCTTGCGGGACTGTTCCGAGAGAGAGTTTATACTGGGAACATGCAGTGTGTCGCCGCCATTCCGTCCTCATTACACCTCGTGATACACAGTTGACATATAACAACAGTTGTCTCTGAATGAGAGCCTTTCTCAGATCATCATGTAGGATTTCCGTGTCGCCAAATGTGAGGTCAACCTGGACCACAATCAAAAGATCATAACCTGGATTCTGACGGGGCACCGGACCAAAAGCCGCCATATCACCTCCAGTCGAGGCCGCCGTTGTGCTGATGAGGGAGAGAGAGAGAGAGAGAGAGACTAGCTCCCTCACTCGGCCGCCGCCGGCGACAGAGAGCGTGGTACGTGTAAGAGTGCGACACCCATCAAAATGCAAGGCCAGGACACGTCCCTGGCACCCAAACGTCTTTTTTACACCCTACCCGTCCTCACGTTTTATGCCGAAGATAGTGCCAAAGGGTTGTACCAAAGCTTCCCATGCCTCAGTGTGTGCCTCGACTGGTCGAGTGTGTGCCCGAGACGGATTGTGCGCCTCAAATTCTGAGGCATCTCCATCCAGCGTCCGTGTTGAGGTCGCTCCCGAATCTGTTCACACGCACACATGCAAAAACGCAATTTCATCCGAAGTTCTCTGACCAAGCGCAAGCTAAATCAGGAGGGATCCAACGTCTCACCTGCAACCGACCCAGCAGCCTTCTTCTTGACTGTCTTTTTGGGTTTGTACTCCGCCATGCGCTTACGCAGTTCAGCTGTTTTTGCGTTCAAGACCGCCAGTTTCTGCAACACAATGAACATTACGCCTTGATGTGTACCTTGATGTGGTGTTTGGGACTACTAGTTCTTTATTAGCTTCTCTATATTCTTTTATTTGTTCTTTATGTTTATCTTTATACTTCTTGTCTGTACATCTACATCTATCACAATGTTTGTATGGTAACACATCACTTTTTAACAAGGGTATAAATTCATTTTGACATTTTGAACACTTAGAAATTCTTGATCAATTCAAGTATATAATAATAAAGCGGTTTTTCTTTAAGTCGTTTTACTACTTGCTTATAATAAGTACTATTTAAAATGCTTTTGACGGAGGGATTTTGAGGGTGCGTAAAACCAAAGGTTTTATAGAGCCTAAAGGCTCTAGGGTGGGTTTAAGGAATGGGCGGATGGGTGGATGGGTGGATGGGATGGGTTTAGGGATGGGCGGAGGGAGGGGTGCGGGTTTAGCTCTCTTATGAAGCAAAATAAAAAAGCTAAAAATTGCGCTGTCTTTTGCTTCGCCGGAAAAAGAAAAATATTTTTTATTTATTTATAAAGTGATTACATGGGAAAAATTTCATAAACGGTGCAGATAGTAGTAGTTTTGGGTGACAAACAGACAGACAAATTCTTTGACAAAAAGGAATCTATGGATATTTGATGCCTTCTCTTGCCTTACCTCCACGATCGAATCAGCGACAGGCAATTGGTGACTAGCTGCTGCTTCCATTCCCAGACGACCCTTGCATACTCTGCCCCACGCGTCGACCTCACCCATCCCGCCATCCTGATCGAGATCGAGAGAAAGTCCTTGCACGTGCACTCGAGTTGGGCTCTCAACAGGGCGTGCTGCGTTGAGAATCAGCTTTAGTAACCTCAAAAGTATCTGCCGATGTAGTTGTCTGTGTACAGTAGGGGAGCGGGGTCGCATGCGTTGGAGAGCATCGCAAGTCAACTACCTTGCTCTTCTTCTCCCATTCTGTCTGCTTCAACGAACGGTTTCGTTCGATACATGAATAGCTGGATGACGTGGAGAATCAAAGCCAGTATTATCTGTGCAAATACTCAAATCAGACATGCAACGCTAAACAAGCAATTAAGTCCGAGATGCAATCCAACAATGCACAACGATTACACTCTCACCAACACAAACGATATTGCAGGGACACCAATGAAGCCCGACATACTGAGCGACTCTGCCGAGGCCTCCTCGACGGAGCAAACCTGGAGCGGGAGGGTAGTGAGCGAGAGATACAGCGGATGCATCAAGCAAGGAAGCACTTGCTCACTTCAAAAACTCAAACGTGCAGACAGACGAACAGGGAAACCACCGAGATTGACACCGGAAAGGTGTCAATAAAAGGAAGGGTGCATAAGCGGAGGAAAACTTTGAAAGCCTAGACGACGAGAGTACCTCGCCCCCAAGCGCTTTTGGCTTCATCTCAAAAAAGAAATATATATATTTTGAAATAACTTGAAAAATCTTGCATCAGTCTCATCATATTTTCTTACCGTCTCCTCTCATTAAAAATCGCTTACCGTTTCCGTAAGGATGTTTTAAAAATAATTTAAAATCTTCTTTATTATCGAGAGTCGCCTACTCACGCTACTTCGCCTACTTGGTTTCAAATTTTATATTCAAAATCTTCAACATCAGTTCTTCTATAACTCGTTCTTGATTTCTTAATTATGTTTTTCATCTCCATAATTGTACTTTTGTATTCTATGTCCCTTTCCGTTTCTAACTTCATTTCATTTGTCGCAAGGGGACACCCCCTCATTTTAATACATACAAATATATATGTATATTTAATCTCTATCGCTATCATTAATCCTTCCCAATCTTCATTAGAAATAAAATATTTTGCCTTAATAGTATCTATTACCCTTTCATCTTCAATACAATATTCATCAGTTAATTTATAAATATCATAGTCATTCATAATTGACCAATAGGCGGTATCAATGCTACTCCTACATCTATGCCACATCTTCCTATTGTGTTCAGGAAGGCATCTTGCCCTAATATCATTTGAGGTATTACAATGACATAAGATATTCGTCTTGCGATTTATAGTTAAGAATTATTATATGAGGACTATCAATTTTTATTTTAGTTGGATTTGTTTTTTAAATCTATTTTTTTTGGCACGATTACAGCACAAAACAATTGAATGTTGTCTTTGGTGTTTCATTTCTTGCTGTCAATTCTATCAATTGAGAATTGATTTTTATCAGCCTTACTGTATCCACAAGTTTTCATAAACTCCCCGCATTTCAGGCATTCGCCATTTTGCTTTTACAAAAAGCGTTTGGATATCATCGGGAGTGATATTGTTAGTATATCCTTTCTTGGTTTCATATTCTAAATGTGATTTAAGTTTTTTGGCTTATATTTTCTTAAAGTTCGTGATATCTGGTTTATATTCTACTATCCTAAATGATACTTGTTCGTATTTTGGAGTTGCAACTCTATAGAGCCTCAAAGCCGGGGCTTTATAAAGCCTTCGGTTTTAAGGCTCTTCGTTTGTCGTGCGTGGGTTTTTGTTACTAGTCAACGTTCATACGTTCAACAATCATCGCCCGGGTTTAAGGAATGGGCGAATGGGTGGATGGGTGGGTTTGCAAACGTTGATAACAGATTTGGATATGAGAAATGGATACAAGGGGGGGTTTTGATTAATTTATGATTTGAGAAATGGACACAAGAGGGGAGTAAAGGTTTTGATTAACTAATGATTCGAGAAATGGACACAAGGGGGAAGTAAAGGTTTATGAAGCTTATTCAGTAAAAAACAAAAAGGGAAAAATTACGCTGTCTTTTACCTCGCCGGAAAAAGATTTTTTTTTTACATTTATGGAGTCTTCACTTCACCGGGAAAAAAAAATCTCCACTATATTACTACTCCTCTCTGCCTAGACACGCTGAGAAATGCAAACACAACTCACATCACGGAGCTTTTGTACAACATACTTGTTGCGTAACGCAAACAACTCTCCACTTAACACCTTCTGATTCAGCCAAGCTGACACGTACTCCGCAATTTCTGTTCCCCGTACCTGCGTGTTTGGGATAAGTTACAGACGCATGCATACATGCACTCGAGCGAACGTTCTATCATGCCCCCAGCAGTACTAAAACGCGCTGAAAGAACACACAGAGACCAACAAGATTGCACAAGGTGAAGCACCGGAAGCGCCCATACAAACTCAAAGTAGAAATCTGGGGCAGTAGTCTGCAATGGGCAGTAGCGCTGCGCATGGGGACATTCTTCGGGACACTCTTCAATGCTTTTTGAAAAGTCCTTGCACGTGCACTCGAGTCTAATTTCTGTGGCCTTGATGTTTTTGTCTTTGCATGTGCTCCACCATCGCCCATCCGCTTCATCAGTGCAGACATAAAGAGTGCCCTTTTGGGCCTTGACGAATTGCAGGTATTCATTTTTGCCTAGCATGGCAGCGTCGCATCGGCCCAGGTATAGATTCTCCAGTGCTGGTTCATATTTGTCCACCATCATCAGCGACTCATCCTTCAAGCCAAAGGATCCTTTGATGCTCGCCGCGGAGGATTCTAGGAGGCACAACTTGCCCTATACACACACAAGCACACACACACACACACACACACACACACACAAACACAGGTGCAGTTGAGGGCAGACACACACAAGCACAATTACACACATGCGCGCGCGCGCGCACACACGCACACACACACACACACACACACCTTGATTTCAACCAGGTGGTCGAGCGATTTCACCGCTTTTGGAGGTACTGAGACTGTAGACATGAAACTCACTAGGTTCGCTGTGTAGGATGTGCACGTCATGAAGACAAAAAAACCGTAACCCAAGACGCAGATGCGCCCCGGCCAACTGGTCACTGTGAGGAAGGTCGGGCCAGCAAGCCAATAGTCCATGATCCCTGAGTACACTGCGATGACAAGGCCACCAATTGTGGCATACGTTGGGTTTTCGTACTTTTCTTTATATTCCGGATTGCCTTGGCCAATCCCCTCGACAGCCCAGAGCAAAATTCCTCCAAAGGCAAAGAATGCAACAGTCACTGCCCACACTTCCGGGACGAAAGGTCCAAAAATTCCAAGAATGTTCTTCAAAGTGATGTCCTCGTAAGAAAATGTCTTTTTTACTAGCGACGCAGCACCGCCAACAGGCATCGTCACTAACATCATTGTGTCTGAATCCACCCCTGTAGTAAAGCTGATAATTTTTGATCTTTCAGTGGTTTGCCAGAAGTCGGACACACAGATATCTACATTGCCCGCGATGATTTCATAGATGCATCGCGTGTATGAGGATCCGCCTTTGTACAAGTCGGCTGAGGCTTGGGTAAAATTTGCCCTGGTCAGTGCCACAAGATCGTATCCAAGATTGCTGAAAATTTCTGCAGATGCCTCACAGATCCAGCCGTGATTCCAATTTGCAGCTACGAAACATTCGGGAACAGCTTTGGCGGGATTGTCGCACGCAGTCAGGTATGTCAGGCCGCTCTTTAACAGCATGGCGTTCGCTGCAGGGTTTTCGCACGCCATGTTCTTCCCAAGGAACACTGGTGCGCAAGTTCTTGTCAGCTCGAATTGCCTCGAAATCCTGGTTGGAAAGGGATAGGACAGCAGGCGGGGGAGAGGAGGAGCGGAGGGCAGCAGAAGCGGAGACTTACTTGCCCTGAGGCGTTGCGGCGTGACGCCATCTTCTTCTTTGACGCAGTCATAGCACGCATAGTTGGACAAACGCGTTGCGTTCGTGGTAGCGCCCGCCCGAGCAACCTGTGTGCAGCCGCCGCAGTCAGTCGGCCGTCTCAGACTTTCTCTCCTGGTCAGGTGTTCCAGCGGCAGACGCGACAGCCCTGGGCCAAGCATCTGCCCTGGGCCTTGCATCTTTCCCTTCCCATTACCCCTCACTCACGGGCGATGGTCGTGGCCCACACCAGAAACGACGACAAGACGGCCACGGATACGAGGGCACGCAGTGCCGCGCACATGGGCGCAGTCATGCCCAGCCTTCCCTGTGCGCTTCCTCCCTGCTTTTCTCCCGACTCCTCATCAAGGACAGCAATCCCATGTGGACAGGACCATCCCACTGTGTCTAAATTTTTGATCTTTCCTAATAAAACACGCCTACCGAGGGCGCGACCGACAACGATGCTGTGCGCAACCCGGGCGGTGATGTGCGTCCTCGTGGCGCTGGCGGGCACTGCTGCTGCACAGAACTCCACGACAGAGGCGACGCCCGCCGCGACGCCCGCCGCGATGCCCGCCGCTAAAGACTACCTATGCGCCAAGTGCCTTGGCCGGACCATCCGAGCAAGTCCGTTGCTTCCCACGGCCCGCTTGCCTTGTGCTGCTGGTGCGCTTGTGCGCACGCAAACACCAAGAGCTTGGTGACGAGACGCTGTCTCACTGCGCGTGGTGCAGTGTACATGCAAAAACAAAGCGCCATGGAGAACCATGCGGTGGGCGACGGGGCCCTGGTCGGTGCAAGTTGTGACAAAAAAGAGACGGCTGTCCCTGCATGGTAAGCGTGCGATCGATCCCTGGCGCGTATGTAGTGTGGTTGTGCGTTGGAGGTTGATCGTGGCATGGTTCGGCTAGGCTCATGCTGCGTGACAGATGTCCCGTGCTCTGATGCATGAATGCGCCCATACATTGCTTGTGCCCACCGGGCGCTCGAACATAACAGCTTCGACTACAAGAATTGGAACAAGGGATGGGTGGGTGCACTGACTCGCAAAATTTTCGACGATCTCGACGCGGAAGTAATTACCATGACGAGAGCAAACTTCTCAAAGGAGACATACGACGCCTATGTTGTTGGGATGAGCGGCGGTGCGTGCGTCCGTGCGTCCGTGCGTCCGTGCGTCCGTGCGTGCGTGCGAGTCACAGAAATCGCTGCTAACGGAGTGCTATCATTCCGAATGTTGCGCAGGATCATCCTTTACGCGGTGTGTGTACGAAATTGTCTATGATAAGGTGGATATATGCATCGGTGATTTTTGGGAAACCACGGAGCGCCGAAAACTCAGCTCGTTCACCAGCGCACTGATGCAGGACACGTTTCGACTAATCACGGCACCAAAGGGCAAACAGGTGTTTCTACCCAGAGTGCTTCTAGAAAATAGGGTCATATGTCCTGTGAAACGCGCTGCGTGTCCGAAATTAGGAAGAATCTGCGCCCTTTCATCCTGTGACTCATGCACAACACAAACTCCAGGGAATGAACAAAATTAAGAACAATCCGGCTTTGATTTACCGGGCAATTTTGGCCCCATATGAGCATGAGGTAAGACATCTGCGCAAGATCGATCATTCTGCATCCTTGCTTGCCGTTCCCTCAAAGTTGGTGATTTGTTGGATTGCAAGTATTATCACGAGAGGATGCTGCAGCGGATTATGGTGTTGCAACCGATGATTCGTTGCAATCTTGAATCGTCCTGATGTGGATGTTGGTTGGGCAGACATGGTACTGCATTGTTCTCATGTTCGTTTTCGCGGGCGGCGTCATGTGGTTTCTTGAGGTGGGATAGGCAAACAGTTGCTTTGACTGGCAAGTTGTTCTTTGATACATGTGACTTTTAGCATGCCGCCTTTGTTGTTGGTACTTCTCAAGTGTCATGCCGTTTACTGCAGGCTCCTAACCGCGAAAATGAAGACTATGCCCAACATTGTGAAGGACCTGGCAAACCTCTAGGTTTTGCCAAGGGTGTTTGGCTGTCCTTCATGGGCTTCTTCGGTGGCAGGTCAAATCGCTCCAATATCGTTGTACTCAACGAAACGCTCCAGTATTGTTGTGCTCAACGAAACGTATTTGTGTGTACGCGCACGACCAGCGCAACGATCTGCCCGTACTGACGAATCGATCCTGCCCGTACTGACGAATCGATCCTGACCTTGCGGCCCGACGTGCGTACATGTGTATATATACGTCATTGTCGATTTCATCCTAATCGACAGCGCGATCAACCTTGTGACGGCTTGGCCTTCGCGCATTGTCCTTTTGGGCCTTGGTTTCTTCATTTACATGACAGTTGCCACCTATTGTGCCAACCTTGCAGGTGCGCGTTTTCTGCTTCAGCACACGATTCTGTCCGCGTAAGCGTGTGTAGAGCTATCTGACGGTAACGCTTTGACAGCTTTCATGGTGATGAAGCCAAGTGCATCCGGGTATATAAAGAAGTTAAGCGACGTGCAGGCTATGTCAGGAGCTAAGGTTTGCTTGCTGGAAGCAATGTCAAGTATGTATTTCATGCGTGAGAACTGCACGTCTATTTTTCAGTGCTTCTACTGCTGTCACAAATTGCGTAGGCGACCACTGTCACAATATGCGGGTAGGGCGCGGTGCCCATGTGGCCGCCTTAGGATGCTGTTGGGCGTCCGGGTGTGGGTTACATGACACGCAGGGCGCAGGGTGCAGCGCGGCAAAAATCACGGAGCCATGTTCAGCGTTTGCTAACACGTTGAGTGCATGGAATTCGTCTCATTTTGGACGCCAATTTTGCCGTGCATATTGGATCGTTTGGACCCAGGCACATTGGAGGTTGCGTTCGGTGTTCCGAAGACGAGCATGTTTATGATGGATAGTTACGGGCCATCGGTCGAAAAAATGTACACACAAAAGGTCTGATCAAGCAAATTCTGTATGCAGCTGCGTGCGCGCATTGGCTTTTGCGCTTGCTCTATCACAAATCTGAATTCAGATGCATGTCCGAACACAAGGTCAGCTACTAGTATGTGGTGAGATTCGCAAAAGCAGAAGGGTTGGTTAACAATTGACAACGGTGGGTCCTGCTGTTCTACACAGGATGGTTGCGTAGCCGCAATTGTCGGACGATTTGAGTACGAACAGTTTGTCAAGGCTCAGGTGCGTGTGTGTATGTGCCTCTCTCTCTCGTTCTCTGTGTGTGTGCGTATGTGTGTGACTGTTTCGCGTACACCATGCTCTTTCCTTTGGTGGATGATACTTTTGGCACTCGGACAGGCTGTCACCTTCAAAATGTGTACGGACCCACAAGACAAAAATGGCTGGGCCACGTGCACACCCCCTGTGAACACGCAACCTGAAACATTCAGGATCGATTGCGAATGTAAAGACAAGATGAAGTGGCCAGGTGAAAAAGTTCTGCCGAGTGTGTTTTCTAATTAAGTGGCTACTTCAAAGACCGCGGATGCTCATTCGTATGATGACGTAATTTACCACACAGGCGACTGTCCCGACGAGTGTCCACACTTCCACAGATATTGCAACCTCATAAACGTTCAAGATCCAGAGTTTACGATGGCCATACCCTGGGCGTTTCCAGTGCAAAGGGTGCGTAGAGTGGACAAAAACATTTTGCAGTGTCAATCGAGTGTTGTGCACATGCCCACACACATATAAAAAGATGTGATTTGACGTGGCCGTGTATGTTGCTGTATTGAACAGTGGCTGGGTGATTACGTTTCGGCAAACATAGTCAAGTATAAGCTTGACGGTACTATGGATAGCCTTGTTGAAAAGAACATCAAGCAAGTTTACTGCCCAGTGTGTGGCGAGAAAATGAGATACACTGAGTGCGCAAATCGGACCGAAGGGCGACGGAAGGGCAGCGGGGGGGAAGAGGAATCAGATGAAGGATCAGGGGATGGAGCCGTGGCGCTAGGGTTAGAGGAAATGGCTGGAATCTGGATCATCTCAGGCAGTGTCATGGTTTTCGGCGGGGTATTACAAGTTGTTCAAATTTTGTACATGAAGTACTGTATGCGCAAAAGCTCAACCACGGACAACGAAGTGGCCGAAGAGGTGAAAACGGAGGACTTAGAGCTTCATCTGGCTGACGGCACGGCCGTCAAGTTAACATCTGATGTTGTAAGTCCGCGCCGACATTCGATGGGTGGGCCAGAGCAAGTACGGCAAGAGATAGATTCGCTGACTGAGCATATTGATTGGCTGTTGGAGAGGATGACTGAGCTCGAAAAGGTAAGTGCTCAACCTATGTATTTGTCTTGTTGCATGAACGTTATTGAATACTGGCAAAGACATGTGAGCACCTACAGATTGGTTTTGAAAAATCAAGCTCGAGGCTTTTGAATGCGTGCATTGCTCGTGATTCTACTTTATTTCAACCTTTTGTTGACAGGCAAATCTGAATTTGGTGCTGCTCTCTGGACCTGCGCAGCAAGCTGCGACGAACAAGTCTCCAGAAAACAAGTCTCCAGGCCCGCTGCAGGGAGTCACGGAGGGATTCTATGGTTATCAGGACAAAACGTCTGCCTGACAACGATACACAAGAGGCCTATGGTGACGACCCCACAGGAAATATTTGTTTGATCCCGAGTGCCAAAACGTATAGACTGCGATTTGGCTGTAGATCAGAGTTTCCACGATGTCCTCGTACCCGCTCAACAGGATGAGTGTCACACCATGATTATCTACGGGAGATTATCTCCAGAGGGTAGGAACCCTAAAGTTCGCAGGAATCCCTTCTCCTTCTGTCCCCCGCCACTCTCTCTCGGACATTGGTACTAAAGAAGCTTAGAAATGGAATGAATCTCGTCTGTCTTCACCTTAATCGCCCGCGTCTGCACACGCCTTGCTTGCACGCTTCTTCACCTTGAACGCCCGCGTCTGCCCACGCCTTACTTGCACGCGTCTTGACCTTGCTCGCCCACTTGCACGCGTCTTTTATAGGTTTTGTTTCTGTAAGAACAATAAAAGGACGATCGATCTTCACCGTGATCGCCCGCGTCTGCACACGCCTTGCTTGCACGCGTCGTCACCGTGATCGCCCGTGTCT
>Ga0315899_10005942_pt1 | contig 13139 bp, 10 predicted proteins | sample LakEriMetagenome_2_FD_203518 | JGI IMG/M metagenome (GOLD analysis project Ga0315899, IMG submission 203518) | Freshwater fungal communities from buoy surface, Lake Erie, Ohio, United States - Buoy 4 MA112 | ecosystem: Environmental > Aquatic > Freshwater > Lake | place: USA: Lake Erie, Ohio...
GGGCACAACCGAAACAACGGCTGGCGGCGAAACCACAACCACCGCTGGTGGTTCAGGTGGAGACCGCGACACATTCGTTTCTCTCACTGGAGTTCCCGGTGTAAGTGACACGGAAATCGTTGCCAAGGCAATTGGTGTGCTCTCAAGCAACCCACTTGGCACAAACATTCTCAATGCATACGCAGACGGAGTGAAGGCTTACTTCGAATGGCGTAACGATGAAGGTGGTATCTACGGCCGCAAGCTCGTCCTTGACGAAGTGATCGACGATGCGCTTGCAAAGAACAAGGACAAGGCCACAGAAGTATGTGCAGGTGGAAAGACCTTCGCAACCTTCGTTGCCCCGCTGTTGTTCTCTGGTGCCACCACATTGCAGGAATGCGGAATGCCAACCTTTAGCTGGGGCATCCACCGCGAGCCGGCAGACAACGACTACATCTTCCCGTCCGTTGCTGTGACGTGCCAAGACTGCACCAGCCCAATTAACCCATGGATTGCCTCCCAGCTTGGTGTCACCAAGGTGGCATCAATTGGTTATGGCGTGAGTGAAAACTCCAAGGTGTGCGCACAGCTCGGCAAGAAGTCGTTCGAGCAGTACACGCCAGATATCGAAGTTGCTTACTTCGACGACACGCTGGCCTTCGGTCTGCCAACTGGTATCGCGCCACAGGTTTCCAAGATGAAGGAAGCCGGTGTTGAGTTGATCACCACCTGCATCGACTTGAACGGCATGAAGAAGCTCGGCGAAGAACTGCAGAAGCAGGGCATGGATGATGTGATCATGATCCATCCGAACACCTACAACCAGGACTTCATTAAGGCAAACGCTGCAATCTTTGAAGGCGACCTCGTTGGTGTTTCATTCGTGCCATTCGAAGCCAAGATTGAATCTGAGACCCAGGCAAAGTTCCTCGAGTACACCGAGAAGCTTGGCCTCAAGTCTGAAGAGCTCACCATGGTGGGCTGGATCAATGCCGACACCTTCTTCACCGGTCTGCTCGCAGCTGGTCCGGAATTCAGCCAAGTTGGCGTCAAGGATGCGCTTCGCGCAATCACTGAGTACAGCGCAGGTGGTCTGATCGTTCCGATCAACTTGAGCACCCAGTGGAAGCTGCCCACATCTGCAGATCCGACAACACACGGTTACAAGCAAACCTGCACCAATACGGTTCAGATTGTTGGTGGAGTATTCGAGCAGTGGTCAGGTGAGGCAGGCAAGCCATTCAATTGCTGGCCGAACCCGACTGACGCGCTTGAAGACCCAGTAGCCACGTCGTTCTCTGACGCCGGCTGACCGGCGTCAAGTTAGAACAGCAAGGTAAGTAAGTGCTTGCAATTGGAGCAGTAGACGAGTTCGTACAGGCAGTCATTCAAGGACTGCCTGTCGGCTCGGTCTACGCACTCATCGCCATTGGGTTCACCCTGACGTACAAGACGTCAGGAATTCTGAACCTTGCCTTTGGTGCGCAGGCTTATGTTTCAGCTGCCACTTACTTTGAACTCCATGTCCGCAGGGAGTGGCCGATCTGGGTGTCCTTACTCATCTCGGTTGGAATCCTCGCACCGTTGATCGGTGTGTTGCTCAACCAGTTTGTGTTCAAGAACCTCAGAACGGCCTCTCCTGTGGCAAGGCTCGTAGTGACCGCAGGTTTGATGGTCGCACTGCCTGAAATCTTCAAGATCGTGACAGATTTCGAGCGCGAGTCAGTTTTCGGAGCGGTGGGAATCGTTCCAGATGGAAAAATCTTCTATCGAATTTTTGATCGTTATCCGATCACACGCGACGAGATTGTTCAGTTCACTGTGGCAATCCTCGGCGCACTCATTTTGTTTGCCCTGTTCCGATTCACGCGACTCGGTCTGCACATGCGCGGAGTGGTTGAAAGCCCCCGAATGACCGAGTTGCGGGGAATTGATGCCGAAAAGGTTTCATCATTCGCTTGGGGTCTCTCAAGCCTGTATGCAGGCTTGGCCGGTGTGTTGCTCTGTTCAACGAGCATCACCACCATTGAGCCTGGCAGCTTCTTCCAATTGGTGATTGTGGCAATTGCTGCTGCAGCGCTAGGAAAACTCGTGAGCTTGCCACTCGCACTTGCCGGAGGTTTTTTCCTCGGCATTATGAACACAATTCTTCCGACTTACATCACGCCAACCAGCATCATTGGCCAGAACCTCGGGCCGTCGTTGCCCTTCGTGATGTTGTTTGCGATTCTCGTTTTCATGCCAGGCATCAAGGCTTCCAAAGAAAGTCGTGATCCGATGGCAGCGGTGGATCCACCCACAGACACCATCTCGATCGCACAAGTGTCTCCGTGGGCGAGTCGCATTGCCTTGATTCCGAGCCTGTTGATGGGTGTTGGAATCTTTATCTGGGTTCTTACATCGGCTGACCAGTTTTGGATGTTGCTCTTTACCGAAGCAGTGATCTACTCAATCATTTTCTTGGCGATCACAGTGTTCACTGGAATGGGTGGCCAGATCTCGCTCGCCCTGACCTCGTTCGGCGCTATTGGTGCGTTCACGGTGTTCCAGCTGACGAAGAACTTTGAGATGTCGTCGTTGCTTGCGGCCCTCATTGGTGCCGCTTTGGGTGCGGCAGTTGGTGCACTACTGGCGCTACCGGTCTTGCGCCTTGGTCATATCTGGCTGGCACTTGCCACACTGGCATTCGCATTCTTCTTTGATGCCGTGATGGTTAAGTTCCCGTGGGTTGGCCCCACATCAATGCAGACCGCTGAAATTCCTCGACCCACTTTGGGTGGATTGGACTTTGGTAACGACAAGTCCTTCTTCTTGTTATGTGTTGTTCTCTTGATTATCTGCTCGCTGTTTGTGTCGGCGTTGAAGCGTGGAACCACGGGCTACATGTTGCAGGCGCTGCGCGGCAGTGAAGTTGCATCACAATCAGTGGGCATCAACCCAACTCGCTGGCGCATTGTTGCATTCGCAGCATCTTCTGGTTTGGCGGCATTCGGTGGTGCTTTACTGGTGATCGGTCAGGAGTCTGTTAACTACGGATCGAACTTTGCTCCGCTAACTGGACTGTTCTGGCTGGTCTTGGTTATCACGCTTGCGAGCCGCCGAGTTTCAGGTGCAATTCAGGGTGGCGTGGTATTCCGCGTTTTCCCAGATCTCATTCTCATTCGCTTGCTGCACCTCGCGCCTCAATGGCAGTTCGCATTGTTTGGACTCGGTGCCATTAACTTCTCAAAGCATCCAGAAGGTTTGCTTGAGTACTCCGAACAGAAGTCGGTTCGTAGATTTGATCGCTTAATCAGTCGATTTAATGCACGCAAGCAAGCCTCAAAGACTGAGGTGCAGTCATGAGCTTGTTGCATGCAGCCGAGATCGGCAAGACCTTTGGCAGCCTTCGAGCACTCGATGAAATGTTCATCGACATCGAAGCGGGTGAGCGGGTTGGACTGATCGGCCCCAACGGTGCCGGTAAGACGACTTTCTTTAACTGCCTGCTCGGTGTGCTTAATCCGGATAGTGGCGTAATTGTCTTTGACGGCAAAGAGGTAAATAATCTTCCCGTCTACAAGCGTGCTCGACTCGGCTTCGGTCGCACCTTTCAGCGAATTGAACTGTTCTCCGGGCTTACGGTTCGTGAGCACTTGGTAGTAGCCGAGCGCTCGCGCAATGGTCGCGGAAGTTTCTTACGCGACCTGATCTGGCAGGGAAGCCCTTCTAAAGCGGAACTCGCTGCCTGTGACGAGGTTGTTGAGTTGCTCGGGCTCGGTGACATCCGTCATGAACTGATCGACTCTCTCAGTTTGGGTAAGGGGCGACTAGTTGAGATTGCTCGTGCGTTAATGGTGCAACCAAAGCTTCTTTTGCTGGATGAGCCATCGTCAGGCTTGGACGTGCAGGAAACCGAGGCGTTTGCCGAAGCGCTACTGCGCATTCAGCAAGAGCGTAAATTTGCGATTCTCTTGGTCGAGCATGACGTGGACCTGGTTAGCTCATTCACACAACGGGCGTACCTAATGGACCTCGGCCGACATATCATCAACGGTTCAACTCCTGAAGTGATGAAGAGCGAGGAACTACGCCGCGCCTATCTCGGAGATGGTGAAGGAGCGCACCAATGAGCGCTGAATCCACACTTGCATTTGAAAACGTGAGTGCCTCGTACGGCCCATTTAAAGCTCTCTTTGATGTGTCATTCAAAGTCGGTGAGGGTGAGGCCGTGGCGCTACTTGGCTCCAACGGCTCGGGCAAGACCTCAGTAGCGCGCATTGCTAGTGGACTCATCGCTCCAACTGCTGGCACGGTTTACGTGAATGGCGAGTCAATGAAGAAGAAGCGCGCCTTCAAGTTCGCGCGCGCCGGCGTGTTTCATGCACCCGAGGGTCGTTCGGTATTCGCCACACTCACTGTTGAAGAGAACATCTTGATGTCTGGCGATCGTGCTGTCTCCAGGGACACAGAAAGACTTGAGCGGGCATTTGGATTGTTCCCACGCCTAGCTGAGCGGCGTCATCAAATTGCTGGAACCCTTTCGGGTGGAGAGCAGCGCATGCTCGCATTGGCTGGTGTGATCATGACCCAACCAAAGTTGTTCATCGGTGATGAGCTTTCTCTCGGCCTGGCTCCGATGGTTATCGACGACGTTTATCGCGCGCTAGCCGAGATCAAGAAGAGTGGTACATCGCTACTCATTATCGAACAGCACGTTCACCATGCCCTCAACATCGCGGACAGTGTTGTTGTAATGGCGCATGGCCGTGTTGATTTCACTGGTTCTGTGAGCGCCGCTCGCGCCCATCTTGAACAAGCATCGCACTAAGTAAGTAAGGGCGGAACTATGCCGAATTTTTCACTTGACTCTCTGCTGGACTGCATGAACGTATCTGAAGTACGTGAAGGTGTCTGGAGCGCATCAAATCTTGATCTTGCGTATTACCGAATTTTCGGTGGTCAGTTGTTGGCTCAAGCGGTTGCGCTTGGACATGCAACCTCACCAGGCAAAACAGTTAAATCACTTCATGCATACTTTCCGCGTGAAGGCACTGTGAATGCTCCACTGGAGTTCGTTGTGGAATCACCGCATGATGGTCGCAGCTTCTCCACACGCCGAATTTCTGCCGCCCAAGAAGGCAAGGTCTTTTTCGTGGCCAATGTGCAGATGCATGCGCCTGATGAAAGCTTTGAAAATCAAGATCCGGCACCATCATTTGGCAAGCCCGAAGATCACCCCGAGCGAGATCTGGGAATGATGCCATTCGCCACTCGTGTCGTGGATGGTGTCGAATTAAGCGATCGCAAAGTGGGTCCTGCGGACTTCGCATTTTGGGTGAAGGTTGATGATCGAAAACTTCCTGAGGACCAGAGGTATCACCAAGGTCTCATCGCTCACTCAACGGATCTCACGATCATTGGTACCGCATTGCGTCCGATCCCTGAACTTTCTGAAGCGGACTCCACTCAGAAAATTCACACCGCGGTCACTTCGCATTCAATGTGGTTCCATCGTGAATGTGACATCAACGACTGGTGCCTGATCAGTCAGCACAGTCCGATCTTGGCGCGTGGTCGTGCATTTGGTCGGGGAGATGTCTACAACCCGAGCGGTCAGATGGTGGCTAGTTTTGCCCAAGAATCAATGGTTCGGCCGATCGCTGAACCGCTCAAGCACTGACACACAAGGTCAGGAGATCTTGATCGCGTCCTCTGGGCAGTTGTTCATGCCGATGCGTGCCTGTTCGAGAAGATCTCCATCAACCTCGCTCACTTTCACCACGCAGTAGCCACTCTCATCGGCATCAAAAACATCCGGGCCGAGTACGTAGCAGCGCCCGTGTCCAGTGCAGAGATCTCGATCTACTGATACATGCATCACCATGCTCCTGTTCTAAATGTTGTAATCACACACACACGATCATCTTTGCCGAGATCGATTACCTCAACACGGATCAGATTCGGGGCGATACGCCGCGCCCGTGCCTGACCCGGACCAGCACGAACACCAGATAGGTATCGAATGTCGCAATCGATCAGGTGCTCACCAGGTCGGAGTAGTGACTCTGCCGCATATTCGGCGGTGAATGCAGTCAAGCCACCCTGCAGTCCTTTGGACGCATTGATAGTTTCCGCGGTTAAATCCACTTCAACAACACCCAGTTCAATCACCCTAAGTGCGAGCCGCTCGTGCAGATCCATGATCGGTTTCTGACCGTGTCGTGTGACACCAAGGGGCATATCAATTGAACCGCTGTCCTGTGGGCGAGGCGAAAGACTAAATGTGACGTGAGTAGTGGCCACCACAGTGTCGTTGGCACTAAAGATGACCTCACCAACAATCGCGGCATTGCCAATGCGGAGTATTCGGCTATCGATGGACACATGAGTGCCAGGCACAAGCTTTGCCAACTGTCTGTGGGTCATATCAACGGTGACTGGCACCTTCGGTTGAGTTTTATTGAATGCGTATGAACCAATTAGGACATCAGCATGTGTAAGTAAAAGAGAGACATAAGACCCGCCCGATTGCTTTGATGACAAGTACTCGTGGATCACAGTCTCGCCATGCGTGTGGTCCTCGTAAGGGGTGCTACTTAGATCAAACTCTGTAACAACATGCTTCTGTTCAATTGTCTCTTCATTCATCGTGGCAACCTAAGAACTTTCTTGGCACGAATCGTGTGCGTGGGATATGGGCTTCCCTATGCGACATGAATGTGACTCGAGCGTTAGAAAGCGTATCAGTCGAGGGTAATGCGCCTTAAAGCAAAGACGGATGTTCACCCAAAGAAGAAGTCCCAAACGATGTCGAAGGCTTGCGCCGCAGACGCGCCGATTGCCTCCAGCAGATCTACGAATGCATCAAATCCAATTGTGAATGCATCCCAAATTGCGTTGGCGATAGCCACTATTCCAAATGCTGCTGCCTTCAGTGCACTGGCAACTGCTGACACACCGGCGCCCAGTGCCTTCAATGCGGATGTAATCGCACTAATCGACGCACTGTAAGCAGTCTTTAATGCTGATGCGATCGTGTTGTACACAGTGCCGAATGCTGCTTTCAGTGCGGTGGCGGCCTGGCTAATTGACGCGCCTATTGCTTTAATTGCACTGGCAACGGCAGATGCAGCTGCACTGAAGGCAGTTTTGACAGCTGTTGCAATTGAATCGAAACTGGCACCAAGCCCACTCAAAATTGAAGCCACCGCATTAATCGTGGCCGTGAATGCGTATTTAACTGCACTGGCAACTTCTGTCCAGGTAGCGCCAATCACTCTTATGACATTGGCTACAGCTGACGATGCCAATCCGAGAACTAGTTTCAGCGCCGATGCAATCGAGTCATAAACGGCGCCAAAGACACTTTCAAGTGCCTCTGCGAGTTCAGCGGCTTGCTCGGCGGCCCATGAGAATGCAGATTTAATCGCGTAAGCAACTTCACTAAGTGTGCCGCCGATGTATTTAATAATTGAGGCAACGACCGTGGCTCCAAGATTGAGGACAGTCTTTACTGCACCTGCGATTGCGTTATAGAGCGAGCCAAAAGCAAACTCGAGAGCAGAAGCGAGATACTTACCACCCACGAAAGAAAACCAGCTGAAAGCGGCTTTGAGTGCTGCCGCAACTTCGTTGATGGCACCGCCGATATATTTCAGGGCTGCAGCGATGGCATTGGCTGTTGCCTCAAATGCGGTCTTAAGTGCACTGGCGATGGTGTCATAAACGGCGCCGAACGCTGCCTGAAGCGCACTCGCAACAGCATTAATTGCCGCACCAAGCACATCCACCAACAAGGTGGCGATTTGTGATGCAAGTGCCCCGATTGATTTCAATGCAGTTGCAATCACACTCAATGTTGCAAAAAAGACACTGCTTAGAACATCCACAATGTCTGCCAGTACCACCCCGATTGATTTAAGTATCGATGCCGCAAGATCAACAGTCGCAAGAAAGACGGTCTTTAATGCTGATGCAACTTGTGTCACAGTTGCCGCGATGCCTTCAAGAAGAGCCCGCGCAACGTCAACCGCCGCCGCCCCTAGATTCTTCAGCGCAAGGGCGAGGGCATTCACACTGACGACAAAAGCGTCATAAATCGCTTCAGCAATTATTTTTAATGCATAACCTGCACTGTCCAAGAACGCAGCAACACTGGAGAAATTTAGGCTGCTGAATGCAGTTTTGAATGCGGCAACAACATCTGCTGCGGCTTTACCCAGTGTTTTAAAGAGGCCCGCAATTGCCTCGTACGACATAGACAACGCTGATTTAAGTGCTGTGGCGATTTCCGCCAGAGTGAGTCCGATGCCACTCAGTAAGTTGACAATCTCCGAAGCCGTGATTGTAAATACATTTCTCAGTGCACGTGCTATCTCGGTCGCCGATGCGCCAAGTGTGTTCATCAACTCAGCAACTTCAGCTGCTGTTGCGTTGTATGCCTCTTCAACAACACCAGCGATTTCATTCCATACAAAGTCCAACGAGAGCAACAATTGGCTAAGCAGCAGAACAGAAAGTCCGATCACGAGGCCGATGATCGCAACAAGACCGATGCCGACACCGATCCCTAGGGTCTTTATTCCCTCAACAAACGCGGGATCTTCAATATCTGTTTCGGGCGTCTCGGCCTTCTTCTCGGGCTCCGGGGCATACTCATTGAATTGGGCCACTGTCAGATTCGTGCGTCTCGTATTGAGCTCCACAAGCCGGTCGATGTAGAGGTCTAGGGAGTGATCACCAAATGACACACCCGTGGCGCCCGCTCTTGGCATTGGTGCTCCGGCAAGCACCTGCAAGTTCCCACGGGAATCTTCGCGCATCAAAGTTGTTGATGAATTGTGTACCCAGCCCGGAACAGTTAGCCCTGGTACTTGTGGGACTGGATCTTGAAGATTGACCCAGCGTTGCATGTTTCCGGCACCGACCTTGGTGAGGAACGAATTGGGATTTGAAGGATTGTTGAACGCGGTTTGTCCAGTTTGGGGAGCTCCAAAGGTGACCACTCGGACCACTGAATTTCGAACTTCAGGGTCGCTACTCATCTTGATTCGATAGGCCATCAGTTGCGCGAGAGCACCACCAAGGCTGTGTCCTGTTATCCAGACGGTGCGGTTACCTCGGCTTGCTTTCAAGTCGTTAACGATTGCTGAGTACACCGGCTCAAGTGCATCCCAGAATCCGACATGTACGTAGACGCTGGGGCTGGTCCCTGGAACACGTTTAGTGACCGCAAGCGCGTCGGTGAACGCATCAACAGCCATTTGCTGAGTACCGCGGAACGCAATGACAAACGCAGAATCGTTGCGCATAGTGACTGCCTGTGTGTCTATGGCGGCTCCACTTGCGTTGTTATAAGTGTTTACTCTGCTCCAGTCGTACGCGGGCGCACCATATTCTTCTTTGAATCTGGCTTGCCATTGGAGTCTGCCGAAGTCATCTCTCTCATTTTCTAGATCTGTGGCATAAATATCATTGGAGATCACCGCGAGTTGATAGGCATTCATGAGGCTTGCTTCCGAAGCGATTCCCAGCGGCGCGTTACCTCTCAGCCCATCGGAATAACTTTCGTCATCCTGAATAGTGATGGTTGTCGATGCCAGCAAAACGTCTGCTTCAACGCCGTTGTATATGGCGATGCGGACACCTTCATCGGGTTCCAAAATGTTGTCATCAACGATTGGTAGTCGGATGTTGAAGCGGCCCGAGGAATTCGGAGCCAGTGTCTTGGTTCCACCCACAGGGACCGTAGGTAATTCGTAGTCGCTATTCAGAGTGGCCGATGGTGCATCGGAAAGCGATTCAGTTAGAACTGAGACAGTCGTAGTTCTTGGCATACCTGCCGTGGACCACTGCACTTCAAACTGAATGTAGTCACCGTTCTCGGGGGTTGAGACAGGGGAGATTGTGCTTACCGTTGGTAACGATGCGACCGTAGATCGGATGGGTGCAAATTGCAGGTCGACTGGAAGGCGAACCGGTTCGGCCTGCACGACCACTCCGCCTGCACCGAGTGCCATAATCGACACGGCGGCAAACCAGGCCGCAAATTTCCTCAGTGCCTTCAGCACGCTGACCCCCAGACTTTCGCCACCAAAGGAAATATTAGGCAACTTTCAGTGGGCTGTGAATCCTGAACTAGGTGGCATCTCAACACCCCGTTTTGGAATTAAGCCACGTTGATGACGTACTCGCCGTAGTCACGTATCCAATTAATCGCATGCGGTGCCGGGTTCCATGGGGGAGCTGAGACCACCCAAGTAATGCCGATATCTTCTAGCCGCTTAACTTCGTCGCGGATGGCGCGTGCATTTGATTTTGGATCTTCGTCTAGGCCACGTGGCATTGCAATTACGAACTCAAGAGATTCGGCTCGGGAGCCTGCCATAGATTTCACTTCCTCAATCTCGCGCCCAAGGTCGGCGATCGCTGGAGTACGAGTGGTGTTCATGAGTGTTGGATCACCGAGTAATGGCATCCATCCTTCGGCACTTTCGGCCACGCGGCGTTTTGTGAGCTTGGCATTACCACCGATCCAGATCGGAATGTTGCGCCTTGGTGGCGCGGGCAAGGCGAGAATCTCGCGAGCGCTGAAATGAATTCCATCGTGACTGAATGGCTCTCCCTTCCAGTACTTACGCATTGCTTCAATGGACTCATCAAATAGTGCATTGCGCTCGTCAAAGTTCACACCAACTGCGTGGTATTCACCCTTCAAATATCCAGTACCAACACCGAGCACAAAGCGTCCATTTGAAATGAGGTCAACTGTGGCGGCCGCTTTTGCAGTGATGAAAGGGTTTCTGTAGGGGAGAACAACTAAGTATGGAACCAACAGGATCTTCGAGGTCACAGCGGCAACGGCGGTCAGGGCAACAAATGGATCCAGCGACTGGTGCCCTCCACTACTTAGCCAACGCGCACCGGGAGCTGGGTGATCGGTGAATGAGAACGCCCCCCAGCCACTTTGTTCGCAAGCTACAGCTAGTTCCTGAATCGGTCCGGCATCCAACAGCGAGCCGACCGGGCCGATGAGGTCGGGGTATTGAAAGAAATACTTCATAGACACGCCAAACCTACTCGCTTGGCTCGTGACCAGGATCCTGCGAGCGGGCGTTATTGTTTGACATCGCTTCTATGGCGAGACGTGACATCGGGGGGTGCATGGAACTCTGGGAAGTAATCGCACGCGAAGAAATTCGTGATTTGGTAACCAGGTATAACTCGAACAGCGACACCGGGCGTTTCCCTCAGCTTCTTGAACTTTTTGATGAAACATCGGTGATGACAATTGATGGTGGAGCGGCATATTCAGGCAAGTCAGAGATCATCAATATCTTTAACAATGCGAAGGGCCGACTCGAATCTGTGGACGTGCCCAAATATGTTCGGCACTTTGTGGCCACACATCAGATTGATATCGAGAGCGAAACCGCCGCGCGCGGTCGTTGCTATTTTGCGGTGCTCACACATATTGGACTGGATCACTGGGGTCGCTACATAGATACGTACAAGAAGGTGAATGGCAAGTGGCTCTTTGATACACGAAATGTATTCGTGGATGGAACCAGCTCCGGTGCAACCTTTGGCGCGAATAGATAGGGAGTAGACAATGGATCTTGGTCTTGCAGGTAAAGGTGTCGTGATCGTAGGTGGCACATCAGGGATGGGGTTTGCTGCTGCAGAAACGCTCGTAGGTGAAGGTGCAAACGTTGTGATCGTGGGCCGTGACCCGCAAAAAACCGCGGATGTTGCTGCGCGCATTGGTGCTACGGGTGTCGCAGGTGATGTGTCGGCAACGGGTGGTGCTGCTGATGTAATGGCGCGTGCTCAAGCCGCATTGGGTGAAATTCACGGCGTTGGAATCACAACTGGAATCATCGGTCACTCGCCAATTGAGATCAGTGACGAGGAATGGACTGACGTATTCAGAGATGTGCTTTTGGGTGTAACCCGAACCGTTGAAGCATCCCTCTCATATCTGATTGCTACCAAAGGTGCATTAGTGACCACCGCTGCTTATTCCATTCGTGCTCCTGAGATTGCACGCCTTCCGTATGCTTCGCTTAAGTCAGCGGTTGCCGTGTTTACTAAAGGAATCGCCAAGACCTATGGCCGCCAAGGTGTGCGCGCGAACTGCATTGCCCCTGGCGCTATTGAGACCGAATCTCTTCAGATGTTGCGCAAGATGCTCTCCGAGCAGCGTGGCCTACCGCCCGAGGGCTTGCTTGAACAGGTGATGGTGGAGGAGTGGCACCTGGATGTCTCGCTGCAACGACCAGGGCAACCCAAAGAGGTAGGTGAACTCATCGCCTTCTTGCTTTCAAAGAGAGCCGGCTATTTGACTGGAGCCTTGATCAATATTGACGGCGGTACCAGTTTCTAGTTCAGTCAAGTGAGATTGAGACAGTTTTTGTCTTGCTTCTCGCTGAAGCACCATTGGCATTCACCGTGCGAACATAAAAGTTTTGCTGGCCAGCGGGTGCTGAAATCACCTTGGTACGAACACTCGCTGCAAAACATCCTCGACGAATATCATTTCGGTAAACGCACCACTTCGTGATTACGGGTGACGACGGATTCCAATTGACGTTTATCGTTGCCGATTCAACGCCGCCTTGAACGGTGATTACTGGTCGGCTTGCGGTACGCAGAACCGTGAAACTGAAATTCTCATCAGGTGATGAATAGCTGTTATCTAGATTCTTGGCGACTATTCGGTAATTGACGGTGCCCAGGAAAGTTGCACGCTCTCGGTCCACAAATGTTGTTGACAATAGGGCATTTCGGATTCTTTTACCGTTTCGGAACACATAGTAGTGGTCAGCATTTGGGCTAGCTCGGAAACTGATCCGAAGATCGGTATTGCTGACAACAACTGATGGTGCACTCACTGGCGTGATCATGCCTATTGCGCCCCACGCGTCGAGAAGTGACTCGCCACATCTACGTGTGGAGTTGTTGCAGTCACGATTTGTGTTGGCAGTGACGGGGAATCCGCGTCCAGATTCCTGCAGTTGCTGCTCAACCTGTGCTGGTGTCAGTGATGGATTCTCGCCCATGATGATGGCGGCAACCGCCGAAACTATTGGCGCAGCCATTGAAGTCCCCGACTCCATTCGGTATTCGTCGCCTTCAAAGGCAGGAGATGGAATAGGCGATGTCTCCCCGTCATT
>Ga0315899_10005943_pt1 | contig 13137 bp, 9 predicted proteins | sample LakEriMetagenome_2_FD_203518 | JGI IMG/M metagenome (GOLD analysis project Ga0315899, IMG submission 203518) | Freshwater fungal communities from buoy surface, Lake Erie, Ohio, United States - Buoy 4 MA112 | ecosystem: Environmental > Aquatic > Freshwater > Lake | place: USA: Lake Erie, Ohio...
AATCCAACAATAACCCGAGCAGAACAACAAGATGCAGCTCAGGATATGATGAACTTGTGGTTAGCTTACTTTTTAAAAGGCGATTGCCCTTCTTGGGAATCATTCGGTGATTCATTGCTCAGTTCACCGCGCTTCAATTATCAAAGTTCATGTTTGTTTCCTCCGCCGGTTGTAAGTGTTAATGCTAACGTGCTCACTTCATCTGCAGCTGTTACGTATCAATGGATGTTGAATAACGTGGCTATTCCCGGGGCTAATTCTTCGTCGTACTCCATTTCCGGAATAGGATCTTATCACGTGGAAACAACCTATTATAATTCTTGCATATATGCTTCTGCACCGATTGTAATTACCGGAATGGAGGAAAACTACGGAGTTACTTCATTTGAAGTTCTTCCGAACCCGGTTACAGATGTTGTTACACTCCGATGGAATTCAGGTTCCGTTACTCCGGATGAAATTCAAATAATTGGAATCAATGGTGCTGTTATTAAAGCACAGCAGGTAACTAGCGGCAATGTGACTCAAATTGAAGTTATGGATTTACCTTCAGGTTTTTACTTGTTGCAGCCTATGCGCAACGGAAAAGTTTTGAGCAGACTTAAAATAATCAAACAGTAATCGCGGTTACAGTTGAAACCAATTGATAGGTTCCTTGCCGAATTCAATCAAGTAATAATTTGTTTTGCTGAAATGTCTGCATCCGAAAAATTTTGATGCGGAAAAAGGCGACGGGTGCGCAGATTCCAGAATCTTGTGTTTATCATGATTGATCAAACTTTTCTTTTCGCGTGCGTGTGCGCCCCAAAGGATGAACACAATCCCTTCACGATGATCGGAGATGTGACGAATAACATTATCAGTAAATATTTCCCAGCCGTGACCGCGGTGTGATGCAGGTTGTGCTTCCCGAACAGTTAATGTTGTATTTAAAAGCAGAACTCCTTGTTTCGCCCAACCGGTTAAATCGCCGGTTTTCGGATAAGGAACGTTCATATCCTTTTGCATTTCCTTGAATATATTCACCAACGACGGTGGATGTTTAACGCCTGCAGAAACTGAGAAACACATGCCATTTGCTTGCCCGAATCCATGATACGGATCTTGCCCGATGATAACCACTTTAACTTCCTCGAAAGGGGTTTGGTTAAAGGCGTTAAATATCAGCGGCCCCGGAGGATAAACCGGAAATTGTGACTTTTCTTCCAGTAAGAATTGCTTGAGTGCTAGAAAATAGTCTTGTTCGAATTCGTGCCGGAGCGCTTTCGCCCAGCTGGGATGAATCTGCGGATATACGGAAGTTGACATACGGTAACTAATTATAATCTAAACAAAACACAAACTTTTAGGTTACATACAAGGTGCACGAATTTACAGGTTGCTTGTTAATAAAAAAATACTCACTAACTTGCTACGTCCTACCGTATCAACTACTTTAGCACGGTTTTTGTTACTACACACAATTAATCATACAACTGAAACTATGAAAAAAGTTTTTTTAGCCCTTTTTGTTGCGGCATTGGTATCATCCGTTGCTGTTTCCTGTAAGTCGAAAGAAAAGTGTGACGCATACCGCAGTGCAGCTCCAAAAGCTAAAACACAAAATAATTTCTAATTACAGCGATTTCGAATTTGGGCCGGATGTTCTCATTCGGCCTTTTTATGTTTTTAAGCTATGCGTCTAAACGAACTTACCGGCATCAATGACCTTAATTCAGCGGATCAATTATCGCGTGAATTACCAGCCGGCGTGGTTTTGTTTAAGCACAGTACGCGTTGCTTTATTAGTCGTAGCGCCTGGCAGCGTTTTAGTGATGAATGGAGTTTGGATAACAACACTCCTGTTTATTATCTGGACTTACTGCAGCATCGCGACATTTCAGCAGAAATAGCTCAGCGATATGGAGTGCAGCACCAGTCTCCGCAAGTTTTACTGATCCGCAATAGTGAATGTGTTTATCATGCCTCACACGAAAACATCCACGCTGCAGACGTGATAAAACTTACAACCAGTTAAAACTAACTACCTGCTTTAAATCGGGATGTAAACTATTTGCTACCGGGCACGTGTGTGCTGCATGTTCCAGCAATTTCTTTGCCTGATCGCTGATTCCTAACGCAGGGATCGTAAACTCAACGTGAATCTCTACAACTCTTCGTGGTTCAGTACCCATAATTTTTGTAACACCGGCTTTCATCCCTTGTAAATTCCATCCGTGACGTTCTGCTACAATTCCCATTATGGTCATCATGCAAGACGCCAAAGAAGTCGACATTAAATCCGTTGGTGAAAATGCTTCTCCTTTGCCATTATTATCCGGCGGAGCATCTGTAGTTATTTGATTACGCGAGTGCAAATGAGTGCCCGTTGTGCGCAATTGACCTTGATATTCTACTTCGGCGATTTTCATGAACAAAAATGGCTTTGACGTGTATTCTTTGTACCTTTGATTGAATTCAAAAGTACGAAATGAAGCGTCTTATTTGGATCATATTACTTTTCTTCTCATTCAACCTTGTCGCACAGGTTGAAAATAAAACCGTACAGGGTAATGAGAATACTTTTGACGAGGTAAAATTGTTGTACCGAAATGAATCAACAGCGGGTGTATTTATCCATACAAATGGTTTAGGAATCAATTACCGGCGTGGTAAACATGTAACAGGCTTTCGAAAGCGATTGATTGAAATGGATGTGACATACTTTCGTCACAACAAAGAATTTAAGACCACTAATCCGTCCTTTGACAACGCAAAAGGGTATTTCTACGGTAAGTTAAATAGTGCATACCTCATTCGTCCGGGCATTGGCTTTCACAATGTCATTTATACCAAACCTGAAAAGAACGGTATTGAAATTCGATATGTAGCAATTATTGGTGCTTCATTGATGTTTCTGAAGCCGGTGTATCTCGAAATTTTAAAGGATACCGGTATACCGGGAACTTATGCGGTAGTAACGGAGAAATACGATCCGAATCGTCATTTTCAGGATAATATTTATGGCCGAGCGCCCTTTATGCGTGGATTTGGAGATATGTCGCTACAGCCCGGAGGCTATTTGAAATTCGGGTTAAACTTTGAATATGGACCTGTGGATACTGAAATAAAATCCCTTGAAACAGGCGTAATTCTTGATGTTTACGCTAAGGATGTGCCGTTGATGGCTACTCAGAAAATGCATCCGTATTTGCTGAGCTTGTATTTGAATTTCAGTGTCGGAAAAAAATGGTTCTAATCCCGGAAGACGGGAATTGATTATGGAAAATACGGTTGTAGAGAAGAAAGAAGAACGTTTTAAAAAGCCCGAATGGCTTCGTGTTAAATTACCTACGGGTGAGAACTACCTGAAGGTTCGCAGTCTCGTAGATCAACATAAACTACACACGATTTGTGAAAGCGGTAATTGCCCGAATATGGGTGAATGCTGGGGCGCAGGCACTGCGACGTTTATGATCTTGGGCAATATATGCACGCGTTCTTGCGGATTTTGTGCAGTAGCGACAGGACGCCCGATGCCTGTAGATTGGGATGAACCCATGCGTGTGGCTGAATCTGTGAAGTTGATGGGTGTAAAACACTGCGTAATTACCTCCGTTGACCGAGACGAACTCAAGGATGGTGGTTCAACCATTTGGGCCATGACCGTAAATGCGATTCGGCAAATTAGCCCCGGAACTACGCTTGAAACCTTAATTCCCGATTTCAAAGGTGAAATGGAAAATGTGCAGCGGATTGTAGACGTCATGCCGGAAATTGTCTCACACAATATGGAAACTGTACGTCGATTAACACGCCAGGTGCGTATTCAGGCCAAATACGATCGTAGTTTGGACGTTTTGAAGTATCTGAAAGAAGGCGGTTGCCGCACGAAATCGGGCATTATGGTTGGTTTGGGTGAATCGGATGCGGAGGTGTTGGAAACTATGGACGATTTGGCGCGTGTAGGCGTTGAGATCATGACCATCGGTCAATACCTGCAACCAACTAAAAAGCATTTAGCAGTTCAGGAGTTTGTTCACCCTGAAAAATTTGCCCGGTACAAGGAAGAAGCTTTAAAACGAGGTTTTCGTTATGTGGAAAGCGGCCCTTTGGTGCGTTCTTCTTATCACGCCGAGCAACATATTTGAAAAAAAACTTGACAACGGCAGTTGTTGTCACTATCTTTAATGAAATCTTAACCGGTTTGTCGGTTTGGTTTCAAAACATCCCCCAATTTTCGGCACTGTTTGCTGCGTTAAATTTATTTAACGTTCGCTGCGCTGCATAGGAAAAAAATAGTAGTTTTGGATGCTTTGAACATCGCATAAAACAGATTTTAAAATCTAAAAGAGGGACCTAAATTTTTAACAATGAAACGCAGAACTTTTACACTTGCCGGAACCGGAATTGCTGCAGTCGGTTTGGCTGTTTTCGCGAGCTTCGTGATGAAGAACGATACAGCATCAAAGTATCGTGGTCACACAGCGGTTAACGTGGTTAACGGCGAAATCACTTATGATGACTTTGGCGCCAAAGGCGCAGCGCAGTGGTGGTTTGATCGCATGAAAGACGCGAATACCGGTGAACTAAATTTCCAGGAAATGGCGCGCATGAAGCAATTAGCTTCACAAACGCACACCGCAGCTCGTAATTCAAGTGCAGCAAGCATACAAGCTACATCTTGGAACGAAATCGGTCCGGACAACGTGGGTGGAAGAACACGCGCGATGATTATAGACCGCAACAATACACAACACATGTTCGCCGGTGCGGTGAGTGGTGGTTTGTGGGAATCTTTTGACGGTGGTTTAAATTGGCAAAAGAATTCAGGCTTCTTCTCAATTCCTGATGTAAATATCAATATTGCCAGTATGGCACAAGCATCAAACGGTGACTTGTACGTAGGTACAGGTGAAGGAATGTATTATTTCTTCGGTACCGGTGCCGGTGGCTTTATCGGTGGAGGTATTTACAAATCGGTAGATGGAGGAGCGACATGGAACGTTTTAACTGCAACAGTTCCTCCGACGGCGAATAGTTCAACTGCGAACTGGGTTGCTGTGAACAAAATTGTTATTGATCCTAACGATCCAAATCACGTATTTGCATCTACTAATAAAGGATTGCGTGTTTCTTCTGATGGAGGACAGACTTGGGTAACTCCGGGTGGTTTGCCTGCAACAGGAGAATCCAGTGATGTTGACGTGCCGGGCAACGGTACAGTCATTACTACCGCAAGCGGTAAGCCATGGCGCTCTACCGACAATGGTGCAACATTTACAAATGTGGGTACTTCTGCTCAAGGATTTTTCTCCAGCAGTTTATCGCGCACGGAAATTGGTGTCGCTCCCTCTGACCCTAATTTCGTATATGCATTCTGCGCTAGTAACGCAGGTGCATTGGCCGGTGTTTATGTTTCTACGGATGGTGGTGCAACCTGGCAGCAGGCAGCTGGTGCAGGCAACGCGCAATTTGAGCCATTCGGAACAGGACAAGGTGATTATGATAACGTTGTAGAGGTTGATCCTAATAATAAGTTCCGTGCAATTTTCGGTGGCGTTGAGTTGTGGGATTTTGAGTTGGTACAAACCAATCCCGTTGGTGGACAGTGGACACGCAGAGCGTTGGAGTTCCCTGCATCTTTATTCAATCCATGGTATGTGCATTCTGACAAGCATGTGATTTTATATCATCCAACAGCTCCCGGAACTATTTTCGTTGGAACTGATGGTGGTGTTTTTCGTTCACAGAACGATGGTACTACATGGACTCCGATGAACAACGGTTATAACGTTACTCAAGCATACTCTGTGGCAATTGATCCGTTCGGTCCAAATCGTGATCGTGCTATGATTGGAACGCAAGATAACGGTACACAATACGTAAACGGCGCAGGAAATACATTGATGTCATCCTTCTCTGCTGGCGGTGGTGACGGTGGTCATTGCGACATCTCTTTGTTGTTCCCGGGTGCAACTTTCCAAACTGTGTATTACGGTTCAACTTCTCGTTCTAACAACGGTGGTCAGTCTTCCGGTGATTTCTTCTCCGAGCGCATGACTCCCCCTGCGTATGGTCAGCCCGGTTTTGCTGCGTTCGTTACTCCGATTCGTCTGTGGGAATCATTTAATGATCCTTTGAGTTCGGATTCTATTACAATGGTAAACGATACTATTGAACAGAATAAGCACGTAACAACCGGTTCAACCGCAACTTATTCCGGTGCATTAACAGTTACGGCTCCTATCGCAAATCCTGCTGCTACTGTTATTTTGAACTCAATCCGCTTTACTGTAGCAAATAGTTCTGCAACAGTTGATGGATCAGGTAATATTAGCGGTGATGCAACCGGAACAGTTCAGGCTAACGGTTCTTACACTATTACATGGAATTCTACTCCTGCTGCTAACCAAGTGGTTAAGGCTTACTTCAATGTCAGTTACGGTGCAGGTACTGTATTTACTTTAAACTCTAACGTTCAGGGAAGAACATTCAGTTACGCTACTCCAACTACGATCAATCCTAATGATACTGTTCGTATTCAGGATCCTGTTCAGGCACGTTTAGCAGTTGGATTTACCGGTAACAACGGTATCTGGATTACTAAGCGTCCTTTAGACTTCTCTGCAACTCCGGAATGGTTGAAGATTGGCGGTAACCGTTCTTTGCCAAGTGCTTACTCCGGAGAAGCTTCACAAATGACTTGGTCTGCTGACGGTAACTACTTATTCGTTGGTACAGCAGGTGGTTCTGTTTTCCGTTTCTCTAATATCTCTGCTGCAGTCGACTCATCTAATGGTGATTCTGAAGCTAACGGCGGTGCTATCGCAAACCCAACTTGTGTAATTACTTGCCACTTGATAGGTTCGTTTTCTCGTCCTGTAACGGGCTTGGATGTTGATCCAAACAACCCGAACAATGTTGTTGTAACTACAGGTAATTACGGTGCTACTCAGAACGTGCACTATTCCTCAGTAGGTACTTCAGCCACAGCAGTGACAGGAACATTCGTGAACAAAACCGGAAACCTGAATACATTAGGTGGTGTTCCTTGTTTGTCTGTTTCTTTCGACAAATACACACCTAATCGTGTGTTGGTAGGTACTGAGCATGGCGTGTTCGAAACTTCAAACATAACCGCTGCAACTCCGACATACGTGTCGTCAAATGCAAACTTGGATAATGTTGCAATAGATATGATTCGTCAGCAACGCTTCGAACCATGGCATGTTCCAAACGCAGGATGTTTCTATATCGGTACTCACGGTCGTGGTATCTGGCGTGATGACTCCAGCTGGCAGGTGCCAAACAGCATCAACGAACCTTCTAATGGCTCTTCTCAGCCTGTAGTTGCTAATGATGTGAAAGTATTCCCGAACCCTGTTATAGATAACAGCTTCGTAACATTTACAACTGCTCGCAGTGGTAATGCTATCGTTCAAATCTTCGATCTTTCCGGTAAGATGGTTTCAACTCAGAATTATCAGCAGTTAGCTGCAGGTAAGAATACAGTTGAATTCAATGCAGCTAATATGGCTAAAGGAACTTACATTATTGTAATTACTCAAGATAACAAGCGTATCGGTTCTGGTCGATTCGTGAAGATGTAAACTATAAACACCAATTGCATAACAAGGCTGTCCTGATGGGCAGCCTTGTTTGTTTGCATTAATTATGAATCCGAAATTCTTATTTGAACTAACTTTGATTAAAATACCGTGGTATGATAAACGTTGCAATTAATGGATTTGGCAGAATAGGACGCGTTACGTTGCGTGTAATGCTTGAGCGAAAGGACTTCAATATCGTAGCGATAAACGATTTGACGGATGCGAAAACTTTAGCGCACTTGTTTAAGTACGATTCCGTGCATGGCCGATTTAAAGGCGATGTGCATCATGATGGCGATGCATTAATCATTAATGGTAAACGCATTCCGGTAACTGCTGTGAAAGATCCTACAGAGTTGAATTGGAGCGCAGTGAATGCAGACATTATTATTGAATCAACAGGAAAATTTTTATCGAGAGAAAAAGCGATGTTACACATTGCTGCAGGTGCGAATAAAGTTGTGTTGTCTGCTCCACCTGAAAGTTCGGATATTAAAGCTGTAGTGCTTGGAGTAAATGATCACATTATCTCATCGGATGATATTATCATTTCAAATGCTTCCTGCACAACCAATTGTGCGGCACCCATGATTAAAATTCTGGATGACAATTGGGGTATTGAGGATGGTTACATTACAACCGTGCATTCGTACACCGGCGATCAACGCTTACATGACGCACCGCACAAAGATTTACGTAGAGCACGTGCAGCAGCAGTTTCTATGGTGCCAACCTCAACAGGAGCAGCGAAAGCAATTACAAAAATATTTCCGCACCTCACCGGTAAGTTGGGTGGTTGTGGAATTCGTGTTCCTGTTCCGGATGGTTCGTTAACAGATATCACCTGTCAATTGAATAAACTTCCAAGCGTGGAAGAAATCAATGCAGCCTTTAAAGCTGCGGCAAACGGAGAACTAAAGGGCATTATGGAATACACCGAAGATCCGATTGTGTCTATTGACGTTGTGGGAAATCCGCATTCGTGTTTGTTTGATCCGGGTTTCACTTCGATAGTTGGAAATATGGTAAAGGTATTCGGTTGGTATGATAACGAATACGGTTACTCCAGTAGATTAGTGGACTTGATCAAGAAGATTGCTTAATCTTCGAATTTTTTTAATTCACAAGTTGTACCGTCGAATACAGCATAAGTGTTGTATTTTATCCAATCGCCTAGATTGATGTACGTGGAATGATCACCGATTGGTTTTTGGAGTGGAAGATGCCGATGCCCGAATACAAAATAATCATAGTGTTTGGTGCGAATGACATCGTTGCAATAACGCACTAAAAATTCTTTGTCATCGCCGGTGTAGGCGCGTTCGGTTTCTTTTTTGTCATATCCTTTGCGCGAAAAATATTCCGCCAAACCTAATCCGAAATTAGGATGAAACCGCGCGTAAAGCCATTGCGCAAAAGAATTCCTGAAAACCGATTTGATGAATTTATAACCGTGATCACCGGGTCCTAAACCATCACCGTGACCAATAAGGAACTTCTTGCCGTTCCATTCACGTTCTATCGGAGCATGGTAAAGTTTAACGCCACATTCTTGCACCAAATAACCGAACATCCACGTATCGTGATTACCGGAAAATACGTGAACAGGAATGCCGCGATCGGTTAGGCTTGCAATTTTTCCGAGCAGGCGTACAAATCCTTTCGGAGCAGCTCGCTTGTATTCGAACCAAACATCAAACAGATCACCGACAAGAAAAATTTCTTGTGCATCGTGTTCAATAGTTTCCAACCATCGAATGATTCTCTTTTCTCTGATCAGAGAGTTGGCATGATCAGGTATTCCGAGATGAAAGTCGGATGCAAAATATATTTTACCTGATCCTGCACTCATGCTTACAAACCAATCATGTTAGTGATATTGGAAGGATTGAATCGTCCGATATTAAATGTGAATCGAATCTGATTGCCATATCCTAAACCGACAGCTTCGTAATAGTTTTGAATATCCTGAGACAGCAACAGCGGGAAGTACACGTCCATGAAGTTGTTGATGACAGCGACTTTCAAACCGGCATTATAAATAAACGATTCACTGCCACGACCGTCTTCTCCGCACATTCCGGCATCAGCATAAATATGAACCTTACTTAACCATTTGTTTTTGAATGGCAGTTCTGCGTCCATATTAAATGCAATTAACCAGCGAGCGCTTTGTCCCACAGGAGAGTAGATTTTAAAACCACCATCTTGCTCTACCATCTGTTGTGCCAGCAATCCTGTTGTTTCAGAACGTCCGAGGAACGTATGATCATATAAGTAGTCGTGGTTACCAATGCCTAAAGGGCCCCAGCCACTCATTCGGAAACGATATGGTCCTGCGTTAGTGGTATCGATGAACACTCCCGCAAATGCACGGAAATTAATGCTTTTTCGTGCGCTGTAGGTAATGGAGTAATGAGCCTCCATCATTAGCTTCGACATATTGTCACCTTGTTGGTAACGCACAGAGAAATCGTAAGGATGAATATTTCTATTATTCTTTAAGCTGTACTGTGCTTCATAGAACATACGCTCCTTGTTGCCGATGTACCATGTAAATCCTGATAAATCAGTGTTGTAAACTGTACGAATTTCTTGAGTTTTCACATACACGCCGCGCAAAGAAACGGTTTGGTTAATCGGACTACGCAAGCGTTTTTTCTTTATGTCGAAAGTGATTTCCGGATTGGCTTTCATCCATCGTAGCTCGCGATCAGGAGCAGCATCGAGTGGGTGATCAGCAGGTTTCACTTTGTAGTCGTGGAAGGAGTTGAACGTACCTCCGAAGCGTATATGCGTAAATACTTTTTCAGGATACGCATGAAAGAATAAGCTTCCATTACCAACTAGAGAAGAACTGCCCACACTATACAATGGAACAGCACGCCACTCTAATTTCTTGCCCGGTAATACCTGATTGTATAACGCAGCTCCAATCATCAGTTTATCATAGTTGTTCCAACCAATTGCCGGCGCCCAGAATAATTGAGTTCGCTCCGGATTATCCAAACTACCGATGAACTGAAGCTTGAAAGGTTCTGTTTTCTTAACAAGACCCTTTGTCTTGATGCGATTATTTTTTCTGTTAATCTCCGGCATGTCTTCCGGTTGATCGATGATAAAATAGTCGGCATCAACCATCGGGAACATTAAATTTTTTTCACCGGTAAATCCTTCGTACCACTTCTGCATTACAACTTTTCCATCTTTCACTGCACATACAAGTACTGGACCGGCAATGTCACCTTTATTAACAACTTCTACTTCCCATTCATTGCCTTCTTTCTCCACTTCGTTGATTTTATAATCCAGCAACTTCGTAGTGCCGATCATGTCATCAAAAAACCAACTTAAATTCTTACCGGAAATTTCTTCAAATGTTGCGCGTAAGTCGGATGGTTGTGGATGCTTGAAATGCCAGCGATCGAAGTACGTGCGGAAGCATTTGTCGTAGAGTGAATCGCCGAGGTATCCACGCAGATAATCAAAACAAACAGCTGATTTGGAATACATGATAGCGCCATAGTTGATGGAAGTAAAATCTGCGGAATGCATCTCACAAGGTTGATCAACATTAGTTCGTGCCACAAACGAATACAACAAATAGTATTGTGCTTTTTGCTTATAACGACTCAAATCAAAAATGCCTTCAATGGGTTTGCTGTTTACTAATGTGCGTTCAGGATATTTCGTTTCATTGTAGCGTAATTCATTGGCAGAATTAATTCCCTCATCGAGCCAACCGTGCACACGTTCATTGCTGCCCAACATGCCATAAAACCAGTTGTGTCCTATCTCGTGCATGATTACCGTCTCCAATAAAAACGCGCTACCTACACCGCCGATAACCGTGATGTTAGGATATTCCATTCCGCCTCCCGCACTTAAAGCACCGTCTACAGCAGTAGCATGGTTGTATGCGTAATCACCATTCCATAATGAGTAATAATAGATGGCATCATTTAAGTATTGAATACCGTCTTTCCACAAATTGCCATATTGATTAGTAAACATCACCCATGTAGAAACGGTGCGACCGCTATGAGGTAACTTCACTTCACCCTTCAATACATGGTAACGCTTATCGCAAAACCAGGCAAAGTCATGAACGTTTTCCTGATGAAAGTGAATAGTTTTCGACTCATTGGATGATGCCGGATAATCTAATTTTTTCTTGTCATAGAAAGAAATGGTTTTAGTTTCCTCTGCCTTCTTATTAAGGAAATCAATTTCTTCCGGATTATTTTGAATATCACCGGTTGCGCCCAATACATAATTCTTGGGCAAAGTGATGTGCACATCATACGTGCCAAACTCCGAATAGAATTCACCTTGATCGAGATAAGGCATTTCATTCCAGCCATTCACATCGTACACAGCAGGCTTCGGATACCATTGTGTAATTTGATATTGCTGATCAATATGACCGAGGCGAGAGAATTTTCCGCTAGGAATCTTTACATGGAATGGAGTTGTGATTATAATTTTTCCGCCCGGATTAAGCGGTTTATTCAAAATGATTTTGCAAATATCGATATGCTCCGGATGTGCTTCCATCTTTACCGCAGCACCATCAACTTTGAAATCGAGACTGTCTATATACCCGCGCTCTTCATCTTTAGCATAATGGAAATTCAACTCTCCGTTTTCAGTGAGTTGTTTGCCTAAAGCGGTTTGGTTATTCTTGTATGCATTGGGCCACAAATGAATGTAAATAAACGTCAACTGATCGGGAGAGTTGTTGGTGTATTCCATTTCCTCGTATCCGTGCAATTCATGTTTCACGTCATTCAGTTTCACTTTGATGTCATACTTCACGAATTGCTGGAAGTATGGTTTTTGCGCATACATTGTTATGCATGTGCTCAATGCGAGTGTAGCAACAAGAATCTTTTTCATAATAGCTGTTTATAGAATACTATTTACGATTTGCAAAAAGTTCATCAAGACGCTGACCTAATGCAGGGCCTCTTAAATCACGGTCAATAATTTTGCCTTCTTCATCCAAAAGCAAAGTTTTCGGAATGCCCTGGATGCGGTATTGCTGCACCACGGGAGATTGCCAATACATCAAATCACTAATGTGCCATGGCCAAACTAATCCATCTTTCTTGATGGCTTCTGTCCATGCATTTTTTTCTTTGTCTAAAGAAACACTGAAAACATCAAATCCTTTTGATTTGTATTTGTTGTAATTCGCAACCACGTTAGGTAATTCCTGACGGCAAGGGCCACACCAGGATGCCCAGAAATCGAGCAGTACGATTTTTCCTCGCGTTTCGCTTAGTTTCATTTGCTTTCCTTCCGGGTTGTTCATGATAATATCCGGTGCAACAGATCCTTTGCAAAACGGTTTTTCGCGATCCACATATTCACGTAACAACTTTACGTTTGGCGCTTCAGCAAAATCCTTTTCGATTGCAAGTAATGTTTTTTCCCAGTACTCCATGTTATCAAACGGATCCAGCAAGCGTAATGCAGGAATGTTTGCAAATGACGCAGGGTGAGCATCGATGAACGACTTTACCCAAGTGATGCCTTCGTT
>Ga0315899_10005944_pt1 | contig 13137 bp, 14 predicted proteins | sample LakEriMetagenome_2_FD_203518 | JGI IMG/M metagenome (GOLD analysis project Ga0315899, IMG submission 203518) | Freshwater fungal communities from buoy surface, Lake Erie, Ohio, United States - Buoy 4 MA112 | ecosystem: Environmental > Aquatic > Freshwater > Lake | place: USA: Lake Erie, Ohio...
AAAGGTAAATGAAGGCGAAATTGAGGATTTAGAACATTTAAAAATAAAAGATAAAATGAATTACTTAAATGAAAATAACTTAAAGTTTGACAGAAAATATGAGGCACTTGCATTGCATGCTACCACCTGGCAAATTAATGGATTGAATGAGGTTAATTTAATAACTATAGTGGATAAAAAAACGTGTGGTGCTAATTGTGAACTAGTTGGTGTAAACTTATTTGATACACCTGAACTTGAACTAGACCCAACTTTGGCTGGTGGGGCGAAAACTAAGGCGGTAGACGCTTTAAAGGAAGCGAACGTCATAATTGCGAACCAAGCTGAAGATTTTGTGGATGATGCCGACGATGATGTAGTAATGTCATTGAAAGAATATAAAGATGAAGATGCCATGTTACGAGAGGCACATGAGTTAGAAGGAGATGAAATATTAGAGAGCATGGGAAATGTGGAATATAGAGAAGCAATTAAAGCATCTATGCGATATTTAGCATTAAACGCATCAAAATATTTAACAGCTGATGGGTTGCAAATATATGGTCCTAAATATTTAGCTATGCTAGATAACATAAATGACCCAGAGCATCAGGGATTGAATTTAATTTATAGCCAGTTTAGAACTATGGAAGGTATTGGCATTTTTTGCTTAGTATTAGAAGCCAATGGTTTTGCAAAGTTTAAAATTCAACGAACTAGTAGTGGTTGGGAAATAAATATGAGCGAAGAAGATATGGGAAAACCATGTTACGCGTTATATACTGGCACAGAAGATGCCGAAGAACGAGAAATACTACGTAATATTTATAATGGGTCTTGGGACTATATACCTAATAATATTGCCTTGCAGTTGCGGGCTAAAAGTTCTAATAATGACCTGGGGGAAATTATCAAAGTGCTTATGATTACGTCGGCTGGGTCTGAAGGTATTAACTTGCGAAATACTCGTTATGTTCATATTATGGAGCCTTATTGGCACCCTGTTCGTGTTGAACAAGTTATTGGTCGCGCCAGACGCATTTGTTCACACCAAGGATTGCCAGAAAATTTGCGGACAGTGGAAGTGTTTATTTATATAATGAATTTTACAAAAAAACAATTAGATAGTGAATTAGCAATTGAATTAAAATTAAAAGATGTGTCTAAATCGACGCCATATCAGCCCCAAACATCTGACCAGAAATTATTTGAAATATCAACCATTAAAGAACAATTGACATCACAATTACTAAAAGCGGTAAAAGAAACATCGGTTGATTGTGCGACCCATAGTAAATCAAGTAATGCGGAAGGGCTTGTTTGTTTATCCTTTGGTCAAACAAATGTGAACGAATTTGCATATAATCCAAATTACACGCAAGATGAAAACGATACGGTTGCGGCACTTAATGAATATAAGATTGACTGGGTAGCCAAAAAATTTACATTTAAAGCAACAGGGAAACAATATGCGCTACGAATGGATACTAATCAAGTGTATGATTATGAAAGTGTAATTCGTGCGAAAGAAACGCCTGGTGTTAAACCCATATTGATTGGAAAACTTATTCGTGATGATAGAGGGGAATACCAAATAATAAAAGAAAAACTATAGAGTTGCGTTTGCATTGGTACTGGCGTTTGCATTGGTACTGGCGTTTGCACTAGCATTTTCCATAGTTTTCTCTACTATGTTAGTTATCTTAACTAACATCTCCTGTAAATTATCTATTCGTTTGTTGGTTTCATTTAATTGCTTTATTATTTCAGTGGTTGTTAATATAGGCTCGCGGGGCAAATTATGGATACTTAGTATTTTTGACGCTTGTTCATTTGAAATAGTGGATACTTGAGGTAATGGTGTTGATTTTTGTTCCGAATATTGTTTTAGTTTATTGAATATATTAGTGGCATTAGCATTAGCATTAGCGCTAGCATGTGTAGTCGTCTCATTCCAAGATACTTTTTTATGTTTATCCACCGATGTCTCTATAGGTTTCAACCATTCTTCTGTCGAATTATTATTGTGTCCTTCTCCTATTTCTGCATTTCTTTGCGCTATTTTGTCAGCAATAATAGTAGCCATAGATGTTATTTTATCTACGGTTACATTATCCGCAAAATTGATATGTGTTGGTTTTTGCGGAACCATAAATGTCTCTAGTTCGATGCGTTTTTGTTCCACTTCTCTTTCAAAAATACTTTGTCTGGACGCATGTATATCTTCTATTTTGTACGGTTCTTCAACCACGGCTTCTTCATCCAATATGGTAATCTTGTTGATGCCTTTGTTTTGCCTTGAATATAAGTATTTCACATAGGATACTATATGAGATAAAAACTCTTTATTTAAATCCATAATATTGTGTTTCGCTCGCATATAATGTATTTCATGTGATGTCTTTTTTATAAACAGGTTAATTTGGCTTTCAAATACTTTTTGAAGGTTCTCAATAAGTGGAGTTGCCGATACATTAAGTTCGTTTAATAAAACATCCCATAACATTTCCACATTGGCTTTTGTTTTAAACATGTTTAAAACTTCGTATGACATAAATATATATAAGTAAGTAGTTTTTATATGTATTTCATAAATATAATGTTATACAGCACCATTTTCGTTATAATATATTTTTCTAAATTGTTCCATATATTTATCCTTTAAAATATGTGTTTTTAAATAATGACCTGTTATCTTATCTTCTAGCATATGTACAACAAAAAATATGGAATAAATGCCACATTCCGTATTGCCATATTGATGCTCTACTGGATAATTTTGGTCAAATTTAAAATGAATAGGTTTTGTTAGTAGCTTGCCTTGTTCTATAACGGTGTTGGCGAATTTTTCTATTTGTACGGGGATTTTCTCACCAGCGCTATCAAAATAAAATATAGTTTTGTTTTTTGTGTTAATAAATAAGGATACCCAATGACTGCCCCCTTTATAATGCGGGTCTAAATTAAATATAATTCCGAATTTAAAACGCCCTTTGTTTATTTGTTTGGATAAATCAAAATGACATAACTCTTCCCAAACACAGTCGCCGTGTATTTTATGCGTATCGTAATCTATAGGAGATGGTCCTAAAAAATCAAAGCATTTATATTTTTTTTCATATTGGTTCATTACAGCTGTTATGTCAATACTTGATAACCATTCGTTCGGATTTTTTTTCCATTCTTTGGGGGCTTCTGGTGCAAATGAACCTAACAATTCTTTTTCAAGTTTCGTATTTTTGGTCATCTGTCTCACCCAACATGTTTCTTTATTGCAAACGGTAGCATAATAGTCTTTTAATTTGTCCCATATTTCTTTTTGGTTGTTAGTATGTATTTGTCCATCAGGATGTCTTGCGTTAAACATATCGCGCATTTTATAAAGTTCGTCATCTGAAAAACACGAATATTCTTTAGGTTTATGTTTATTTTTGGGGCTACAATTTAATTTAACGAATTGTTTGGGCATTTTTGCACTATGTTTTTTTGTATGTCGGCTTCTTTTTTTTCTAGTTCGTTTACCCATATACTATATGTCAATATTATCTTTCCTAGAGTTGATATTTGTTAGTTAGAATGCCTTGGAAATATCTTATTGGTTTTGTAAGTTTGTCTAACGTTTTGAAACCAATCTAGTGGTAGTTTTTGTATATCATCAACGCCTTTGGAATAAGTTTTGCATTTTTTGGCTTTTACAATCTCTACTTCTTCTTCTTCTTCATCTTGGTCTTCGTCTTCTTCTTGGTCGCATTCATCTTGGTCGTCTTCTTCTTGTACATCATTTTCCTTGTAATTTCCATTTTCTATATCTCGTTCTTCTTTCTCAAAATCTATATCATTACAAATAACATCAGTATCCCGGCGTTCTTTTTCTAAATGTTCACTAGTATCACGTGCTTTAAAATAGTATATAGATTTATCAATAAATGTGTCGAAAGCTATTTTAACCTCAAACAACAAATCGTCTGGGGATTGATGAACTAACAAATCGTGAAATAACTGTTTAATTCTATCGCCATATTCTTCTATTTCCTTTTGTTTTTGTTCGCCTAGTGTATCCTTTGTTTTTTTATTAAGTTTTTGAAGTTGTTGCTTACTAATCAAACAATTCAGTGTTAGTTGATTGATGAAATCATCGTTCATTATATGTGTAACAAATATAAAAAAATCAAAATATAAACTAACAACTTACCCATATACATAAATAATGGAAAGCCAATTGATTGTTAGAACGATTGACCTAGAATTAGAATTTAAGGAATTATATTATGATTTATTTGGTTCCGAAAAAATATCACGGGTTCAATGGCGTAAACTTATTGACCTTAGCATAACAAACCATAATATTTATGATAAAATGTTAAGATTTCGCAATGTGCAATTAGACCGTCTCGAACAATTATTTGCGTTGTTATGTAAACAGTCCCTATTTCCAGAACACGCACGTCATAAATGGACATTTTTAGTACCATCAAATATTGAAAACTATAATGACATCGAATTTATGTATTTCGATACGGAAGAAGAAGCGTCCGAGTATCCTATGGAACATAGTTTAGTAGAAGTACCCAATGTAATATTTCTTGGGAAGGTACCTTAACTATTATTTATACTAACAAATGCAATAAGTATTTAAATATTTTAGTTGTTAGTATAAATAGAATGGAGACACATAAATTATCCAACGTAGAAGGCATTTTGGCTGTAGATTTAGATAATGGATTGGCTAAAAACGGAACAATTCCATGGAAATCAAAGACCGATATGATTTTTTTCAAGCGCAAGACATGGAACAACGTAATAATTATGGGGTCCAATACATTAATATCGTTGCCAAATAGTAAACCTTTACCCAATAGGTTGAATATTGTTGTAACTAACAATAAAGAAAAATATAATAATATGTATGAAAATTTAGTAGCCTATAATTTAGATGAAGTGTTGAACCTAATTATGACGGACATTTCAACACGATTTTTTATTATTGGTGGTAATCAAATTTATCGTTTATTGTTACCCTATTGTTCAACTATTTGGGTAACAACTATAAAGACGCACCATATGTGTGATGTGATATTAGATTATGATTTAACAACCTATACATCATTACAAGTTTATGAAGACACTGAACTAACAATTACAGAGTTGTTATAACATTTACACAGTTGTCATAAGTTCTTGCTTATAAGCCTCAGCACTAGCTTTAGCAGTCGCATCAATAATAGGATTAAAATGTTGGTTCATATATTTCTGAATATTAAAATACGTGAGATCCGTTATGTCTTTATGTTGAATTCCCAATAATGTTTTTAATTTTTCATCGGGTATTATTATATTTTTCAACTCGTCATTTGGTTTGATTAAATTATGCTCTTGTATGTATTTTACTAATGCTTTAGTTGCTTCTGTTCGGGCTATTTCGGAATTAGTAGGTTTACCCATGAATTCGCATAATTCATTTGTAACCTTAGTAGGTTTCGCAAATCCAGATGGCGCGCGTTTTGTCTTAGGTTTATCGTAATTCTTATCCTTTTTTAAGCGTTTTAATTTTTTGGATACATCTTTCTCAACTGTTTTAACGATTTTCTGCAAATTGGTTATTTGCATTTTGAATAACGTTAGACTGTCATTAATTGTTGAAAATTGCTCATCAATCCACGCATCAATATCAGTTGTTTCATTTGTATCACTCATAGGTATACTACATAATTATGACATAGGTTTATATCCTTTTATGTAAAAATAATATTTATGTAGGTTATAAAAGTATTTCAGTAACCAAATACATTATAAAGAAACTATAATAAATTTTAATATATGTCAATGGCTCCAAAAAATTACAAGGGAAAAGCTGTGATTCGGCGCCCCTATTATGGATATGAATGTGTCTGGTTTCAACACGAAAATACTTTACCAAAACATGTTCCCGAAGCATGTAATCCGAATAATGGTGAAATATTGCGAATAGAAACTTTTCGACTTGACGGTTTTAGTGACGACTTTATGACCATATATTCACATGATATAAATAACCCCGATAAATTAATAAAACGTACATATTATTATTACGAAAAATATGATGCGTATTATCACGTTCATTCTAACGAGCATGTTTATTTCATTCGTAGTTGCAATTAGAATTAAGTTATTCATTACGATGAATTTTTATCCTCATTACTGCTTAATTCTAAGTCCAGTTCGACATCAGAATTGGTATTTGTATTTGTATTATTGGTAACATTACTGATGAGGTGTTTTAACGAGATAGATGCTGGCAATTCAATAGGTAATGGATTTAATTTATCTACTATTTTTTTTTCTAATAAATTAGAGTTCTCATATAGTTTAACATATTCATTATACTTTGTATCCAAATATTCCTTAGCAGGCATAGGTCTATGGTCTTTACTTAGTGATAAAGTTTTGTAAATATCAATACTTAATATGTAATAATCTTTGGACGACGTTAGTTCAATATCTGTGTTTTTTTGTATGGTTAGGTATAACTCTACTGAACCTATAACACTGCAAAATAGTGATAAAAAACAAGTCATCATACTAGTAACGCCTTGGTTTATATATGGCTGTAATCCGACTTAAATTATGCTATTACACCGACCGAAAAGAAAAATGAGACAAAAACGTAATTATTACTTATATATTTTATAACTATGTTTCAAGTAATTTATTAAATGTTCTTTTTTAATTTTATTTGCTAATATATCATTTATTGTTGTATTTATATCTTCATAAGTATTTGGACTTTCCTTTTTTATGTAATGTTTCAATTGACTAAAGAACTCTTCAATGCTATTTGTTTCAGGGTGATATGGGACTGAATATAATAAATGATTGTGATTACTTTCTATTCTTTCTCTTATCATTTTTGATTTATGTATTACTGCATTATCTATTATAATTAAATAATTCTTATAATTATCCTTGATAAATTCATCATAAAATTCTAATATATTTTGAGTTTTTAATCCACCAGTTATATCCTTATATAATTTCCAACCAACTACTTTATCAGCACAAATAGCACATAACATATTATACCGCTTAAATGGATATTTATTTGTTTTATTTATCACTCGTGTTCCACTTCTACTACGACCATAAGAAGGTTTCATATTCAAATATATAGAAGTTTCATCTAAACATATAGTTCGCTTATAATCATAAGTATTTAATTTTTCATAAAAGGTTTTCAGGTCACTTGCTTCTTGCCCTTCTCGTTTTTCAGGATAATATTTACTTCGTTATCGTTTTCTGGTAAGTTTATGTTTAATATTATAAATGCTACTATCTGTCAAATGAATTTTAAATTTATCATTTACTAATTTAGAAAGTTCCCATAAAGTAGTTGTTGAATTTTTACGAACATATTCTTTTACATACTTTTCAATTTCAGGTGTTATTTTTAGGTTATGATTTTTGCGTGTTTTTCTATGGATATTTCCATTCTGTTTATATTTTTCTACCCATCTTGCTAATGATTGAAATTTACAATTGAATATTTCACATGTATTACGCATATCTTCATTATGTTCTAAATAATATTTTACAGCAGTCTGTTTATAATCTTCTGTATGTTGTGGGTTTATAATAAATATACATAAAAATATTTAAAAATTATATAACATATAATATCAATATGGAAGAAATTGATATTATAAAGAAAGAAAACGAAGAATTGAAAAAAAAGAATATAGAATTGGAAGAACGATTAAAGAAATATACTAATGGTGATAATCATAAACGATATTATGAAAAAAATAAAGAAAAAGTAATGGAGATAGGTGCTAATTATTTACAAAAATTAAAGACAGATAACCCTGAAAAATTAAAAGAGTATAGACGCACTTATTACCTGAAGAAGAAAAATGAGAAGATGAATTCTAATAAAATTGATTTGATTATATAGAATTAAACTTATGATAATATAACTATATAATGAGTAAATATACATTACACCTACTTAATGATTATTGTAAAGAACACTCAATAGAATTAATCGGCGAATATGAAAAAATAAATAGAGATTCAATTATTAGGGGGAAATGTAAATGTGAAGGTTGTATTGAGATATTTGAAAAAAATTTTAGAGTATTAAAAAAATATGATAGTTTTTATTGTAAATATCATTTACAACTTATATCCACCGAAAAAATTAAAAAACAACTCATTAAGTATGATTATACCTGGTTATTATCTAAAATTAATATAAATTTATTATTAACGGATTATTCATCATCGCCATTAAATGCTCATTTTGTTATTAAGTCAAAATGTAATAATATGAAATGTAATAATGTTTTTGAAAAAAAAATGTGTCAATTAGAACAAAATACTTTTTGTAAAAAATGCAATATATCAATCGGTAAATCTAAATCAAAAATAACAAATATGGAAAGATATGGTGTAGAAAATCCATTTCAAAATGAAAATATTCAAACTAAAATAAAACATACAAATATGGAAAAATATGGTGTAGAAAATCCATCTCAAAATGAAGGTATTAAACAATTAAAAAAAGATACTTGTTTAAAAAATCACGGAGTTGAGCATCCAGCACAAAATGAAGAAATAAGAACCAAAATGAAAAACACAAATTTTGAAAGATTTGGTGTAGAGCATCCTTTGCAAAATGAAGAAATACAAACTAAAATAAAAAATACAAATATGGAAAAATATGGTGTTGAAAGTCCGTTTCAAAACAAGGAAATACAGCAAAAAATAAAGAATACAAATTTAGAAAAATATGGTGTAGAGCATCCTTTGCAAAATGAAGAAATACAAAATAAAATAAAGAATACAAATATGGAAAGATATGGGGTAGAAAGACCTTTACAAAATGAAGAAATACAAAATAAAATGAAAATAAAAAGTTTTGAAAAATATGGTGTTTCACACTTTTCTAAAACAGAAGACAGTATACAACAACATAAAAATACATGTATTACAAAATATGGAGTAGAATGTAATTTACAATTATTAGTATGTAAAGAAAAAATAAAACAAACATGTTTAGAAAAATATGGTTGTGAACATCCAGCACAAAATGAAGAGATAGCTGATAAAATGTTTAAAAACGCATATAAATTAAAAGATTATATTTTACCTTCTGGAAATATAATTAAAATACAAGGATATGAACATTATGCTTTAGATGAATTATTTAAAGATGGTATTTTAGAGGAAGACATAATAAATGGTTGTTCTAATGTTCCTGAAATATGGTATAATGATGAAGCAGGAAAAAAACATCGGCATTATGTAGATATATTTATACCATCACAAAATAGAATGATTGAAGTAAAATCAACTTGGACTGCCGAAAAAGGAAAAGGATATATTTTCTTAAAACAAGAAGCAGGTAAAAAAGCAGGGTATTTATATGAAATCTGGGTATATAATGGAAAAGGTGAAAAAGTTGAATGTTATATTTAGGAATAATAAAGATATGCGTATATTTACTTAAAGATATTGTCTTTAGTTAATATATAGGATGAATAGAATAAAAGAACCACCCGATAAATATCAGTGTCTTAAACTTCCCATTCAAAAGATACTTAAATCAGATACAGACACAAAAACTTTAGAAATAATTAATGATGCTGTTTTAAGAACTAATTATATTACTACAAAATCGTATTTTTTATTACGATTATGGGTATTAGAAAAGTATCATAATAATCAAGAAATACCACTAATTACAGAAGATACCATAAAAATGTCAATGAAATCTTTAGTAAAAGCATCCGCAGGACCAAAAGCAAAGGGAAATAATTTATTGTTATTACAAGAATTTCAAAAATTACATACTTTTTCATTAGAAGATGGTAAGAATTTATCTGCTATTTTAGATTATTATGCTACAACTATGATTACTGCAATTGAAAACAATATTAAGATGAATTTTATGGATTATGTAAAACGATTTGTGAATTCATATTTTAAGAGTGTCTATAAAGATGAAATTAAAAATAAGGATTTTAGAAAACAACTTTATAAGGAATTACACGTTGTTAAAAATGATATTATAAATGAAACATTGTTAAGTGACCCAAAATATCATTCATGGTTAAATGAAAACAGATATAAAATAGTTCCAAAAGAATATGATAAAAGTTATTATTATGACGTAAAAGTCAATCCACAAAGATACTTAAAACATATGATTTTTATGAATTTAGAATTAGAAGAAAAAGACGCTAAAATGTTCCAGTTTTTTCCATTACAAACACAAATTATTTCAAGACATATTCAAATAGATACTAAATCCATAATTGAATTATTGGTAGATGCTGATAAGAAACAATATTTAGATAATGTTGAATTAAATAAAGAAATATTATGGGATAAGTTTTTTACAATAAATCAATATTTAAGAAAATATGAGTTTGATTATACAATTATTACAGATGGTTATGCTGTATCTTTACGATTTTTACATAAAGATTTTACTAATGAAGAAAGAATTAAAAAAGACAAAATGAAAAATAGTAAGAAAGCATTAAAGGGATTAACAGATAAAGAAAAGGAAATTAAAAAACAAGAGAAAATTACATTACAAAATAAAATCAAAAACGAGAATTACAACCTAAACAAAAAAAAACAACTAAAAAGGAAATACAACATGAATTTCCATATATTGATGAAGTATCTAAAGAATTATTAGACGGAAAACATATTTATTGTGACCCTGGAAAGCGGAGTTTATTAACAATGATGGATGATGATGGTAATTTTTTATCATATACAAATAAACAACGAATTCGCGAAACAAAAAGATTAAAATATCATGCATTATTGAAAAATTACAAAGATAAATTAAACATAACTACAAGAGAAAATACATTATCAGCTTTTAATTCTAAAACATGTAATTTAGAAAAATTCAAAGATTATATTATTGAAAAAATCAAAGTAAATCAAGAATTATACATATTATATCAAAATGAAAAATTTCGTCAATACAAATGGTATGCCTATATCAACAAGAAACGAACTGAAGATAATATGTTGAATAAAATAGAAAGCAAATATGGAAAAGATATAAAAATCATAATAGGTGATTGGAGTATTGGAAAACAAATGAGAAATTTTATATCAACTCCAAATTTAGCAATAAAAAGAAAATTAAAAACACGATTTCAAGTTTTTAATATAGATGAATTTAGAACATCGTGTTTAAATTATATAACTGAAGAACCGTGTAAAAATTTATATCTACCAGATAATAAAAATAAAGAACGAAAGATACATTCAATCCTAACATATCAAATGGAAAACAATAGGAAAGGATGTATCAATCGTGATAAGAATGGATGTAATAACATTCAAAAGGTATTCAAAAGTTATATGGAAACAGGAGAAAGACCTGAAAAGTATAAACGAGAATACAAATTTCAATAAAATATACTAACCACCACAATCATAATAGGTTGTAGTCGTCAAATAGTATAACGCCCTTTAAGGGTGCTTTTACATCACCAAAAAAGAGAAATTGATAATTTTTTATTTTTTATTTTTTTATAAAAAGTTTGTCTCATTTTTCTTTTCGGTCGGTGTAATGCAACTAATAATTATTACAGGTAACCTAAAATATTTAAGGATTTCTATTAAATAAAAATAACGCTTCTTGTGATTTTTACTTAATAATACTGAATTTATTCGTATTTGTTCTAAAACACTTTCGATATCTTGTGTCCAATCACTCATATAATAGAATTAGACATTTTACGCTTGCTACGTTTATTTAATTTTTTATTTAATTTACGTTTTATTGTTCTATGTTTTATTGTTCTATTTTTATATATTTTCGCTTTTCGTCTCGTTAATTTATTTTTTACATATTGTTTTTTATTTTTTGTACGTTTATTTCCGCCATAAACAACGGTGTTATTTACATTAGCATTAGCATTAGCATTTGCTTTTGGTAATTGGTTATAATAAGCATTGATGGGTAGGTCATTACCTGAGTATTTCATTTTGTTTACCTTATTCTTATTGTCTAGTTTTAAATTAGGGTTTGGTATTTCTATCATATGTTGTGGAGCAATAACAGCGGTTTCTGTTAAATATGGTAGTTCTATTGATGTTAAATCCAACAAATCATTGTTTTCTATATTATGTGCATCAGCTATTATTTTATTTCCTACTTCTACAAATAGTTGTTGGGCTTTCAAAGCTAATTCATACGTATTTACTTGGGCTACATTTGAAACTAAAATGTCGTTGAATTGAATTTCTCGTGCATATTCTCTAAATATTGGACTACTTATATACTTGCTTCCAAACTCCATATCTTCTGGAGTTTGATTTACTGAACCACAAACTCTGTTCACAAATATAGAAAACATTTTTGATAATGGATTATAATTATTTAATTCAATATTTAATGATTCTGTACATATGGGGTCTCTTTCTATATATTGATGTGACGTAAATATTAATTCTCTTAAACCATATCCAACCATACATGCTTTTAATTCATTTTTATTATTTTTCTTTTCTCGGGAATATATTTTTAATAAAGCATTTATCATCTTCGTTGTTAGTACAAAAAATTGTATAAATATTTCATAATCCCATGTATCTTCTATAGAAGTTACATTTAATTCAGTACAATAACTTTCTAATATTAAATAAATGGATAATAGTGGATGTGGTGCAAATTTTTCATTTACTAATATACTTTCATCGCTTGATAACAATGTGTCAATTTCTTCACTTGCTCTGCCTCCATTTTGAAATATGTCATTTGGAATTGAGTGACCATCCGTGTCTGCATCTTCCCTAGGCGGCATTTCATTAAGTCTTGTATCATAATCACCTAATAATATATGTGTTATGTAATTAATATTTGGTTCAGTCATATAATAACGTCTAATTGCAAATAAATTTGTAACCGCCAAATATCTTGGTGCCATTTTATTTTGAAATATAAATGAAATATCCTGTGCCCTTTTTGGTCTTCCGCCTTCTTGACTAACTACGTCTCTTGGTGCAGTTGCTGGTTCAAATAGTACATCATCTACGTTACTAGTGTTTATTTCATTAATTGATAAATCTATTGTCAGATTTGGGTTGTCTATTGATGTATTTTCATTTTGTGAAACGATTGTATTTAATCTGCTTGACGCGCTGCTT
>Ga0315899_10005945_pt1 | contig 13134 bp, 12 predicted proteins | sample LakEriMetagenome_2_FD_203518 | JGI IMG/M metagenome (GOLD analysis project Ga0315899, IMG submission 203518) | Freshwater fungal communities from buoy surface, Lake Erie, Ohio, United States - Buoy 4 MA112 | ecosystem: Environmental > Aquatic > Freshwater > Lake | place: USA: Lake Erie, Ohio...
GTAGTAGTAGTAGTAGTTAGTTGAACTGAACGTAGTAGTAGTTAGTTGAACTGAACGAGGTCACATGTAACTCCATTCAGCACAACAGAAACGCTAGAGACCTTGCCAAGAACTCCAACCTCGTTCAGTTCAACTAACTACTACAGTTCAACTAACTACTACAACAGAAACGCTAGAGACCTTGCAAAGAACTCCAAAGCCATGCTCCAGGCTGCGTTGGACCGCCTTGCCGAGGTGCTTCACACACACACACACACACACAAACACTCACACACACGCCATGCTCCAGGCTGCGTAGGACCGCCTTGCCGAGAACTAGGGTTGATGGTTTAGGGTTGATGGTTTAGGTTGATGGTTTAGGGGTTTAGGCTGGGCCTTAGCCAAGTGCGGTTTAGGCTGGGGCTTAGATTGTGGTTTTGGCATTGTTTCTAGGGAGTGGGGTGCTGTGTCGGGGTTTAAGGGTTTAGGGTTTAGGCATTGGGTTCAGGGTTTAAGGTTTAGGCATTGGGTTCAGGGTGTGGGCCGCTGTATCGGGGTAGCTAGTTGGTATGTATTGTTGCGTCTCTTTTGGTGTTGCTAAGGTGTTTGGTGTTGCTAAGGTGTTGCTATGGGGTAGCTGGTAGGTCTGTATTGTTGCGTCTCTGTTAAAGCTCACGTTCGACACGTTTGTGCGTTGGTGCGTGGCTGGGTGTGTGGGTGTGTTTGGTTATGTGTGTGTGTGTGTTGTGTTGTGTCTGTGTGTGTCTGTGTGTGTTGTGTCTGTGTATGTGTGTGTGTGTGTGTGTGTGTGTGTGTGTGTGTGTGTGTGTTTGTGCGTACGTGGGTGTGTGTTCCCAAAGATGGAATTGGCGTAAGGGTCAGGAATCAACGGAAAGGGTTAAAGGGAAGAGAATTTGGGAGGAACTAGGGGGGCATGGTGTAATATGCAGAGGTGAGCTGCAGGAAATGGCGGGAAAATGGCGGAAATGGCGGGAAACTCGCGTTATGACGCGCACAGAGCCGAAATCTGGTGTACCAGAGGGCCGTGCGCCGAGCACAAAAAACTTGTGACTTTTTTATTTATAACTCACGAAAAAGGTCACAAGTGACTAGTGTCCTCTCACACAAGGCTCCGTGTGCCTTGAGAGGCGCTCTTTGGGAGCCCCCCAGTTTTCGCTCCAACGCCCTCGTATTAAATGTTTTGGGTTGTGATTGCTCGTGGCGCTTTTTGTTGCTCTTCTCAGGGGGAGGGGGAAGCTTTATTCAAAGCACATATGAAAAGGTGGAAGGAGGCGAGAACACTGTAGAACTGACTTCTCTTCTTCCCAGTATTCTACTGTACGCGAGCCGCAAAGCTATAACAAAAGCGGGGAATGTCCCGCACTCCAAGGTCCTAGCCGCAGCCAGAATTTCGCAAAGCCTGAGAACTTGAAACAGTCTCAGGCTACAAGCCTGAACTTTAAAAGTGTTTTAATTGGACCGGGCTGCCAGTTGAACTACCGTAGTCAAACTGACTTTTTCGCTTTTTGGGTCTTGGGGTCGTCTCAGCTTCCACTGATTGACGCGCGCTGCCATCTCCTGCACAGCCGCCACCATGTTACACACCATTGCTTTCTGCTACACCCTTTCGACCTCCTTGAGGTATGGCTTGAGGTGCGACTCCTCCTCCTTCTTCTGCACATAACATGGAGGGGCTCAATGCCCTCACTTGACAGCCGTCGCAGAGGCAGCGTCATCCTACTTCTTGTGTTCCTTCTTGCCTCCCTTTCTGGAGAGCTTGGCAGCTGCAGATTCCAGGTCTTTCTCTTTGCCGAGGATCTCGGCGATTTCTGCAAGACGTCGAATGCGCTTGCCCTCCATGAAACCGACGCCGAGCGAACTGCGTTGCTCCTTCTGCTTCTCCAGCTCTGCTATCCATGCCCCCTTCTCGTAATTGACGCGCATTAAATACCGCTGTTGCACGTCAAGGAGGCCTCGCATGATGGACGTGTCCACTTTTCCTGTCCCCTTTAGCAGCGTTCTCACAGCACTCGGCCCACACATACCTAGCGAGGTGGGGCCATGACGCCGCGGAACGGAAGCAGCATCAGCAGGGCCATTTTCCACGCCTTCTTGGCCTTCCTGCGGCTGGTGAGCGGCGTTGCTATCAAGGGCTGCCGCATGCGAGGGGCTGGGTTCGGTCTTGGCGCGCTTACCCTTGCCTTTGCCCTTTGCAAGTGCCCCATGGCCCTTGGTGCCCATAATGGCCTCCACGTGATCCGCCGGATCTGCAGGAGCTGCAAGAGGTTCTGGTTTGAAGAAATCGTCGTCCACTTTCACATAGCTGTTGTATGTGAGATGAGACACCCTGAAAGCGTCAAATTCCTGTTTGGTGAATTCTGACTTGCCCCGGAGTCCCGCGGCGAGGAATTTGTTGCTGATTTCAGTGCCTAAATATGGCTTTTCTTTGCCAACATTTTGCCACTTCAACCCTAGGGCGGGGTCCTCAGCGTGCATGGTTTCCTGCCTGACCAATACACCTATTGCTGGACCACTGGCTGTGGGTGCTGAGGTGACTGATTGCTTCCGGTCGAGGTCCGGTAGCAGTGTTAGCTTTGATCCCGGTAGCATGGAATCAAGGCGCCGCATACTCCATGGGACCCGAATCGGTGCTGGTTCCAACACTTGCGTTTGCGCCTTTGAGACCAGGACCTCTGGCTCAGTAGTTTGACCTCCGAGATGCAGGAAAGTGTCGGTGGATGTAGATGCGACGAGCGTTGTGCTAGGCTGTTTGGGGCCCTTCACGCTCTTCTTTTTCTTCGGCGAAACAGACTCATTGCTCACCTCTCGATCTCCCCCAGTGTCGTCGTCACCCAAATATTTACCAGCCCCCTTGGGCCGGGCGGGCGATTTCCTCGACTTTTCTTCTTGGCTGCCACTTTTGCCTTGCTTGATTCCGACGAGCTCCGAGTCAGTCCCAACGTGCGCAGGGGTTGCTGTCGTTTGGCTCAAAGGACTCTCAAGTCCAATCGGATCTCTTGACGTCTCTCTGGAGATGCCCACTTGATCTCTCGAGCCTTCATGCGACAGAGATGTGGGAGAGCCCTTCCTCAGGTCACGCGAGACATCCCGCGACAGAGACGCGGGAGTTGCTACAGATTGGGAGAGTCGAGACATGTTGCCCATGGAGTTGCTGTCTGCCGACCCCGTTCGGGAGATCGACCCCGTTCGGGGGAATGGTCGACGGATGCTCATCCTTTTCAACAATTTCCTCGTCTTGTCGGTTGCCGTCTCCTCCTTCTTCTTCAATAAAAGCATCACTTTGCTCATGGGGCCATCGCCTTCTTGCTGCTTGCGCGCACCCTCACATTGCTTGTACATGACAGCTGCCCGCCGTGCCGCTCGCAGCATTCCCTCTTTGTTCTGCTCTCGCGTCTCGAGCGCCAGCAGGCGATTAGCAATATTTGCGCGATGCCCTTGCATTCGCTCTTCCTGTGCAAGCGTCGGGTCGGAGCCAAGCAGATTCCATGCAGCTTCTGCCGCGCGAGGGTCAAGATACTGTTCATCCTCCCTCAACAACTCAAGAATGTCGTTTCGGAACTTCTGTTGTTTTTTGATGGCGAACTCCTGCTTGGAGCAAAGGGCCTCTAGGTCATTCAGACGGTGCTGCATTTGGGTCTTCATCTCGGTTTGCACATGTTCAATTTCCCTCCGAAGGTTTTGTTGGAGCGACAACTGCCAGGCCTTGCCCTCAAGCTCAATGTTGAGCGTGCGACTGCGCGCTGCAATTTTCTCATCGTACTCTCGCGCCTTGAAATTCATGTCTCGCTCCAACTCACGTAGTTTTTCTTCATTCGAAGAAATGGTGATCTTGGCCTGGGAAATAGAGTTGGCAGTTCTGATATACTCGTTGATGCCATCTTCGCGCTGCTTGCTGGTTTTCTGGCGCATCATCTCAATTGTTGCATTGACCTTCAACAAGTCTTTCTTTTCCGCTGCCAGCTGAGCCTGAAGGTCATCAGCTATAACTGCCAGCTCTTCAAGCCTTTGCACTTCCTCCTTCATGGCATCAGTCTTATTTTTGGGGAGCATGCCCACGTTGCGCGCCAACATTGCAGTCAGAGCGTCATTTTCTTGGTGCGTGAGAAATGTCTCGTCCAAATTCAGCTTAATCAGTGCTGTGCATGCATGTGCAAACGAGAGCAGACTTTCGCCGACGCCTTCATTCAGTCGATTCCCAGATAGGTCGAGGTCTGTTAAGTGTCCCCTGAGCTCGGATGTTTCCACCATATTGGCAACTCCCTGATTCGTGAAGACGTTGGAGCCCAGAGCAAGGGAGACTAGAGTCGTGTTCTTTCCCAGCGCCTTACCTATCTCTGTGTCACTCTACTAATCAGCACACCGCAACCAAAATCAAAGCATTCTGCATGGGACCATGCGTCTCTCCCGCCAAAATGCACACATGCACTCTGCACGTTCAATCGACACATACAGGGAGGGACGCACGCAGACACAGCACGACAGGCAGGCTGATGGTCACACCTCGCATTCCCTTATTGCCAATTCCATTGTGCGAGATGTCCAACTTAGTTAGCACACTATTTTCAATCATCAATTCGGCCGCAAATTTGGCTCCCTCATCCAACAATCCGTTGGCACTCAAATTTAGATCCGTCAGCGCCCGGGGATAATGGACCACCACGTCCACGGGACGACCGTGCTTATCCTTGACTAGCGTAGTCGTATAAATACTCTTCTCGAGCATGTTCTTCATACCGACAGGGCCTAGATTATTGTGGTCGAGCTTGAGGGTGTTGAGTACGGTATTTTTGCGCGCAATAACTGCGGTCAAGGCCGCGGCCCCACCGGCTGCCACCCTGTTGCCCGACAAACACAGCGTGTGGATGGGAGGGCGGCCTGTGGCCACCGCCTGTGCAAGCGAACATGCGCCCGCGTCTGTCATTTCGGTGCGTGCAAGATTGAGATATGTGAGTTGTAACGTCTCAAGCGACGCAGCCAACAGATGCACCCCCTCGTCGCCGAAGACATTGTTCGAGAGATCCAAGCTTGTGAGCTGAATATTGCTTCTGAGCCCCTTGCTGAAGACCTGCAGCTGAGCCGATGTGAGGCGGTTATCTGCCAGGCTCAAGGTCGCCAGCGTGGAGTTGCTATGCATCGCCGCACCTGCAGCCAAAGCTCCAGCCTCCCCCAGCACATTCTTCATGGTCGTAGCCCCAGAGCCACCCAGCAGCAGCGTTGTGATCCGGAAATTATGCTTTGCCAGTGTAGTGAAGAGCGCTGCTTGGCCGTTGGCGCCTATGTTCGCTGATTCCAGGTTAAGGACAGTCAAGGTCCGATTCTTCTGCAGAAATTCACTGCATTACGCACAATATGTCAGCAGCGCCCAACGTGGCGGCAGAGTAAGGACAACAGTACCACCGTGTGCGAGACAAGCTGTACCTGAGCTCAGTGGCGCCTGCGTCGCGGAGGGGATTTCGCGCGAGATTGAGCTCCGTGAGTGAGATAACCTTGTTGGTCAAGTTTTTGAGAAGAAAATTGAGCGAGGTGGACTCTATACCCATATCGACAAGGTTGAAGCACGTGTTGGTGCAACCCTTGGCGATGCTGTGCATGAAGCCCTGCAGATTATCCTGACGTTGCTCTACCTGCAGTGCCTTGCATTTTATGGCATAGAACTCCTTCAACTCACTGGCAGTGATGATTGACAGTTTGACAGGTTGCGCGGCAGATGATTTGAGAGATGGCTCTCGCGCCGCCTCGCTCGCTGCCTTCTCTTTCGCCGACGATTGCTCTTTGCTGGCAAAGTACCAAAGGCTCGTGGCACTGAGCCTGCTCGGCATGCGGGGTGAATCCATGCAAGAAAGCTCTGCAATGCGCGAGAGCGCCAGGCTACGTGACTTTGCCAACGCGGCATCTTCGTCATGCCACCAGTCTTGGGATTTTGCCGCGTCTTGCACTGGACCATCGTCAGAAAACGAAAGGTCTTGAGGCGGTGCGTCCCTGCCGAGCGCCGCCAAAGGTGAGCAAAAAATGTTGTCATGGGCAAGATCCCGCCCTCATCAATATACTTATGAATGTGTGGATTACACAATACTTTCATCCACACATTCATGCATGTATGGAGGAGGTAGGGTCTTGACGCCGCGCTGAACCAAATTAAGCACCGGCATCCGCATATCTCTCATGGGCATGGAAGAGGATCGCATGCGCGCCGCGCATGCAATGCGCGCCGAACCACCAAAAATACACCCCGTGCAAGAAAATCCAAGTTTGCATTCCATGGTCGCCGCCGCCGATATGAGTTTATTTGACTTGCCTGTCACGTGTCGGAAACGTGATGGTCCACCAGGCTTTGTGCAAAAATTTGTGCTTTAGGTCACTGACTCTGGGTTGGGCTGCCGTGAGAATGGCGTTGCACACATCTTGCTTGTCGTCCACGTCTTTCAGCATGCGTGACCTTTGCCGGGAAGGCTTTAGCGCATGCCCAGCGAGAAGCTTTCGCCGGCGCAGAATGTCGCGTTGCGCTCTGTGCTTAGCTCGCGCCATGCGGAGCGACTTTGTCTCCAAGCGCTCTGCCCATGCGCGTCTCCACTCTAGCGTATCCCTCGGCTCGGTGCGTGAATCGCCGGGCAGCTCTAAGAAAGACCCATACTTGTTCAAGAGCTCCTGGTATAGCTCTTGCTCCCCAAAATGGACCACAAAGGCGTCGTCCGAGTCGTCCGAGTCGTCCGAGTCGGCATCCCCCCCGAAATAATTTACAGCAATAGTTTTTGCGACCCAGATAGGCGTAGTCCGTTCCTGAGTTTTTGCCCTATGAACGACGTTGGGAATCAAGGGCAGTGACTCCTTCTCCTTTTTCTGCTGCGCCAACATGCCTTCGAGCACTTGCAGCCCGCTCTCGTTATTCGTGCTACTCTGCATACTCGTGACGCTTGCCATACTTTCCTGGAGGCTGACCGGGAGCAACACACCATCCTTGCCATCAGCTGTCGAGGTGGCTCCGACCAGGGCTAGTTGCTCCTGCTGTTTGGCTTCCTGGGATGCAGAGGCAGCGTCGTTGAGCAGGTCCAAAACGTCCCGCACGTGATACAAGGGCATCTCACGCATTGCTATCGATGTTGATTCCGGGGTCCACACCAGCACTACAATTACATGATGGTATCTGGCCTTGAGGAGCTTCTCGTCCCAATAGTCATTTGCAGCGGCTTTCAGGCGTCGCACGCGCTGCCGGTCTCGGTAACCCCGCGCAAGCGCTTGCATGGTCAGGGCAGAACGCTCCATGACAATTGCAAGGCGGCGTGCTTCCTCTTCAATGGTCCATTGAAAGTAAGCATCCTCGGCCTCTTGCCTGTCTTCGAAGTTGGCTTCGTCCCACTCCATGCCATCAAATTCACGCGAAAACTGCCCTAGAGACTGATCATCATCTGCTAATCCAGCCGTCTTCAAGCTTCTGCTAAAACTACTGCTAACCTCCTCCGCCAGGCCTCCGGGCACTGGAGGAAGACCAATCATTGACTCACCACGTTGCAGCGGTGATTGCAGGGGGGAATCCAAATTCCCTTTTCGCTCCGGCGACCTGAGCGGAGACGACGCAAATGAATCCTGCTTCCGCACCGAGGTGCCACGCGACATGCGCGACGTCGGCGATTGCAACGGCGATTCCCTGTTGCTTACCATTGAGCGCGCGTCCAATGTCGAATCGTCCCAGAGGAATTCATCGTCAAACGTTTCGTCTGAGAATTCCGTGAACTGAGTCTCACTTCGGCGAGCCGAATTAATCGACACGACGCTGGTCTGATCCCCTGGGACATCCACGAGCCCATCCAGCTCCAACTCATCTGGCTTTTCGGAGCCTGCTGCAAAGCCTCTAGCACCCCTGCGTTTCGTTGCCTTGCCCTTGAATTTCTCCGCATGCCTCTCCGCGGCCGCCTTCTGCGCAGCGAGCACCGCCTCTCTCTTCTTCTGTTGTATCCGGCGCTGACGGACTTTCTCCTGCTTCAGGCGCTCCTCCTCGGCTGCCTTTGCGAGATCGGCGGCGTGCAGCTTCTCGAGGTGCTTCGCTACCTCGCCTGTCGCCTGCAGCACCGTGTACTCGGGGTCTTCGGCCATGTCGAACAGCTTTTCCAGCGCCCTGATGTACACCCCGTTGATGGGGGGCGACGCCTTGCATATGAACTCGACCGTCTTGACGGGGTCGTGCGTGGGCGCGCCTCCTGGCACGTAGATGTTGAGGTGGTGCGTCAGGCCCAGCAGGCGCTTGCATTCGACCTCCTTTGCGTTTGTCTCCACCAGCGCAGCCCAGAAGTGGAGGTGCTCGCGCACAAATCGCTTGATCACGAAGTTCTGCAGCGCGAAAAACCGTCTCCAGCAGCTGCCATCCCGCAGCTGTTGCTCCCTGCGGATCACGTCTTCGCGCCTGGTACCCTTGGTGTTGTTGTAGAGGACATATGCGACTTCATGCGGTGGAAGCTCCTCCCGCAGCTCGGCGATGCCGTTGCTGCCGACCTCCTCCAGCGTCAGCGACGAGAGGTCGCGGTCGACGCCCTTGGTCCCGGCCAGCTCCTCGGAGCGCGCCAGCCCCGCGCCACCCCGTATGACGCGGTAGCGGAACTGCACCCATGTAATGTCCGAGTCCTCCTCGAGCAGCGTCTCGAGCGTCGCCTGCGCCTCGTCGCGGTCCTCGATGTTCGCGGGCTTCGGCCGCTGCTGATACGAGGACATCGCCCGCGGCTCCGCGCACCGCCGCCCCTACCCCGAGGCCTCAACAAGATGCATTTCTCTTCGTTGTCGGTGGCCTTCTCTGCTCTGGGTAGTCCAGTGCAGAGGCACACCAAAACCGTTGGCCGCCGGAGGCTGACATGGCCGAGTCACGGGCTTTTGCCAGTTGCCACGAACTCATTTGGAACTCTCCAAAGGACACAGTCTCACATGGAGGACGCGGCACACCGCCGGGAGGAGGAGAACGGCGCACGGAGCCGCGTGAGGGCGCTGGTGGCCGTCGTAGCTTGCGCGCTGGCGGCGGCGGTTGCGCTGGGCAACGCGGCAGCGTGGCGCCGGGTGAGCCGCACGGCGCTCACCGGCGCGGCCGACTTCAACTCTATCAGCGGCAAAGCCACGATTTTCTGGGGGGAGGAGGACGGCGCGCCCGGGCGGTACCCGCCCGAGTACGCGGCGCAGCTCAAGAAGATGCGCCGGCTCGTCAAGCGCGTCAAGATGAACAACGACAGGTCAGTCAAGTCAGCCAGCGCGCTGCCCTGCGCGCGGAGAAGGCATCGCGTGGGCTGCCGCCGTGAGTCTCTCGCTCCGCGGGCGTGCGCCCGTGCTGACGGTGTGCACCGGTTGTGCTGTGCGCGCAGGGCAAAGGTGATGCTGAAGGAGGAGGAGGCCACAATACGCGAAATCGAGCGCGAGATGGACACCACGGCAGAGGATGCGGAAGAGCGGCTCATGACCAATGTGGACAACTTCAAGCCCGCAATTGCGCAGCTCGAAACGCGGGCCGGTCCCCCCGGCCCGCCGGGTCCGCAGGGCTTCAAGGGCAAGAACGGCTTCAATGGCTGGCGCGGCCTCAATGGCCACCCAGGACAGCCAGGGCGGCCAGGGCGCCCTGGGCCTATCGGTCCGCAGGGCCCGCCAGGTATGTGCTGTTGCGCCCCTCGTGCACCCAGCTCTCTTGCACATGCTTGACGCATGTGAATGTGTGGGAGAGGAAAGCCAACACGTCCTGTGTGCGCGGAGCAGGTCTCAACGGGATGCAGGGGCCTATTGGACCGGAGGGGGATACTGGCCCGCAAGGGCCAAGAGGCGTGCCGGGGCCGCATGGGCCTGATATCATCGCCTGCCCAGGTCGCCTCCCGCCCCGTGCCATCTCCGTGTTTGTGTGTCGCCGCTGTGGTGCTGGGGCACGGGCGTCGAGGGCAAAGTGATGCGAGGGCAAAGTGGCTGCTGCGCGTGCTGGCAAGAACGATTACACGCCCTTGCTCCCTTGCTCTTCCTGAAAGGAAGACCCCTCTCACGCATTGTGCAGGGGGCTTGTCGCCGTCAACTGAGACGCGCCTGATTAACTGCAATTCGCTCGGCTGCCGTGTGGAGATCAAGCACCTGGGCGAGTGGGGCACTGTATGTGGGAACGGCTTCTCGGCAGCGGACGCGCGTGTCACCTGTCGCGCTATGGGCTTCACGGGAGGCCAGATACGGTGCGCCTAGTTCTTTATCCTCTTTGTATATTCTTCTTACAGCTTACGCGGGCGCGAATTGTGGCATCTGCGCGTCACTGCAGGTCTGGTGCCGTGCGCTCGAGGTCAGGTGCCGTGCGCTTGTTGACACGGCCCTACACCCTATGTACCTCTGTACTGTCCTACAGCCTGTACGTAGCTCTCCAGAGGGGCACGCATGAAGCGAGGGCTTTGGTGGTGCGGCATGTCCCATCTGTGCGAACATGTCCAATCTATGCTAACAGCCGCCGACACCGCCGCCGGGCGTACGCACTAAATGCTGAATATAGTGCGTACGCCCAAGCTATCTACGCACTAGTACTGAGTGCATACTACTGGACTAGTACTGAGTGGATACTCACCCTGCACGCACTAGTACTCAGTGCAGACTCACTGGTATTTAGTTCGTGTGTCTTTAGTTCGTGCGTCCCACTCCATTGCGTGCGTACCCACTACATTGCGTGCGTACGTGCACTAAATGCCAGTGCGTGCGTGGATGTTGACAAGTCGGCGCCGCGGCACATGACCCACGCACCCACACACATGTTGACACGTCGGCGCTGCGCCACATGACGAGTACACGTGTAGCGCACCAGGCTCACATGAGAGCACGTGTACCGGACGTGTACCGGGGGTGGCAGGTACAAGTTTGGACACGACTTCTATCGCGAGTCCATCGGGCCCATGCCTATCTGGATCCACGAGGCTGGCTGCACTGGGGATGAGGTCTCTCTCTCCCGCGTTTGCGAGCGAGGGCGCGAGGGCGCAACGGGGGCGGTCGGGCGCGCGGGCGGCGGGCGGCAGAAATGGAGTAGGCTTTGATGGGGTAGACTTTGATCTGCTCATGACATGATTTGCGGCTTGACCTTGTTGCTTGACCGTGGCGCGCACCTTGTTGCTTCACCTCACGTGCACCTTGTTGCCTCACCGTCCCCCCCCTTGTTGCTTCACCATGCCGTCCATGCATGGCGCGCAGCAATTACCAACATGCTTTTAGATTCTCTAAGCAACTGACGAGTAACTGACGAATTGTAGATGACTGAAAGTCTTGAATCTCTGGACTGAAAGTCCTTAATCTCTCGAAAGTCACTAATCTCTCCATCCCATGAATGGAGATGGCAGAAAGTGACTAATCTGTCCGTTGGTTACTTTCATCCGGTAGTAGTAGTAGTGTAGTAGCAGGGGATGCTTGTTTCCGGCGCGTTCCGGCGCTCGCGCCGGCGGTAGACCCCGGGGATTAGGGCCAGAGTGGGTGGCGCTCATGGAATTCTTCGCGAGGGGGTGGCGCTCATCGAATTCTAAACCTGAGCAGGTGATGCTGCAGCACTGCAAGAACGTACATGCCATGAAGGAGTGGAACAAGAGGAGCTGTGAAAACCACGACACGGATGTGGGCGTCTGCTGCGTTCGCCGGGCAGAGGGAAGGGGTGGGAGCTCGTCCAACGGGAGGTTCAACTATTGAGAGGGGATGGACCAGGTTCAACCATTGAGGGGAGTAGTTGACAACAGCACACTGGAAGAGTGATTGGCGAAGAGTGATTGGCGAAAGACGCCATTCAAAGACGCCAAGAGACGAAAGACGCCATTCAAAGACGCCATCATGCGCAATCATTGGCCAAGGGCTCACAAGGCCTCGCAAGACCTCACAGCTGTCTCATGTGCCTGCGGATGTAGGGTATTTGAGGGACCTTTTTTTGGACTTTGCGCATGCGCAGGCTTGGCCCTTCATCGGTCTGGCACCCCGCCCGTGCGCCGCCGAGGCATGCGCTCCACGCGGCAGTGCGCCTGCCTGTAGGCACTTTACCCTTGCAGATTTCTTGATGTTTGTTTGGAACAAGTGCCGCCTGACTGACTCTGGAGTCCTCTCACTCTGCACTCTCGGAAGGTGAGGGTGAGATATGAGGCTAGCGAAGTAGACCCTTAGAACTACTTGGGGGGAGTCACGGTCTTTGAGATGGGCCTAAGTTTACCTTGGCACGAACCGGTTTTGGCAAAAACCGTACGAACCGTTTATCTGAGAAATGCCGTTACATTTCAATATAATCGGTTGGAGGCTGAATGGCCTCCTACCCACACATCATTCAGTCCCTCGCGGACCGTCTGTCTTGTCCTCTCTCGGGGCCCCACTTCAGTGGTTATCAACCGGCGGACGTACACCATGCAATCCCTCTCACCGCTGAAGAGGTTCTTCGCATGCATGCCAAAGACAACGTTCCAGTGGCTGCGGGCGCCTCCGAGCTGCAACCTGACCGCATCTCACGTTCGGGGGAGCAGTCCCTGGCAGCTGCGGCTTCTTCTTCCCTGAAGTCTAGCCGTGTAACCCGCTCCGCTACTACCGCATCCCAAGCTGATTCACCTCTTTCCTTTCCAGATTCGGGGGAGAGTGTCCAGGTACGGAGAAAAGAATCTGTACAGAAAGAGGCGATATATCTGTCACCGCAGGAACACAAACGCTTCAAGCATGACAGAGAGGTGCCACCTGCAGCACAACTTCAATACCTTGAACCACAGCTCCTCGCACAGGCGCTCATACATCACAATGTGACGTTACAGAGTCCGCCATACTGGGTGGTTGGTATCGTGGGGTGTGTCTGTGTGTGTTGAGTGTTTAATTGGAAAACAAAAGAAACCAATTCTCTTTAAGGTCACCGAGCCGAGTTCCATACCGTACAGAACTCATCCCGCGTGCGCCAAAATGGCGGCGTACCCGGACCCCCCACCCGTAATCCCCGTTCCAGAATCCATCGCCGCCCAATCGGTCTACCAACTGCGCTACAAGAACACTGAGTATTGTTCCTGGGTCAGCTCCGGCCCGAAATGTTTCCAGGTATTGGGGCTCTCCCCAAGCCTGCTATAGAATCCCATGTTGTGAATAGGGGGATCCCAGTAGTCCTTTGTCGACTAAAGGCTCAGAGAAAAAGAGTCACCCGCGTGGGAAGCC
>Ga0315899_10005946_pt1 | contig 13133 bp, 20 predicted proteins | sample LakEriMetagenome_2_FD_203518 | JGI IMG/M metagenome (GOLD analysis project Ga0315899, IMG submission 203518) | Freshwater fungal communities from buoy surface, Lake Erie, Ohio, United States - Buoy 4 MA112 | ecosystem: Environmental > Aquatic > Freshwater > Lake | place: USA: Lake Erie, Ohio...
CTTTTGTGTTTTTGTTTTACCTGTTTTAAATAGTCCTTGAATGGCAATCAGCTCTGGAGCAACTTGTTGATACACATTAGGAAATTGTGTTTGAATTACAGATTCGAGATTTTGTGAAACGCCTGGCGATAACAATTTTTTAATATTGATAATTCCTTTCGTAGCCAGTTCTGTGGCAAATCCTTCTTTTTCTTCATAGGGTGCTTTGGCATCAATGATCGCTCTGGATACAATCGTATGAACTTGTCGGAGATCTTCATCTTTTTGTAGAATGTTATCTACACCACCACCAATATCGATTTTACGGACATAAGAATAAATCTGATGCAGTTCGTCAATATCGGTCACTGCATCAATTTTAGTAATAATTGCTTGTTTGACATTTGTCAATGCACTAGAATTTCCAGCATCACTCGCTGCATTAGCACTGATTTTTTCTGATATAAATTCATATTTTCTCATACAATTATTTAGCGGATTTCTGGGAACAGGCAATCCTGTATAAAATGCTGCACATCATCCTCTGACAGCCCTAAACTTACCATTACACGCGGTGTATGCGGGTTCTGCTTCTGATTCTGTGCGTAATAGTTCTGCGCTGCTGTGGTGTTTGCAGCCTGTCCCAGCGTTTCTCCCACTGTGCTGAGATAGTGTTCTACGGTGTCCTTGGCCATGGCTATGATTTGAGATAGTTCTTCCTCATTCTGCACATTGCCTGCTGCTACCATGCTGGGACTGAAAATGTTGGTGGCCCACTCCGGTAGTTCTCGGACCCTGCGCCATTCCAGTTGGCTCACATAGTCTGCGAACCACTGCATCATAGGATGATCGGGATCCCCTGCTTTGGAGTAATCGTGGAAACAGCCAGTGATCTTGTTCTTCCCAGCTATAACATCAAATCCATAGATAGGACTGGGATCTGTGACATGTGGAAAAATGCAGCAGTGCATCATCCACAATCCTTTGGTATCTCTGGCATCTACTACATCTACGTGAGCTCTGCGATAACGATCGCTGGTCCACACACGATTCACCCAACCGGGCTGATTAAACCTTTCCATGCCAGGTTCATGAACTTCTATACCAGTTTGATTGAATTTAGTTTCTAGTAGCTGCTGAATTTCAATCAGCGTGTTCCACACTTGGCTCATTGTTGAGATCTCTCATTATTTTTATGGCCCATTCAAAGGCCACACGAGCTTCATCACCTAGATCGTCTGTGAGCTCTGCACGGATCTGTTCTTTGAGTCGTTCTGGATCTTTAAATTTATAAAATCTACCTTGACCCGGCACACGTTTGGCCAAAATCTGTCCACCGTAAAGATCACCCATGTGTCGGCAGTATAGATGCGCTTTGATTAGATGTTTACGGGCAGGATCGTGTAACAGTTCTAGCAGATAGTTATGATAGTCCACTGTGCTAGGCAACCATGTATAACTGTGATCCTTGCCTGCTAGTTCGATGAAATCTTGATAGATGGCCCAGGTTCTTTCTATGTCAGGAAGATTAGCAAAATTTCCCTGTAATCTGTTTCCCATCTCTATGGGATTATAGATCAGCACCATCTGGTACAGATAGTTGGCATAATCTTCTACAGGTATATTGCCGCTGAGTAATTTCTTAGCGAATTCTGTGCGTTCTGCATCTGTGTGCAGGTCTTTGGTAATTTCTCTCAGGCTCATTCCTGCTCCACTGAGATCCGCAATGGCGAACCATTCTGTCTTGCTATGGTTGTGGCTTCAATGCCTTTTTGTTCTGCTATCTCAAAAGGATATATGCCTACTATAGAACTACCGGTTTCGTGTATCTCTAGAGTGATTTCTTTGGCTTTGGATTCTGAATGTTTGAAAATGCCTGTGAGTAGTTCTATAACCAATTCCATGGGTGTTTTATCATCATTGAGAAATATCACCTTCCACAATGCCGGAGGAGCTAACTGAACTGTGGTTTTTTCTTTGACTTCAATTTCTGTAGACATTTCAATCCTAGTTTATATCTGTATTTAACAAGAGAGGTTGCCCTCTCTTGTATTATACTACTTCACATCAACAATGTCAATGATCTTGGGTTTGGCCGATTCTGGGATGTCTCTAATCAACTTCACAGTCAGCATACCATTCTTGGTTTCCGCACCCACAACTTCAATGTGTTCGGCCAAAGGAAATTCTTTGATAAAATCACGAGTTGCAAGGCTGCGATGCAGATACTGCTCTGCCGCATAATCTGTGGTCTGGCTTTCACCCTTGACGATCAGCACATTGTTTTCAACAGTCACTGAGATCTCGGTCTTATCGAAACCAGTCACTGCCAATTGAATGGCGTATTCGTTTTCGTCTAGTTTAATGATGTTGTGTGGCGGATAGTTGTTTGACACACTGTTGGCAAATCTGCGTTCCATTTGATCAAACATGGTATCAAATCCCACAAGTGCTCTGCTTAGAGCGTCTATTCTAGCTAATTGATTGTTCATAATAGTCTCCTTTTAAAGTAAGAACAATTAGGGGCCTCGAAAGTACCCCTATATGATTAGTCTGCTTTCTTCTCTGTGAAGGTAGCATCAACTACATCATCCTGTGCGGGCTGTGTGGGTTGGGCCTGAGCCTGTTCCTTAGCCTGCCTTTTCTCCAACAATGTTTTCATTGCAGGGAAAACCTTGTTAAGTTCTTCAGTGATTTTTTCTTTGTCATCACCTTTGACTGCTTCTTCTACTTCTTTGATTACCGTTTCAAGTTCTGTTATTTCCGCATCACTGAGTTCACTGCGGAATTCTTCAAGATCTTTTTTCACTTCATGGATCTGTGCTTCTGCAGAATTTTTCACATCAATCAATTCGCGGGCTTTCTTGTCCGCTTCAGCATTAAGTTCTGCATCTTTGATCATGGCCTGTATTTCTGCATCGCTTAGTCCACTGTTGGATTTGATAGTGATCTTGTTTTCTTTGCCTGTGCTTTTGTCTTTGGCAGAGATATGCATGATACCATTGGCATCAATATCAAATGTGACTTCAATCTGAGGTTGGCCTCTGCGAGCAGGTGCGATACCTTCTAGATTAAATTCACCTAGCAATTTGTTATGCTGAACGAGTTCACGCTCACCTTGGAACACCTTAATGGTCACTGCAGGTTGATTGTCATCTGCTGTTGAGAATGTCTGTTGTCCTTTGGTAGGAATAGTGGTATTTTTCTGTATGATTTTTGTCATCACACCTCCCAGTGTTTCAATACCAAGGCTCAGTGGAGTCACATCCAGCAACAGTACATCTTTGCGATCACCGCCTAACACAGCGCCTTGAATGGCAGCGCCTACGGCCACTGCTTCGTCCGGATTAACATCTCTGCGAGGTGCTTTACCAAACAGTGCTTCCACGGCTTCCTGCACCTTAGGCATGCGTGTCATACCGCCTACTAGGATGACTTCATCAATGTCAGCGGCTGTGACTCCTGCATCTTTCATAGCGATCTTGCAGGGTTCTATAGAGCGTGTGATCAATTCAGCAACCAAACTTTCTAGTTTGCTGCGAGTGATCTTGATATTCATATGACGTGGGCCGCTGGCATCTGCTGTAATGTATGGCAGATTCACATCTGTCTGTGCAGAGCTAGACAATTCAATCTTAGCCTTTTCTGCAGTTTCTTTGAGACGTTGCAGTGCTAGGACATCTTTGGTTAAATCAACACCAGTGTCTTTCTTAAACTCATCAACCAAATAATCCATGATACGTTGATCAAAGTCCTCACCACCTAAGAACGTGTCTCCGTTGGTACTGAGTACTTCGATTTGTTTTTCGCCGTCTACGTTTGCTATTTCGATTATACTAACATCAAATGTACCACCGCCTAGGTCATATACAGCAATCTTTCTGTCTGCTTTGTCCTGTTTATCAACTCCATAACTCAGTGCGGCTGCAGTGGGTTCGTTGATGATACGCAGAACTTCTAGACCTGCAATCTTTCCTGCGTCTTTGGTAGCCTGCCGTTGGCTGTCGTTGAAGTAGGCAGGTACAGTGATCACTGCCTGGGTGACAGTGGTCCCAAGATAGTCTTCTGCGGTCTTTTTCATTTTACGCAGAACTTCTGCGGAAATCTGTGGGGGTGCCAGCTCTTTGCCTGCGGCTCGTACCCATGCATCACCATTTGATGCTTCCATAATTTCATATGGCATCAGGTCGATGTCTTTTTGCACGGCCTGTTCTTTGAATTTACGTCCAATTAATCTCTTGCTGGCGTAAATGGTGTTTTTTGGATTTGTAACCGCTTGACGTTTAGCCGAGGCACCTACCAGCACTTCATCATTGGCATAGGCCACGATACTGGGCGTGGTTCTAGCGCCTTCATTATTTTCAATTACTTTGGGAATTCCATTCTCGATAACAGCCACACATGAATTGGTGGTGCCGAGGTCAATACCGATGATCTTAGACATAATTATCTCCTTTTAAAGTAAGATCTAGTTTGGGCACTATGCCCTGTAAACCGCCCAGTTGGTACAGCCTACAATTTTATTTATATCATATATCCTCTAAATTCTGGATATTTGACCATTTTTTTAGTTTTTCGATTTTAGCAGTTTGGGCTCGTTCAATATTGGTATATGACACAATATCCATGCTATGCAGAATATCGATCATTGCTAACATGTCACCTAACTCTTCTTCAAGATGTTGCCTATTGGTTTTAGGTTTTCCTGGTTTGAAATTGTCCAGTCCAAATCTGCTTATTTTACTAACTGCTTGAATTACTTCTGCACATTCTTCTTGTAGAATATCCATGACTTCTTTGGTTTGACTATCCATATATTACCTTTGATTTGCAAATGGAGCGATATAACTACCGTTGCTCATCGTACTGGTACGCAGAGCTCTGTAGACATTTTGTACACCCACTGCTTGATTCCACGCATCTTCAAGAGCATGATGTTTTAACACAGGTGGTCGATTGGGATTGATGCCCACATCAAAGATCGTTCGGGTATCCCGTACTTCCCAAAACTGCCAGGGAATTGCTTTGCCAATTTTGCGGAAGTACCATTCTAATATAGTAACGTCAAATCCAGCACCGTGACTCCATACCCGTTTAGAACCCCAACAGAATTTATACAGTTGATCTAAAGCAATATGAATATTAGCCCTATCATCGGGATTGAACGCCTCTTCTTGTGCTTCTTTGCTTTGACTGGCCCACCAATCCAATGTGCTCTGGCTAACTGTTGTTCCTAAACTATCGCAACTGTCAATGTCCACACGAGTGTAGAATTTAACAGCAGAAGATTCATTAATTTCATCACCAAAGGGATCAAATTTAACGGCTCCGATTGATAAAATAGTTGCTGAGGGGAGTACGTCAAGCGTCTCTAAATCTATCATAATATCTGTGTTCATACAGTTATTATACTGCCTTTCTGACTCTAGGTCAATGATTAATATAGTTTAGGAGGAAGTTGTTGATCGCGAAGTTTTTTACGCCAGCGGGCTTTGGCAGCACCTTTTTTGCGTTTGCGTTCTGTCGTGGGTTTTTCGTAGAATTCTTTCTTGCGTAGTGTATCCAGCATGCCAGATTCTTCTACTTTCTTTTTGAATCTACGTAGAGCTTGATTTATGTTCTCATTTTCTTTGACAGTGACACTGTTGCCTCTGAGTGTGTTGTAGATTTTAGCCATGTGGTTTCGCAGTCTTCTCCATTAATTTTAAAATGTCAGCACTATTATATATCATACGATCATTAACCATATTTAAATCACGAAGATTGCCGAAATAATATGATCTAGGATCAGCACTTAGCCAACCGATCAGCATTGCAGATTCTTCATCGCAGTCAGCATTGAATAGGATTAAATCTGTTTTTGCGATCTTATCAAACAACCACTGTTTAGAATCTCCCCGATTCCACACATAGTTTATAACAGAGTGGGGCAATGTGCTCTGCATCAATGCCTGAGAAATAGTCTGAGACTGTGGCTGAGAGAGATTGACGTGAGCAATTCTGATACCGCTCTGCAATATGTCGTCTGGAGCAGTGACTACTAAAATTCTGTCAGTCATTTTTTAATTTCTTGTATTCTCTGCCAAAGAGTGCGCTCATTCTGTTCAGCGTTTTGTGTGTAGGTTTCTTTGATTTTTTTTATCTGATTGCCTTGTTCGTCATTTTCCATCCAGCTCACAGATTTATCGGGGTCAATTTTTTCTTCAGCCCATTCTTTGGCCTTCACCGATTCTTCTAGGCTAGGATTTTCTTCTGCCCATTTTTTAGCTTCTGTAACCGCGTCTTGAAAATCTGCCTGGGGTTTGAGATAGTCTTCCCACGGCAGATGATCTATGACTCCTTTTTCTAAGAGGCGTCTTTGTAATTTTAAACTCATCGCAGGATGATCATGTTTCCAAGCAGTCATGGCCTGCTTTTCATTTTGGGGAGCAGATTCCATCAATTCTTGATCTTCTTGTTCACGTTCTTCCACCACAGCTCTCTCTGCTTCAGCGATCATCTGATTCCACTCTTCTAGGCCAGCTTTCTTTTCTGCTTCAACATGATCACTTTCGTCTAGACCTGCATCATCTTTGACAGTCACATCTTCATAGCCGGGATGATATGGCGCCTCTTGAACCTTGTCTTGATATTTTATGTTTTCAAAAAGATCCATTTGGTTAGGAGCAGCCTTCACTGGGAACGGCCAATATGGACTGGCCCGTAAATGTGGGGGATCTATTCTTTCTGTCTCTTCTGGTTCGGTATCATCAGTTGTGACAGTAGGCGTGTCAACGGACACACTGCTTATAGGGCTGCCACCCTCCGTGGTTTCTTCTTCCTGTTTGCGGAACCATTGAAACGAATATTGGCTGGCTAACAACAATATAACTGCCAATGGATCAAATACAATAACAATAATAATGATTACCCAAGTTACTGCTTTTTCCAAAACATTGGCATCCGGATTATCGCCGTATATAAAATTGGCAATATATTTTATTGGCCCGACTTCTGCTTCGACTTTACGCACCTCAGCGGCAATAGGCGCCCTTTCTTCAGATAGTTGACTAATAACTTTCTGTTCGGCAGTGATCTCAGATTGGAGACGAGCACGTTCTTTTTGTTGTCCTCTCCGAATTGCCACTGCTTTATCAGCACCCTTTTCATCTTGGCTTCGGCCCATAACTTGGTCCACAGCTTCGTCCATCTGTCTTAGTGCTTTACGATTGGCTTCTATATTGTCTTTAGCAGTCTTAATTTTTTCATCGTAGATCGCAATCCTACTTTGCACATCACCCGATACTAGACTTTGATCACTGTGAGCTTTTGATAAAAATCCAAAGATACCCATGCTGGTTATCAACATGAGAATGGCAATAGCGGCTAACAGATATGCCCGTATAAAATATGGTGCTCGACTCCAATTTTGTTTTAGCCATACGGTGCCGGCTAGTTTGCTGATTTCTAAGGCCACACCCATAACAATAATGGGAATAACTGCTGCCGAGAATATTGCCATCAGTCCAGCCACGCTGTACCAAATGGCCACAGCAGATACAGTCAACCCGCTGAGCAAGGCCGACCAGGCAATGAATTTATCGCTTGTATGGATTCTCATGAACAAGTATTTAGTTGGACCATGTCCAACGATTATCTACGTCGTTAAAACATGCAGTGGCTCGCATAGTTTTTTCTACATTGTAGGCAATGGCCTGGATGTGTAATCTACGGCAATAGCCTGCACCACTGGGCCATGTAGCGGATGTCATGGCCATACCGCTGGCATCTTTCTTGTACCAACGCACCACTTCACCATTGTCTGCATACATCACTGCATGATGAATGGCCTGATTGTAGGCGGTCTTTTGTTCATCATCTAGAGTCTTGAACCAACCAAAAGTTAGATCCGCTAACCTATTGGACCAAGCCGAGGAACTGTAATTAAAGAACCTGGGATTCTCTATATCATTAGCCAGTGTCGAACTACTGGCCGTGAGTATCAACAATTTCCCAACTACCATCAGGCAGCTGACAACTGAGCGCACGGTATTGAACATCGGTTCCACCTTTCTTCATCCATCCATTAAAGTATCCACAGTTAGAACCTATTCCAACTCTGGCCACAGTGAGTCGCTTGACCTGATCGTCTGAGCATTCCACAGTGGTACGGCTATTAACCCTCTCACCATTTTCTGTGACAATGGTTTGATTGGTGTAGCAGTACTGTGGTTTCTGTGCCTGTGTCTTTGGCGCTGAGCCACAGCCTACCAACAGCGCCAATGCAATGCCGGCTATGATCAATTTCATTGGCGTGCCAATTTTTGTTCTTTGGCTTCAGCGATCAGCTGATCGAACACAGGCTTTGGCATTTTCAACCTTACAAAGGTATAGTGGCGGCCCTGCATAGTGAAATGTCCAACCTCACGCTGAAGATGCTCACGGATAGTAGTATCACGCACCACATATGAGATCTTTGTGTAGGTAGATTTCTTGTCGTCTTTGAACTCAATACGTGTTTCGGAGTTAACTTCGGAGTTTATACGTTTGGCAAAGTTATTCATAGCGATGGCATACATCTGTTCTTCAGCGGCCTGTGCATGAATTGATTCACCTGCACCGCATGCATATGCCATGTCTTTTGACCACCAAAACCAACCCTCAGTTCCTGCCTGAGCACAACTCTGATACCAACTGGGTTGAGCATAGGATTTGCGATCCTCGATACTCTTCATTGACGAACAACCAGAAATGGCTGCTGCCATCAAACCAACTGCTAGTGCCTTTTTCATAAAAACCTTTCTGTGTGTAAATTAGGACAGTATAAGTATAGCACCATGGCCGACCTAAGTCAACCACAGCGGTTGCCAAATTACTTGAAGAAGATCAATGCCATCATCGCTGCCTGCACAATGAATCCCACTCCAATTGTCACTATATTCAGCATGTCTTTTTGGATAGCTGCTTTAACAAAGAGCAGTGTCAGACCTGTCCAAACTAATAGCACCAAATCTACTCCCGGTAATCGGTCTGTAAGCCCTGCCATAACTGCTAGCAGACTGGGGATTGTTGAGGCATGCAGTACTATTGCTGCCAACCATCCAAATGTTTCTGCTGAAATAACAGAAATTTTAGTTTGGATGAATTCTTTGAGTTGCTGGATATCTGTCATCATAGTTTAACTTCCTTTGCTCGATAAAAAATGTGTTGCCCTATTTGTCCAACTTTTGGAAGATTCCATCTTGGATTAACATAGGTGGCATGATAATACAAAGCATCTTTGAGAACAGATAATCTAAATCCTTCCAAAAGAACTTTCTTAGCGACTTCATAGCTTTCATTGTAGGCTTCCTTGTTTATGGGACGATTTTTATGTATAGAATCGCAGTACCATGAGAACTGGCACACTACTCTTTCCATGACAACATTTTTTTGATACACGACTCCGCAGACGTCCTTGCCAAATACACCAGCTTGAACACGATTAAGAGTCACCTGAGCCACTGCCACTTTACCTTCGAACGGCTCATATCCTGCTTCTCGATAAATGTTGATAGCTAGGCAATCCAATTGTTGCTCTCGGGTTTTAATTGACACAACATCTCGACTATAATATCCATTTTTCTCTTTGAGACCTGCAAATTTAGTCGAGGTCAACGTTTGAACTAACACAACTACTAAAATAAATCCTACAATGTAGGATATGATACGAATTGACTTTTCCATAAGTCCTCCTTTCATTTAGTGTGCGATATTCTGCACATTACATTAAGGGAGTTAACTTCACGAGGCTCTGAAAGAACCCTACTTTCGTGTAGTTGTCTCCATTGGACGCATGATCTCATAACTCATGTGCCTTTGGCGACCCTTGGCGTCCCGAAAATACGGGTTTCTCATTGGCCAAGACCCGCGGATCTGTTTCAGCTTTTGGCATACTTTGGATCTACTATCTCAGTTTCTTTGCGAAACGTTTAATATATAGTCGATATCGTGAATTCATATACAAAAACCGGTGATTATCGACGCATTTTGGATATATCCACAGCTTCTTCGTCTGAAAACACAGGTACCGCATTTGACTTGTGCATGGTAGCGATACCCTTGACCATTGTGCCAGTATATACTTTTGGTGCAGGCATTGTACAAGCACCTCCGGAAAATGGAAGGCTGGGTATTTTGGCAGCACTCGAACCTCGATATGATGCAGGCGGGGGGTTCCAGACTTCGCTGCTCATAGCACGTTTTCGCTTGCCTTCTGTCTGCTCTATACCCTGCCTTCTCAGAAGATCTTTCCAAGATTCGTCTAATTCACGGGCTTTTCTAGCATGTTCTGCCGATGCAAATTTTTTCTTGCCTCGTTTCTTGCCCGTGGTAGATAACCACGGACCTTCTAAGTGCATACTCAAAATTTATCTCCAAAAAAATTAAACTACTCTATGAGTTTAACACCTCTACAAAAAAAAGTCAAGAAAAATCCCACCAAAGTGGGATAAAATCAAAAAGGATTGTTAAAGACCCATTTCTTTTCGAATTTTTGTTGCCGAAATATCAGTGATTGACAAATCAAATGTTTCTTGTTCGATTTTATAACCAACATCACGACCATAAGTGATATTGACGATATTAGGAACAACCTGTATTTCATATTGTCCTTGATAAATGGGGTCTAGATCTCTTTTTATGTATTGCATTACCTGATCCAGAGCAAAAGGATTAGTGCCTTGCCAGCCCTGGCAATCACGTATTTGTATAACAACTTGTCCTGTTTTCGCTATAGCACGTTCAAACAGCGCCCGATGGCCTGCATGCCAAGGTTGCCATCTACCTAGCATTTGAACAGTTTCTTGCCGCCAATTAAACACAGGTCTTCGACGATTTTCTAAAATATGTTCGCCTACAAACTCTGCCCACTTCTCACTATTTTGTTCTGTAATGCGGAAGTCATAAACTTCGGGTGGCACAAACATTTTATTTGTGTCTTCAAAACGCCCTTTATCTATAGTATCCATCCAAATAGTCCAATCCGCTTTGTAGTTGTTTCGCATTTCTACCAATGGGGCCACGAAATCCACAATACAATAATCAGTATCGGCTTTGTCTGCCAAATCTCTCATGCGTTGGCTTTGTCTAATCCGGCCATCTAAACTGAAGTCCCAGTCATTGAACTGTCTGCGAACTTCATCAGCATTTAGCCATCTCACTGTAACCATCGAGTCATTTAAGGGGCGTAATGAATTTTCATTTATAGGTTTAAAATTATTTTCTAAATATTTTTTTAGTTGCTTGGCAAGATATGTTTTCCCTGAACCAGGTAATCCCATTATTAAAATTCTTTTAGTCATAATTTATATTTTTCCTTTTCTGTAGTGAACTGATAATTGATTTGCAGTTCTTGTACCCAATCTAACACTTCTTTTTTGTTAATGACTTTGTCCCATACCGGTCCATATCCAAGATAATGCTTATCAGAATCAGATGTCCAATCGTCGAATCCTAGAATCTGTCCGGTTCTCTGCCAATCAGTAATTATATCTTCATAAATCAGCCAATGTATTTTTTTAAATTTCGGCCATTCTTTGATATTAAAAATTCTTTCATGAAAAAATAAAATGCCATGTGCAAATGTAAAGAAATATGTTCTTGGAATGACAAATGGTGCTAAAGCGATATCTTTAAATTTGTGGGTCTGTTTAGTTAGCATTATTGTATAGAAACTCAATACCTGAGCTAACATGTCTTTTCTCGTACAAATTACCACAGTCCACTGTTCTGGCTGTTCTTGGATTTCAGGCCATATAATAGGCATTTCTAAATTTTCTACGATTCTGGGCTTGCCTAATCTGTCCAACGAGCTTTCAATATGAGCTTTTAGACTATTGCTGGCTGATCTTCCAGGGCTAACTACAATATATTTTTCCATATAAATTCCAAAATAGAAACAATGATAGATAAGTCTTATCTTGTCTAATATATATCGAAAAGATCAGCTAGGTCAAGGAAAAGCGGCGATAGGCCGCTTTTCCAACGTTACAAAATTACCTATTCATAACATACATAGTGATTTCAAAACCAAAACGCATGTCGGTTGCTGTTGGTGTGGTCCACATAATATCCTCCTTTGTTGATAAAATTACACACTGCATCGTGCTAGTATGTATCATTATTATATGGCAGAAACGTTGTAAAACGTATAGTGAATATCATTAAATAACAGTAGCAAATATCATTATGGTCATTTGGTTTGAGCTGCCAATTCTCTATATCCGCGACCTGTGGGATGTATGCCGTCGGCGCTCATGTGTGCTTTTGGTCTGGATAAAATTGTATCGCCGTATTCTTTGGCCAACATAACTATAGCATCATGTGCAAGAGGTTTTCTATCACGGCCCGGATCGATCCAAAATACCCTATCAGCGGTAATATTTTTACGCATGTTCTGTAATTCCCAAATACTTCTCACACCAGCATGATCATTGGCACCTAGACTGATAATCACTGTCTTGGCAGGACTCTTGCTGGCTTTGGAAAGATAGTCTCTGTTCCACTGCTGGGAGTTCCAACCACTTCGGGCGTAGCTCACACACTCGGGCCGTGCCTGTGCAGTTCCAACTGCGATGCTGTCTCCAATAATCAAACATTCTAACATACAATCCTCAAATTAAGATAATTTTAACACTGTCACCAAGGCTTCTTGTTCATTCCAAAACGCCCAATACCAACGTTGATGAGTATCATTGTCTAAAAATATTTCAGCACAACGATACCCTAATTTTTTTATTTCTGTATTGGTTGATTCCCAGGCAGATGGAACAACAGTCCGACTTTTTCTTCTACTGCGATCTATAGGATCCAGCACAAGAACCACTGCAGGAGGATCAGATTCATAACTTCTGTGTTGCCTCGTTTTCTCGTAGTAGGGAATGTGCCGATTCAACCAATCATTCCAGGCAACAATCTGCACATCCTATTCCTATTACTGATTAGCCTTATGAGCTTCTAAAGTTCTTGTGAACTTATTAGCATGGCTGCGTTCTGCCTTTGCCAAGGTCTCAAACCAATCCGCAATCTCGTCAAAACCTTCTTCACGAGCTGTTTTTGCCATACCGGGATACATATCGGTGTACTCATGGGTCTCACCAGCGATCGCTGATTCTAGAGCTTCTGCTGTGGTCTTG
>Ga0315899_10005947_pt1 | contig 13133 bp, 11 predicted proteins | sample LakEriMetagenome_2_FD_203518 | JGI IMG/M metagenome (GOLD analysis project Ga0315899, IMG submission 203518) | Freshwater fungal communities from buoy surface, Lake Erie, Ohio, United States - Buoy 4 MA112 | ecosystem: Environmental > Aquatic > Freshwater > Lake | place: USA: Lake Erie, Ohio...
TACATCTTTGGTGATCTTCCAAACTATACTCTACTAGAATCTCAAGCTACTACTCCTACTTTAAAGACTGAACCTGCTGCTACAAGAACAGTTACACCTGTAAATCCTAAGCTTGAACAGGAAGCAGTGGAACAAAGATCTGCAATTATTAAGAATGCAGTATTGACAGCAACAACTACTGATAGTGAGTTTGCTGGAAATATTGACTTTGAAAATTCAAATCTTGGAGGAAGACGTATAACAAAAGTTCCAACTTCTTTCCTTGAAACTTTAAATACATATCAGCTTACCGAACAAGATCGTAATAAGCTTCGTCAACTATATGAAAATAAAGCATTTACAACTTTAGAGACAGGTAATATAGATGTCTCAAGTTTTAGTAAATTTATGGATCTTATAGAAGAAACGATTCAGGTTAATAGAAGTGTGCAAAATCTTGACGATATTATTGATAGAATGCAAACTTGTTACGGTATAACAATCAACCTATAATTAAATGGCAACGTCTTGTTTTAATGTTAATGATCCTGGATATCAGGCTTTGTTAAGTGCTTATAACGGTAATAATATTCTAGTAGATAGTCTTATTACTTCTTACCAAAAGGCTGGTAATGGAGATGCTATACCTTCTCCTGAGCAGGTTTCAGAGATGCTGAAAAACATGTATGTTGAAAAAGCAATAGACCCTGTAAAGGTTTCTTACTATCAAACAGTTGCGGATCAGTCTACAAGCCAGGCTCAACGAGATGCTGTTATTAGTGTTCTTGAGTTTACTGAAAAAACTGACTTTGATCCTACGTCTCACACTTATGTAGATAGACAAACCGGTCAGATTTTAAAGTCTACTACAACAGCTATCAAGGGCTCTTCTAAAATAGATAACTATTTACTTAATAGAGAAATAGGTAATCTTGCTGATAGAATGCTGGAGGGTATTATTACAGGTAAAAGATTAACCGATGTTTCTTTGGATTACTTTGATGAGCAGGGTAATAAAAAGACACTAGAGGTTTCTACTGAAACTCTGAATGATATCTGGAGTGAGATGGAAGCTGTTGTAAGAACTCATCTTGAGATGGGCTCAGTGCTTATTCCTCAAGTGGTTGTTCAAAATGTAGAAGCTGGTATTGCCGGTTCTATAGACGTGCTTGTTGTAAAAAGAAACGGAAGCATGCAGGTTCTTGATCTTAAAACATCAAAGACTTCTGTAAAAGAGAAAAACAATAACGGTAAGATTTCTTACTACCACACTGCATACGACCTTGAGAATGATTCAATTCTTGTAGAAAAGGGTCTGGCTTCAAAGCTTACAAAACATCAGCAGCATATTCTTCAGGTAAATGTGTATACTAGAATGTTGGAGGCTGCTGGTTTTAAAGTTACAGAAGCATATACTCACAGATACAAAGTCAATATTAATGAGACTGAGACAGGTATCAATGGTATTGTAGATGAAGGTCGTTCAGAGAACATGTATTATGAGGAGTCTATGCTTGCTGACGCAATCATTGCAGAAAAAACTCATTACAGTGGTAATCCAGTAGGTCAAGCATTGTTTGAAGAAGCTGACACTGAGAAATCACTACCTCAGAAAAGAGCTCAACTCTTAATAGAGAACTCAATTATTAAGCCTTTGACTATGAGATTAAAGAATCTTTCCGATATCTATCGTGAAAGAGTGAATCTCAGAGATGATAACAATAGATTGTTTGTACCAAAGGCTGAAGATACCATTAATAAGCTGCAAGATCTTTTGTTTGTAATAGAGAAAGAGGGTAAGTCTGGTAGAGCAATACTTGCTTACTCTAGATTTCTTCGTTATGCTACGGAGGACATGCAAAAAATCATTGACTTTCTTTCAAATAAAGAAAACGTTGAGTCTGAGAGGGCTGCTGGTATCATTACTAATGCTTCAAATTTTCTAGAAACATATAGTGATATTCAAAGAGCTTCAGGTGAACTACGACCAGAACTTCCATTAGAGCAACAAAAGCTCTATGATAAAATGGTATTAGCTTTAAACGAGGCATTAGCCGTTGTACATGCTGCTAAAGAACAGCATGTAAAATATATAATTAAAACTGGTACTTCTCAAAAACTTACAGATGAGGAGATTGATCAAGCTTTAAAAGAAGCTGAGACTATTTCAGGAGTTGATGCTGCGATTGGTGATCTTGATACTAGTACAGATGTACTTCTTAGAATTATTGCTAAGAGATTTAAAAGACAGTTGTTGACTGCTCAAGATAATTCTCGTGCTTTCAATAAGAGAGCTGATGAGGCTGCTGCAGATTTGATTAGACTTTCTCCAGGAAGAGTTGTAGACTATGGTTTTATGTATGAGGTTGATGCTAAAGGAGACCTTGTAGTTGTTGACCCTTATTCTACTGCATATTATGAAATGGAGGATAATTCTAGAAAAGATCTTTATGACGCCGATGGTAAGTGGATAAACTACTATGAGATTAAAGATCCTCTTTCTGCTGATCCTAAGCACATTCAACACAACAAAGAACTTTTTGAAAAAAGAGAAGCTTATAATAGATTTAGAAGAGCTGAGATTATTGAGAATGGTACGTTTAAAGATGGTGAATACCACAAGTACACCGATGAATTTAAAGCAGCAAGATCTAGATTTGAATACTTTAATGGAAGGGCTTGGGTAAAAAGACCACAGGTAAGCGATAGTCAATACCGAGTATTTAGAAACAAATACTACAATGTTCTTCACGATGTAACTCTTCCCGTTAGAAGTGGTAAGGGTTATACCGGTGTAGCTACAACCAGAACCATTGAAGTTCCTAAACGTAAGTATGTTGAACCAAGATTAGATGCAAGAGATCCTTCCGGTAAAAGCTTTACAAACGCTAAGTATAGTATTCTGTTAAATCCTAGAACAGATCTTGAAAGAGCACAAAGTAAGTTTTATAACTTCTATGTGAACGAAATGCAGAAGGGAGTAATGGCAAAACTTCCGGATGATGTACAAGAACGTTATAAGCATAGAGTACCTTCTTACAATGATTACAGTGAGCAGTTTGCACATATCCCTACTGTACCTCTTAGGGCTATAGTAAGAATGCTTTATAGTCTAAAGGATTTCTTTTTTGATTGGAATCTTCCTATACCTGCTGTAAGAAGAACCAAGATTGATGAAAAGGGAAGACCTGTTTCATCTCTGCCTTTGTTTATGACTGGAACATTTGATGATAATGTTCAAGAAAAAATAAATAAGATCAATGATCAACTTTCAACTTTGAAAGAAGATCTCCTCTCTAAGAAGATTTCCTTTGCTGAGCATGAAAAACTCCTTAAAGATCTCAAAGAAGAAAGAGCACGATTAAATAGAAGACCTCAAAAGAATATTGTAAGTAGAGATGTTCTTAAGTCTATGAAGATATTTCACAATCAGGTTTCTATATATGAGCAAAAGATGGCTGCTGAAGACACCTTCCTTATGCTTAAAGAAGCTGCTACTAACAGAACTTACTACACAAGAAAGAAGTTTAACTCACTCACAGGTAAGCCTGCTTTTGAGAATGTAACCGCTACAGAAAGTTCTGCAACAGTTAAAAGGCTTGAGAAGTGGTTTAAGCAAATCTATTATGAAGAGAACTACTTTGAAGACTTGAGCGGAATGTCAAAAATTGGAAGTCTTGCTTTAAAGAAAATAGTAAGCGCTTCTTCATTAGTATATGTTGGTTACAACGTTTGGGGTAACGCTGCTAACTTGGCGTTTGGTGGTGTTGCAAACCACATTGAAGGTTTTGCCGGTGTTCATTTTAGTGCTAAAGGTTTAGCTCATGCAAGAAAGTTACTCTATACAGATTACTTTCCTAATAAGATTCAGAAAACAATGTCTGGATTTAATGCTAATCTTGAGCTTGTAGACGATCAACCTGGTTCAAAGACGGAAGCTCTTATAAGATATTTTAATATGCCTAGGCATCTCATTAGTGAAGATGAGCGTGGTAATGCTAATCAAATACCGGGTAGCTACTTTTTCCAAGATGGAGGTGAATTTTTAATTCAATCAAGTACTGGTTTAGCAATGCTTGCTAAAATTAAACTAGTTAATGAGGAGAACGGTTCTCAGACTTCTGCTCTTGATGCCTATGATTGGGATCCTGATGCAAGGACTTTAAAGCTTAAGGATGGTGATTGGTACATAATTAATGATTACGGTGGCGGTGCTGGTGAAAAAGTTAAGTATGATGATGACCAAAAGAGAATGGTTCAGAATTATATATACGAAGTAAACAAACAAATTCACGGTAACTACGCTGCAGAAGACAGAGTAGCAATACAAGATAATGCTATTGGTGCTGCAGCAATGCAGTTCCACAAATGGGTTTACCCCTCCTTTAAAGCTCACTTTAAGGGAAGATACTTTGATGAGAACCTTGGTTGGTATGAAGGAAGATATGTGAGCTTAATTAAGTTTATTGCTGCTCTTAAGACATTCGGAGTAAGAAATTCATCAGAGGCCTGGAATTCTTTAGAAAAAGATCAGAAAGCCAATATTGGAAAAGTTGGTGCGCAATTAGTGTTCTTCACTTCTACTTTTATGCTTGGAAATCTTATAGCATCTTTAAAAGATTTGGGAGATGATGAGGATGATGACGATGCTTTCTTCACTTTTAGAAGAAGTTTTAACGGATTGTCTTTCTTGAATGACAAAGTTGGAAACGATCTAGCTTTCTTTATAAACCCTGCAGACTTCTTGACATTAAGTGAAAATCCAATTGCTTCTTTCAAGTATGCAAATCAATTTGTAGAAGCTTTTTGGAAAACTATGCAATTCTCTTACTACGGTATTGTTCAGAGCAATCAAGAACTGCTTGAAAATAAAGAGGTGTATTATCAAAGAGGTACTAGAGCGGGACAACTCAAACTTGCAAAAGAATGGGGTGACGTTATCCCGGCTCTATACACCATCAACCGCTGGAAAGGTTTTGATACAGTAGATTCCGATTACACCGGAAACTAAAGTATAACTGTAAGCTTTGCGATTAGTATCCCTATTTCAAGGGAGTAACCGTTAGCTTCAATTATTTCTGAGGTTTCATCTTTCTGGTATCCATAAATAATCTTTGAAAGGTTTACACCTAATAAGGTGTTGTTATTACTTAGAAACTCTAAGTGGAACCAGTGATTATAACTGAATTTAAACATCTTTTATTATTTAAAGGGGGTTAAAGTTAGACAATTAGACTGAATTTCGTATCTTATATATGAGACAAAACCAACAACTTTTATGAAACCCATAATGCTATCCGCACATGAAAAAGTTTTGGTGGAGTCTCTCGACTTCTCTTATTTCTTTAAGCGTTCTTGCTCAAAACGGTGCTAATGAAATACTTGTAGCACCCGCAAGTAACGACCCTTATATCCTTGTAGATACTCTATTTACACTGGATAACTATCCGGCAACGTACACAGATGTATACGTTCACTTTGCTAACCCTACCGCTACTCCGGTAAAGGCTGTACAATTCCGACTCTTCTATGACAACGCTAAGTTTTCAAACGCTGTCATGTTTTGGGGACCGACCGCACAACCTATTACAGATAAGTACGGTTCTTATTTTACAAATGCTGGCTACATTAACGTAGTAGCATCATATACTGGTTCTACACCGAACTTTGACTGGGCAGACGGGGCTATGTTTAAGCTTCGTCTTTTTCATTCTGGTGCATATGATGGTGTAGCCACTTCTATGGCAATTTCAGGATCTAGTAATTATCCTGCTCTTGCAACAATTGGTAATGGTACTGACGTAAACCTTGAGCTCTATAGTTACGGTGGTGCTTTCCAGATGACCCCAATGACGTTCCCTGTAAAGGTTAGAAACGCTGATGGTTCACCCGCTCAAGGTGTTTGGTTCTCTGCTAAGAAGAGACTTAAGTCTACACCTCTTGCTACTTGGCAACCAATTGCTACTGACTCAACCAATATGGTTGGTCTAGTAGAGTTCACTCACCCACTTGATACAAACTACTGGCACATGAAAATCTCTGCACAAACAGACTCTATGTCTGATGGTGGAGCTTTGACTATTGTAGATGCTTACAAGTTGGCTAACCACGTATCTTCTCAAGATACTCTAAGCGGTATTGAATACTACGAAGGTGATATTAACGAGAGTCAGTCTGTAACTGTATCAGATGCATTTGCTGTATTTAACAGACTTGCTCTTAACCAATCAGATTGGGACCAACTATTTACAGGTATTAATAACGTATCTGTTCTTTGGCCTTCTCAGTGGGCAACTGCAAATGCTGCTACTACTACACCTAACTGGACAAACGTACCTAGACTATACGTAATTGATTCTATTGTAAATAGTCTTGATACTCTAGAACCTTATGTATATGTGGTAGGTGATGCTACAACTTCAGGATACAACAACCCTGCAACCATTCTTGCTAAGATGGCAAACCCTGGATCTGGTACAGATTATATTCTTGATCCAGCCGTATACTTCTCTAATAAGCCAGACTCAATTGAATTTAGAATTCCTAAGCTTATTGTAACAACTGATAATTACATTGATGTACCTGTGACAGTGTACACGTTTGGTAATAAGGTTGGAGCTCTGCAGATGGGAATCCAGTATGATACTGCGGTATTTGAGTTTGTGTCTCTGAATATGGGAGATTCTGCTTCAAAGTGGACATCATTTATGACGTTTAAAGATGGTGGTGTATTCTGGGCTGGTCACGAAGATAAGATGAACCCCGCTCTTCTTCAAGGACCGTCTCAAGTATTTACTTTCAGATTTGCAGTTAAGTCTATTCTTGGATGGAGAACTTCTCCTCTTGCAATCTTTAATAAAGCTGCAGGTGATGAGAATGCTTATGATATGTCTATCCGTCCTTCACCAAATGACGGTTCTGTGATCAACGGTAGAGCCGATATGGATGAAGAGACTAGAGCTCTACTCACTGGATTTATTACTTATCCTAATCCTGTAACTGATCTTACTAACCATTGGTTGGTTGTAGACTTTTACATTGAAGACTTTACAAACTTTAGCGGTCTGGTTCTTAACTCTCAGGGCCAGATTGTTAAGTCAGTTTCTAGTAAAATCACTGAAAGAGGTTTTCAAACTCAAGGTATTTGGTTTGGTGACCTTCCTAACGGTGTTTACATCGTGAAGCTGACAACTAACGATAGAGAGAAATTTTACAAAATCATTAAATATTAAAACCATGAGCGAAGAAACTCAAGAAGGAGGACTGTCAGGACTTAAGAAAACTATTCTAGGTGTTGCAGGAACAGCAGTAACCGGATTTGGAATCTGGGCTACTACTAATATCAATAAGATCTTTGGTGTTGAAGAAGAGTCTGAAGTAAAGACTGAGCAAGTTGCTGAAGCTCCTGCCTCTGCAGGACAAGCAGCCGCACCAATTGTTCTAAACATTGATAACTCTGCTACTAATAATGCTTCTGCTGGAGGTGGTGGTACAAACACTATCATTAAGGAAACCGTACGTGAAGTACCAGTTGCACAACCGGCTGCAGCTGCTCCTGTAGAAGAGAAGAAAGAAACTACTGCAGAGCGTATTGCAAGACTTAAGAAAGAAAAAGCTGATAAAGATGGAGCACAGAACTAGAAAAGAAGAACTAATGGCAATGGTTGCCAGTGTTCTCGGTATTGCAATGATTATTGCTTTTCTGATTACTGTCGGAGGAGTAGCAACATCTTGTTCTTCATCAATTTCTACTACACAATACCAAGCTGAATTTGAAAAAGCTCAACCTCTAAATACGTTTCCTGTATTCACTGGTGAGAAAAAAGTAATTCAGATTGCTAATCTTAACGTTAATAAGGAATTGTGGGAGATGTTCCCAGAACTTAGAGACAAAAGAGTTGGTATGGGTGTTTCTAATCGTATTGTAGAAAACTTTGAGGTGACTCAGAGATTCTTGTATGCGGAAGAAAAGGAAGCCATTGTTAATCAAATGCTTGATGTATGGGAGAAAGATCTCAATGACATGGGTGACGGTAGAACCAAGCTCAACGTGGGCTCGGTAGTTCTGCCTAAGTACATTGTCTATGCAGAGATCTATGAATTCTCTACGTCTTATGGGGAAACTTATGATAAAGGAAAACTTCAGAAGACTAATACTACTATCATCGGTATTCAAATTAAGATGGTTAATGTAGATAACTCTCAATATATTGTTGCATCTGGTCAAGGAACTTCTACTCAGGTTGGTGAGGGCTTCTTTAAGAATCCCACTATGGGCTTTGATCAGTCAACGGTGGGTGTAGCTACACAACGTGCGTTAGAGGTTGCCACGGTAAACCTTATGAAGCGCATGGACCAATATGGATGGTAAATTCAAAATATTATTATTATTTCTGCTGGGATGTATAGGGTTGCAAGCACAAACGTTTACTTACAACTACACGGATCCTTGTACGGGAATGCTACAGACAGTCACCCTGTCTCAGACATCTGGGACAGTGGTGATGTTTTATGCTGGGCAGTACCAAACTTTTACAGCAGCTCAACTTCAATTAGGAGCTTATGAAAACTGGATTGCTCAAATTAATACTCAGTTTCCTCCAGGTAGCAACCCTTGTGCAGGTAACGGTTCTTCTAACGCTAATAATAGTAACGCAAACATCGGTACAAACACAGCAAATAATGTTAGTGGCATTGTCTCTATTAGCACTTCCATCGCGGGCAGTCTCGGGGGAGGTAGCGTAAGTTCAGGTTCAATATCAACAGGTAATACAGGTGGCTCAGGTAATGAAAACTCAGGTGATAATACTGGTGAAAATGGTGCTACTAACGGTGGCAGCAATTCTGGCAGTTCAGGTGGATCTGGAACCAAACCTCCAACAGGTGGTTCTTCAGGTTCTTCAGGCTCTGGTGGTTCTGGATCTGGTGGTTCTTCTTCTGGTAGCAGTTCTGGAGGAAACTCAGGGTCTGGTGGTTCCGGTGGAGGACAACCACAAGGAGGAGTAGAAGGTGGTGGTGGCACCGGAAGTAGTGGTGGTACTACACAAGGTGGCTCTACATCTGAATCTGGTGGGTCCGGTACTAGTGAAAATACAACAACAGCATCTGGAGGAGAATCAGAAAACTCTGGAGACTCTGGTGGTGGAGGCGGTGGAGGTAATAAACCAAAACAAAAGCAAGAAAAGATTGGTAGGGGTTCTCTGATTGGTTCAGGGGACATGGTTGTTATCCGTAATGGTAACGATATCAGTAAGCGTAATGATAACTTCCGTTTCAATACATCAGTTACTCACGTCAACACCAAGCAAAACTTTATTAAGGGTGTCAATCTAAACTATACCACGGGAGAGAACGTAGCTAACCTTACTCTGTATGGGTCCTATAAGAAAAAAGATTTCATGGCGGTGGGTTCCAATTCTTTCATGACCAACTTTAAATCTGATTGGTTTAACACGGTAACTCTTCTAGGTGCACAAAAACTTTGGAAGTTTACCTTCATGGGAGGTAGCAACTTTACATTGGGTCAGATAGGTAAATCTGAGTTTCAAAACCTATCTGTAGTAGGAGGGGCATTCACCAACTTCAAAGGTGGTAAGACTGTGTCTGCCAACATAATGGCTCTAGGTGTATACTCACCTTATATCTTTTATTACGAAGGACAATGGTACAAGTCCGGCTTTCTTATTGTACCTCTAGCAAACGTTGACTTTAAACTTACCGATAAGTTTAAGTGGAGTATCTCATTCTCAGGAGCATACCAATACAACGCTGACATTCTTAACTTTCAATTATCAACCGGTACAAAGATGTTGCTATGAGAAAGTTTATTTTAAGTCTAATTTTTATACTGTCGGTATCAATCCAGACGTATTCTCAAACCTCCGAGAATACTCAGACAATATCTGATGTTACTTCAATACAGTACATTGATTTTGATACTGATATTATGAGTAGTTCTAACATATCAGTTGGGGTACTAGGTGATATGAGTATACTGAGTTACAATCTAACCTACGAATGGGGTAAAGAGAATGTAACAAATGGAGTATTTATGTCTAATACTCCTTTCTTTAAGTATACCAAAGTAGGATACAGCCACAGTAGAGTTAAGACTATCAAAAACATAGAGAGAACTAATTCATATGGGATGACCATATCGGCATTTGCTGATCACTCAGCTGTAGCAATAAGTCCCTACTTCAATCAAATTTACAAGTTTAAAGACGGTACTAAACTCGGGTATACTTTCTTCATTAGAGATAATACACACGATGACTTTTATCTATTTGATCAGTTTTATCCTGCTGCGTCCTATACAAAGTATAGTATGATGATAACGGCAATGAAGGACTTTGAGTATAAGAAGTTTGTATTAGGGCCCGAATTATTTTTACTATCTTCTATAAGAACCCACTATTTTAATTTAGATGACTTTGAGGGTGCACTAGACATTTGGTACTGGGATGACTTCAATCTTAATGCATACTACGGAGCTTCGTTAAAATATAAACTGACTGAAAAATTTATGTTTGGTACTAAACTTAGAAGCTGCTACACATACTCTCCTTCAGACAAGACTCTTGGGTTTCGTAAAGCAACCCCATATATACTTTCAATAGGATGTAACTATGATTTCTAAATTAAAGATACTCCTTCTATTAGTTCTGCCTATATCTCTTGAAGGGCAGACAATTACTCTGACTCCAATTGGATCTCAGGATGTTAGTGGTATACCGGTTACTGTAGACCATTATGTCACTACAGCTAATGGTACTACATCTGTAAAAATATATAGAACTCACTACGGAAACGGCAACACTTCTCAGTACGCAGTATATCCTAGTACTCGTACTGAGATGAATAAGCTGTTTAATACCGCATATGCTGCTACTACTCTTTGGTGGAGTGGTAATATGAGTGCTAATTCTTCTTTAAACTTCTATCAATTTACTACACTCACTAGTGCTGGAGCTAGTGTTCCTCCTAATGGGGACTACTATGCCACCGAAGTAACGTTCACTTTTGTTGCTGCAGAAACAGGGACCTATTCTTTTGGCCTTACCTCTGATGATGGTTCTGATCTAGCAATAAACGGAACCTCTGTAGTAGAATGGTATGGTGGCAAGGGTACCGGACAGTATAAATATGGCAACTATTCAATGGTTGCAGGAACTCAGTATACGGTGGTAGCTCGCATGCAAGAATACGGTGGAGGAGACGGACTAGTTATGGTTTGGAGAAGACCGTCACAAGGTTCTTGGTCTTTACAATTATCAGAGATTGGTGTTACCTCTAGTTCTTGGGTGAGTCAGGGGACCAAGAATACAAACGTTTCCGGACAAGTCTCATGGACTAATTCTTCTAACTGGCCTTATAGAGTGACGGTAGATGTCACTAATAATTATCATACTCTTACAGATGCGGATATGAACTATCTCATGTATAAGAAGGCAGGATTATCTCCACTCCAGTCATGGGATTTCTATACATGTGATATAAACAACTCTACTGTGTTTGATTATGATGATATAGTTTTTGGATACGTCATCTGGTCCCAAGGTCATCTACACAATAAGTATATTTTCACCAAAGCTCAGCGAGATGCTATAATTACATCACCATCTACAAATTTTTATACTACTTACTTCCCTGTTCAAACTTTGATTGTAGAAAATCAAAATCTGTTTTACATAATGGGGACAGGTAAACATCAAACAACTATTAACAACTTAAATAGAATACAATGAACCCCATTTTGATAATGTGCTTTTACGTTGCTAGCGTAAGCTCTCAAGATAATCTAGCAGGTATTGATAACCAGAAGTTCACTTTTGGTCTCAAGCAAATGACTGAAGACATTCTTCTACAACAAGGAAATCCTTTGTGTGATCAGTCTTCAGAAGGTGCAAGTCCGGTGTACGTGACAGTCACTGACATTAAAGCTCCAACTCAAGGTATACGTCTAGGTCCTTTTGAATTTAAACAAAAGAAAACTATTGTGGAGGTAGACATTGCAATTGGTTCTAAAGTCTATCACGGAGTAGGAAAAGCTAATACAAATGTTGCTGCAACCCTGATGCAGCTTCAGGATGAGAACCTTGCATTTGAAAGAACAGAATTTTCTGTTGCTGTTAAGAAGGCAATAGTTGATGCTCTGGACTAAATTTCGTATATTTTATATAGGACCAACAATCAAAACCAACAGTCATGTTTAATCAATTAAAGAAGAAGTTTATGGCTTTTTGGGATATTTTCAAGGACAATAACGAGTGGAACGAGAAGACTATTGTTGGTTTCTTGTCATTCGCTGTAATGAGCATTACAGCTATTGCCGATGTAGTAACAGGTATTATGGGCAAAGAGCTCATCATCTCTGATACAATTTTTAATTCGTTTGTAATAATCACACTGGGAGCTTTCGGTATTGCTGAAGCTGGAAAGATCTTCGGTGGTAAAAAAGAAGAAGAATGAGTCTAAAGAGTCTACAAACCAAAGCGGGTGTTACGGCAGATGGAGCATTTGGTCCGGGCACTCTAAAAGCAGGAATGGCTTACTACAAGTTTACACCTGAACGTGCTGCACATTTCTTTGCACAAACAGCTCACGAGACCGGAGGGTTTAAAGCTTTCTCTGAGAACTTGAACTATAGTGCTAAAGGATTGCTTGGTATTTTTAAAAAGTACTTCCCTACAGAAGCTCTAGCTGCTCAGTATGAGCGTAAGCCAGAGAAGATTGCAAACCGTGTGTATGCATCTCGTATGGGTAATGGTGATGAAGCATCTGGTGATGGATGGAAGTACCGTGGACGTGGTGCTCTGCAATTGACCGGTAAGTCTAACTATCAAGCATTTGCTGAATACTTGAAGAAGCCAGAGATAATGACTAATCCTGATTTGGTTGCTACTGAGTATGCATTTGAATCTGCTATCTTCTTCTTTGATCGTAATAAGTTGTGGGATATCTGTGATAAAGGTGTAAACAACGACACTATTCTTGCTCTTACAAAGAGAATCAATGGAGGTACTCATGGTCTGGAAGACCGTAAAGAAAAGACCCTGAAGTACTACGGATGGGTAAAGTAAAGTACATTTTGAGGGGACTCCTACGTGCTACGTTGGAGTTCCTCTCTTTTCATTAACCTTTTAATTAAACCA
>Ga0315899_10005950_pt1 | contig 13131 bp, 14 predicted proteins | sample LakEriMetagenome_2_FD_203518 | JGI IMG/M metagenome (GOLD analysis project Ga0315899, IMG submission 203518) | Freshwater fungal communities from buoy surface, Lake Erie, Ohio, United States - Buoy 4 MA112 | ecosystem: Environmental > Aquatic > Freshwater > Lake | place: USA: Lake Erie, Ohio...
TCCTATTTGAAACCCTGCGACGGTTACGGAAAACCCTAGCCGATCAAAAAGGCATTGCCCCCTATATGATTTTTTCTGACTCCACCCTACGCCTCATCGCCCATCGTCAACCCCAGACCCCCCAAGAGTTTCTACAAATTTCCGGCGTCGGCGATCGGAAACTCAACCAATATGGGGATGCCTTCATGCAAGCGATTCGAGAAGCGTCCCCCCGTGCCTCCCACTCCCCTAAACTGTAAAATCAGGTATAAAAATAAATATTGCCAAAATTGTCATTGATGAGGGGGGAAATCCACCATATATTTACGTCATCAATATCGATAAAATTAATTTATTCAGTGAACACAGCCTTTTATCTATGCTTTTACAAGACCCCCAAACCATTCGTTTTTACCAAAAGCTAACCGATGCAATGGTGGATCTTTGGAACCGTAGTCGGTCGATGGAAGAAATTCGCCTTTACGTCGATGGTTTCATTGCTTGTCTGCGCTACAGCAATCAAATTGAACCCTATTTAATCCACCATTTAGAAGAGGAAGTTTTTGCCTTTCTTAGAGACCCGTCTAATTTTGGTTATTCCCCTTTTCAAATGGAAACAGAAAGGGATTACGATTATTTTTAAGTACGATTTAGGTTTACTTTTTCGTTTGATTAATTCTGCTTTAATGGCGAAATAATTTGCTCAATGTTGATATTACTGGTTCTATAAGCCCTGACGACAATGTTAATGATTTTTCCCTATCGCCAATTGTGTTTTTGATATGTCTATTACAGCGACTGATCCCCAATCAACTGAACTTTTTAGCTTGGTCGCGGAGTATTTCAAGGTGCTTTCCGAGGTAAGTCGGTTACAAATTTTGAGTTGTCTGCGGACAGGGCCAATGAATGTGGGGGAAATCACAGAGGCAACGGGATTAGGTCAGGCGAATTTATCGAAGCATTTAAAAGTGTTGACCCAGGCGGGAATTTTGGCGCGGCAAGCCCAAGGGGTGAATGTCTACTATTCTATTTGTGACCCGTCCATTTTTGAGTTGTGTGAGTTGGTGTGCGATCGCCTGGGTCAACGGATGAAACAACAGGCTGAAACGGTGAATCAACTGTTAACCCTCAGCAATAGAACTTAGATGCAGGGTTTACGATCGCCTCAATTGCTGAAATCCCTGAGCTAGAATAATTGGCAAAGATTCAACACATCAAGCATGGGTGGGTAATGGTATTTGTGCAGAGTGGAGTAATTGAAGACTATATTCAACGGGTTACGGAATTAAGCCAATCCACCCAGCGCATTCCCACTGCCAGTGAATTAGAGGCGATCGCCACGGAATTGGGTATTGATCCCAGGGAAATTCAAGCAGCCCAAAAATATTCCCAGGATCATTACACCCGTGCCCAGGGCTATATGCGCTTAAAGTATTGGGACGATGCCATTGCTGAACTCCAAGAGGCGATCGCCTTTAACCCCAGCCAGCCGGAGATGTTGATTTGTTTGGGGCAGGCCCATTTGGGTCGTTGGAAACAAAAACATCAAAAAGAAGACGCGGAACAACTCCATCTGCGGGTGCGGCAATGTTTATCGATCCAGCCCGACTCAGACGCTGCCTTAACTGTACTGGCTAATTTTCGTAAAAATCAACACCAGCGCACCCAATTTTTTGCGGCGGTAGGGGTGTTCCTCGGGGCAATTCTTTGTGGGGGATTGGGCTATGTATTGGTGGAAGGAGGATTGCCCTTTGTGATCCAAGACCGATCCCGCTTGGAAAATCTAGAACAAAAGATTCAGCAGCAAAAACAAGAATTGGAAAGCCTGCGCCAGGAACAAGTCCAAGCCACGGAGGATCTCAGGGAAGACCTGCAACGTCAACAACTGCAAGACTTGATTCCCTACGGCGATCGCCTCAACCGTCTCCAATCGGAATTAGATTCATTGAAAGGACAAGTTAGAGACTATCAAACTACCCCTAAACTTGCCCCCCGTCCTGACCCAACCCCCAGCCCGTAACCCAAAATTAGCTCTCTTTATACGCCTCCATCCCCTTACTAACACTGGCTCAAATTCCTCATTTCGGTCTCAGGGAATTGCTAGTTCCATCAGTCCCGTTTTTTAAAGATTGCAAATCTGGAGGGTATAACTTGGAACATAGCTACGTTAATCACACTCGCTTTCTTGCTCTTATTTTGATAATTGCTTTTGCTTATTCTCTGGCTACTCTTCAAGGACAATGGTTACAGCAGTCTGGTTTTGATATTCATGCCGGTCGTTTGCAACAACCGTCTGATAAGTTGCCTCGCCATAGTTCTTTCTCCTTGGCTCTTTATGGACATTGATGGTGTCATGCTATGGAATTATGGTCTGAGTTAGTCTTCGAGCTCATTCGCCTCAAGCCCTATAAATCTCGCTTTCTTCAGCGCGGCTTTTTGGCTCTTTCCTTGATACAACAAGGTTTTGGCGACCTTGTCCCCCTTTAAGGGCTTTCAGATAGAGTTGCGTAGCCGCTTGCAATCCCGATATAGCCTGTTCAATGGTTTCCCCCTGATCCACTGTGCCAACTTCTGGACATTCGGCAACGTACCGATCATCTTCTTTATGAACAATTACCGTGAAGCGACGACTTTTCATGGGGCTCTATCCTAAACAATCTGCACGGTGACTTTTATCTTATCGGATTCTATCTGGGTCAATCACGCCGCCGCTAATTCTGATCTAGGAAAGGATTACAATGTGAGGGTTATAAAAATCTAATTTGCCCTTGTTGCTTCCATGACTGACGTTCCCGTCTCTCGCATCCGTAATTTTTCGATCATTGCCCACATTGACCACGGTAAATCCACCTTGGCCGATCGCCTTTTGCAGGTCACGGATACGGTGCAACAACGGGAAATGAAAGAACAGTTCCTTGACAATATGGACTTGGAACGGGAACGGGGCATCACCATTAAACTTCAAGCCGCGCGGATGAACTATACCGCCAAGGATGGGCAAGAATACGTTTTAAATTTAATCGATACCCCCGGCCATGTGGATTTTTCCTATGAAGTGTCCCGTTCCTTGGCCGCCTGTGAAGGGGCGTTATTGGTGGTGGATTCCTCGCAAGGGGTCGAAGCCCAAACCTTGGCTAATGTTTATTTGGCCTTAGAAAATAACCTAGAAATTATCCCTGTTTTAAACAAAATTGACCTGCCCAGCGCCGAACCAGAACGGGTAGCGGAAGAAATCGAAGAAGTGGTGGGCCTCGATTGCAGTGATGTGATCCAAGCCTCTGCTAAGTCCGGCATTGGTATTGACGATATCCTAGAGGCGATCGTGCGAAAAGTGCCGCCGCCCCAGGACACCGTGGATCAACCCCTGCGGGCCTTGATTTTTGATAGTTATTATGATGCCTATCGCGGTGTAGTGGTTTATTTTCGGGTGATGGATGGCCAGGTTAAGCGCGGCGATAAAGTCCACTTAATGGCGTCGGGGAAAGAATATGTGATTGATGAATTAGGGATTTTATCGCCTACGCAAATCCAAGTTGATGAACTCCATGCGGGGGAAGTGGGCTATTTTGCGGCGGCCATTAAAGCGGTGGCTGATGCGCGGGTGGGAGATACCATTACCTTGGCCAATAATCCAGCGGATGAAGCATTACCGGGTTATACCGAAGCCAATCCCATGGTTTTTTGTGGACTGTTTCCCATTGATGCGGATCAATATCCAGATTTGCGGGATGCGTTGGAGAAGTTAAAACTCAATGATGCGGCGTTGTCCTATGAACCCGAAACTTCCAGCGCTATGGGTTTTGGCTTCCGTTGTGGTTTCTTGGGGTTGTTGCACATGGAAATTGTCCAAGAACGGCTAGAGCGGGAATATAACCTAGATTTGATCACGACTGCCCCGTCGGTGATTTATCGGGTCACGACCACCGATGAAGAAGTGATTGAAATTGACAATCCCAGCTTGTTACCCCCGGCTCAAAAACGCCTCAAAATCGAGGAACCTTATATCAAAGTGGAAATGATTACCCCGGAAAATTATGTGGGGACGCTGATGGAATTGTGCCAAGGGCGACGGGGAATTTTTAAAGATATGAAATTTTTTACCCAAACCCGTACTGCGTTGATTTATGAGTTGCCGTTGGCGGAAGTGGTGACGGATTTCTTTGATCAATTAAAGTCTCGCACTAAAGGTTATGCCAGCATGGAATATCAGTTAATTGGCTATCGGGAAAATCCCCTGGTCAAACTGGATGTGATGGTCAATGGGGATGGAGTGGATGCGTTGGCGATGATTGTCCATCGGGATAAGGCTTATTATGTCGGGCGGGCCATGGTCAGCAAGCTCAAGGAGTTGATTCCCCGTCATCAATTCAAAGTGCCCATCCAAGCGGCGATCGGGACAAAAGTCATTGCTAGTGAACATATTGCGGCCTTGCGGAAAGATGTGTTGGCCAAATGTTATGGCGGTGATATTTCCCGTAAGAAAAAGTTACTCCAAAAACAAGCTAAAGGTAAAAAACGCATGAAGGCGATCGGGACGGTGGATGTGCCCCAGGAGGCCTTTATGGCTGTTTTAAAACTCGATCCCCAGTAGAGCTTCGACTATGCTCAGCCCACTTTCAAAAGACTGGAATTTTTGAACAGATCGCTTCTAAGTAAAGCTTGCTGTCTTTAATCTTTACAACTAATTCAAATTATGGATGTTTCTCTCTATCTCCAATGGTCTGCCTACGCCACGATCGCCAGTTTTGTGTTGATGGTCTTAGCCTTTATTTTCAAATGGGGATTCCGGTTTCGGCTGGTGGGCATTACCAGTTTTATGACCGTGTTGACCGTGGGAATTTTGGGACTGGGCCTAGGGCTATTCGATCGCCCGACAGTGGAAGGCGCGGTGAGCTTTAATCGGGTTTACGACAACGGTGCTAACCAAATTGTGATTACTGTCCCGCCGACAATTCAGCCCGACGAAGTAGAAGCTACCCTCAAACAAGCGGCCAATAATTATTTTTCCCTGGGGCGCATTTCCACTGATGGTCAAGAAATGGTGATCCGGGCCCGAACGTTAATCCACCCCCAACCGGGACTGAGTAAACCCTTATATGTTGGGGAAGTCTATAGAACCTTAGGCACAAAGGCAATGGATCAAGTTGAGGTTAAGTTAAATCAAAAAGCCTTGAAAGAACTCAGTCGTAATCAAGAGGCCTAGTTTAGGAATCTTCTCTCATGTTTAAGAATCCGAACCTCCAGCCCATCCTGTTCCAGCTTAAACAAGACCTCAGCGCCCTCTATGGCGATCGTCTTCGTCACCTTACCCTATTTGGCTCCCAAGCCTGTGGAGACAACCAGCCAGAGTCCGATATTGATGTCCTAGTTGTGTTGAAATCACCTGTTAACCCTGGTGAGGAAATTAAAAGAACGGGCAAAATTGTGGCAGCTCTTTCCCTTGATTATGATGTGGTTATCAGTTGCCTTTTCATGGATGAAACCCATTATCAAACCCGTCATAGTTCTTTATTGCGTAATGTCCGCCAAGAAGGAGTTTTACTTTAACCGATGAACAAAGAGATATGAAAGACTTTTTAAAACAACTCTGTGCCAGTTTTGTGGGCACGATCGCCGCTGTCTTGATTTTGCTGGGTTTTGGTACGGGGAGTGTAGTGCTATTGGTGCTGTTACTCTCCTCAACCGGGGAGCCTGTGCTAAAGGAAAAAACGGCTTTGGTGTTGGATTTATCCGTGCCCATTAGAGATAGCAATCCACCCCTGAGTCTGAGCCAAAGTTTGTTGTCTGAAGGGGAAAGTTCAGTCCCCCTCCGCACCGTGGTTAATGCCATTGAAAAAGCCGCCCAAGATGACCGGATTGTCGCCCTTTTCATCGATGGTCGTCAGGGGGATCAAGTGAGTGGCTATGGCAATTTAAGTGAAGTGCAGCAGGCCTTAGAAACCTTTAAAAAAACAGGGAAAAAGGTCATTGCCTATGGCTTAACGTTTAGTGAACCGGGATATTATTTAGCCTCCGCCGCCAATCAAGTCCTACTAAACCCCTTGGGTGGTCTGGAAATGAATGGATTTGTCACCGAACCCGTCTTTTTTACTGGCGCTTTTGAAAAATATGGCATTGGGGTACAAACGGTACGGGTAGGAACCTATAAAGGGGCGATCGAACCCTATACTCGCCAAAATTTAAGTCCTGAAAATAGAGAACAACAACAGGTATTGCTCGATCAAATTTGGCAACTTTATCGAGAAACTGTAGCCAAAAATCGCAAGTTAACCGCTGACCAAATCCAGGCGATCGCCGATCAAGATGGACTATTATTTGCCGATCAAGCAAAGCAGAATCAGTTTGTAGATCAGATTGTTTATTGGGATCAGGCCCTAGAAGAACTCAAAAAAACTGGTGTTTGGATTAATACCCCACCTCCAAAAGATGAAACAGAGCATAGTTTTCGTCAAATTAGTTTGAGCGACTATCAAACCCTGTGGGAAAATCAACAAAAACCCGATAAAAAAGCCGGAAAAATCGCCATTCTTTACCTCGAAGGGGCGATCGTTAATGGTGAAGGAACCTGGCAAACTGTGGGCGGTGATCGCTATAGTCAATTACTGCGAGAAATCCGAGCCGATAACGATATTAAAGCTGTGGTGGTTCGCATTAATAGTCCCGGTGGTAGTGCCAGTGCCGCAGATATTATTTGGCGAGAAGTGGAATTATTACAACAACAAAAACCCGTGATTATTTCCATGGGCAACGTTGCCGCATCAGGGGGCTATTGGATTGCCACCGCCGGTCAAACAATCCTTGCCCAACCTAGTACCGTAACGGGTTCCATTGGGGTCTTTAGTGTGTTGTTTAATATTGAAAGTTTAGGCGATCGGGTGGGGTTAACTTGGGACGAAGTTTCAACGGCAAAACTGGCTAATTTGGGATCAACAATAAGTCCGAAAACCGAATTAGAGTTGGCGGTTTTTCAAAAATCCGTTAACCAAGTTTATGACCTATTTATCGACAAGGTTGCTCAATCCCGTAACCTATCTCCCCAACAGGTCAACATCATTGCTCAAGGTCGGGTTTGGAGTGGAGAGGCGGCTAAAAAAATTGGCTTAGTAGATCAATTGGGGGGCTTAGATAGTGCCTTAAATGTAGCTGCCGAACAAGCTAAATTAGGCAAAACTTGGCAAGTCGAAGAATATCCTACCCGCAAAGGCTTAAATGCACTATTGCTTGAGAACTTAGGACAAAGCATTGCTCCCCTGTTCACAACCCGTCAAACGGCTTTGCCCCTCCCGTTGCAATCCTCCTGGCAACAATTAGAAACCGAGTGGCAGCAATTGACACAGTTAAATGACCCCCAAGGTATTTATGTCCGTTTGCCTTTTTTATGGCCGTTACATTAGGGTTTTATTATGTGTTTAAATTCCTACTAATGGATGGTAAAAATCTCGTTAACGGCTAACGCTAACTGGGGAAATGTGGGGGATTGAATCGTCATTGTTTCCTTAAAATTACCAACTTCTTGATAGCACCCTGCGGTTAATGTTAAAACCAAGACCGTTTGAGTTTGGGGATCGACAATCCAATATTCAGGAATGCCACAGGCTTGGTATTGTTGACGCTTAGCAACATAGTCCCGCTCCCGTTGCAATTCCCCAGGACTGACCACTTCCACCACCAATAACGGCGGCAACATCGACAAACGAATGGTATTGCGCTTGGCTAATTGGTCAATATGCTCTTCTCCGATAATCGTTAAATCAGGAAAACGGTTTTTTGGTTCTCCGTGTACTTCTAACTCTAAACCATTACCCCGTACTCGCCGATAACCGACAATTTCAGCAAATTTGAGCAGTAAAAATGTGGCAATCTCAAAATTTAATCCTGATTCTGTTGGCACAGCAATTAATTCCCCATTGAATAATTCGTAGAGTTGATCAGTATCATCTTCATGGGCGAGATACTCTTCAAAGCTTTTAAAGCGGGGTTGGAGAGCTAACATAAGCCACCGTTTTTCAAAATAATTTGGCTTTATTCTAACGATTTTTGGGCGATCGCCTTTTTTATTCTGTATCAATTCATTGACCACAAAAACGGCGATCGCCGGGGGGATTAGCGACTGAGATCTACCTGTACTTCACCATTTTCAACTCTGACAGGAAAGACAGGTAACGCTTTTTCGGTAGACATTTTCCCCATCAATTTACCGACGACGGGGGGAAAGGGAGTCCAATCTTTAATCTCCCCACTGCATAAATCAAACGCACTGCGATGGAAAGGGCAGACGATCGCCCCATCTTGGATTTTGCCGGTTTTCATGGGCAATTTGAGGTGGGGACATTGATTGCTGACGGCATGGATAGTTCCCGCTTCGTTTAACAATAAAATCGGTTGTTGATTGAGTTTGACGACTTGACGACTACCGGGGGGTAAGTCACTCGCGGCCAGGGCTTTTGTCCAAACCATAGGTTTTAAAAGGGTTTCTCAAGGTTAATAATCTTTTAAAAGTTTAAGGGATGGGGGCGTTCTTCTGGGCGTTAGTGGCTTGGCGGTTGAGGCGATCGCCGTTTTGACTCGGTCGTAGTTAATCTACCCCATGGACAATGGCGAAGACGGAAGTATAACCATGCAAAAAGGTTTGGTTGCCCACCTGGCCAATTTCACCGTTACAAAAAAAGCCCCCCACGGGTACGTCTGGGAAAAAGTGGCGGAAAAGCTCACTATCAAAATTGGCAATTTGGTATAAACCATCTCCCCGCCCTAGGCAGGAAAAAATCAAAGCACCGATCGCCGTTAAGGGATGTTGGGAGGCAGGATCATCGGTCGGGGTGGGGGAAGTATAACGTTGCAACAATAACCGCAGATCATCGGCGGAGGTTTGGGCATCCCGCAAATGAAACTGGAGTCTTTGCCCTGGCCGCACTCGGTCTCCCACGGCGATCGCCCCTTGGCGCGGATCAACTCCCAACAAATTACGAATCAAAAAGTCTCCGGGTTGGAGGGTCAGTTTAAATTCATCGTTGGCAATGCCCACAAATAAGGACGATTGAGCCAAGGCTTGATCTTTTTCACTCAGGGTCGGAATCAAGGCCCGCAGCATGGTTAACGGAGCTTCCTCTGTTATTTGACCTGTGTTGGGATCTTGGCCTTGAATGGCGGTGATAATATTACGTTCGCCTCGGCTGACATGGAACGGCTCACCAATGGGGCGACAACCTTGGGCCACAATACTGCCCAAACGAATTTTGCCACTGAGGGCCACTCCGATGGAGCCATCCCCGTAACGCCCGCCAGGATAGAATGCTGACTGTAAAAACAAGGGCCCCGTTGTGACGCCATTGTCCGCACTGGCAAGGCCGCCGACTTTGGTGGCTTGGGGATAGGCAAAATCTAAGCCCGCTAATAAATCTGTTATGCCGTCCGCCATCGGGTCAGTCAAAATAATAAAATCGGGATTGGTTTGGGGATCAACACCAACAAAATCAACCCAGGTTTGGGGCGACGCATCTAAGTCCGGCAGTTTTCCCCCATCCAAATAAAACGGCGTAATGGTTACCCCCGGTAGTTTGGCCACGGTCAAACTGAAGGCCACTTCCCGCTCTACTTCCCTGACTTGCTCCGGGGTTTGCATACCGACAATGCCGCCGCCAATACAGCCAATTAAATTCGGAACGGCTAATTTTTCCCGGAGTAATGGGATCAGCCGAGCCCCATCACTGGCAAAACTGGACGACAAAAAAACGATCGCCAAATCCCCCGCCCCCGATAATTGGCATTGCACGTTGGCGATCGCCTCATCTACGGCAGCTTCTAAGGACGGTCGAGTCGAGAGCGCATTAACCCATTGCAAAGACTGTGTCATCGGTGATGGTGAGTTGGTAAAAATAACAAAACTCGAAGTATTAACGGCGTCTAATTTTAAACAATTCCATCGCACTAAATCTAAGATTCGTTAAACATCGTTAAAGATCGTGAACGATTCTGCGGTCTAACGAAAAGGTGGTGAGTACAATAGCCCGCCCTTAGTCCAAAGATTATTCAAGCCCCGCTCTAACCCAAACGGTTTTCCTACGTTCCGATCATAAATTTCGCCATAATTACCCACCTGGGCGATCACTTGGGCGGCAAAATCCTGGGGTAAGCCCATATCTTCTCCTAATTTATCCTCAACTCCCAAAAAGCGGCGAATATCAGGATTATCGCTGGTTTTAAAGGTTTCTATATTAGCCGCAGTAATGCCAAATTCCTCGGCTTGGATCAGGGTAAACGCCACCCATTGCACCGTATTAAACCAAGTGGGATCGCCTTCTGCCACCGCTGGCGCTAGGGGTTCCTTGGATAACACCACGTCTAAAACTTGATTGTCCTGGGGATTGGGTAATATCGATCGCCGGGCCACCAATTGGGAACGATCCGAGGTGACGGCTTCACAGCGACCCTGTTGATAGGCGGCATATAAAGAGTCCACATCATCAGAAACCACGGGTTGATAGTCCTTAACCCCCACTTTTGCCATCTGATCCGCCAAATTCTTCTCGGTGGTGGTTCCCGCCAACACACAAACCGCTTTTCCTGCTAAATCCTTTAATGCTTTGATGCCGCTACTTGTGGTCACCATCACCCCTTGACCGTCATAGAACAATATGGGCGCAAACTGCATTTTGACGGCGGTATCTCGGTTCAGGGTCAAAGTGGTATTGCGGCTGAGTAAATCCACTTCTCCGGTTTGGACAGCGGTAAACCGTTCTTGGCTACTGAGTTTACGAAAATCTACTTTTTTGGCATCTCCCAAGACCGCTGCTGCTACTGCTCGGCAAAAGTCCACATCTAGGCCTGAATATTCCCCTGCTTCGTTGACAAAGCTAAAACCGGGCACTTCACCGTTGATGCCACAGACCACTTTATCTTTGGCTTTGATGGCGGCTAAACGGCCGCTGGTGGGGGCGGTGGCATTGACTTCGGTGGTGTTATTGGGCGCGTTAGATGTTCCCCCACAGGCAGTGAGTACCGCTGAGCAAAAAAGGATTCCCATCAGAACCGGCAAGGATTTCAACAAATTATCACTCCATCTGTACAGGCTGTTAGAGGCCATCTTATCGAAGAATTGGGTTAATTCATGATCGGATTATATAGTACGTAATAGTTGTAACTGGCTTTTTTTTGTTGTTCTCGCAGTCAATAGTGGCGATCGCCTATCGTTAGTTAGGGCTTGCTGAAAGACTATTAACAGGGAACGCCGGAGAACATTGCAGAGCGTTACATAACTTATGGATAAATTTTTCTAAATTTTGTCTATCCTTGTGAGCCTTGCGATTGAGAAACAGCGATAAGTGTTAAAAAAAGTGAGTATAGAGCCATTCAGGGCAAAAAAGCTGGTATAAATGAAGGGAGGTATTGTATTTTATTAGTTTGTGATTAGTGATGAATAATTCTAGAGAAAGCCTTAATTAATTCGCTACCTGATAATCTTGAAATTGAGTAAGATGGTTGTAATTCAATGTTGGAAGGTGCAATGGTATCTTCTTTGATAAAATCAGAGCCAATAATCAATTGTAGTTGTTGCCAATTATTGTAACAATATTCTTGAAGTAACGGAACGATTTGATAATACCATCTAAATTCTAATTCTTCTAAATTGTCAATATTCATTAAGTAGCTATGACCAATTTGATAATCACGACCAATTAAGCCTCTGATTTTATGATTTAAAACTTCCATCAATTGGCCTAAATTAATATCTTCTATGATACTATTTTTTAATAACTCAGGATTAGGCATTATTTCAATAAAAGTAAACCGACGACGTAGGGCAATATCTAATAAGGCAATAGAGTGATCGCTGGTGTTCATCGTTCCAATGATATAAAGATTGGCAGGAATACCAAAGGATTGCTTAGAATAGGGTAAAGTTACTTTTAATTCGTTTTGTGTTCCTAAACGTTTATCGCTTTCCAACAAGGTAATTAACTCACCAAAAATCTTTGCAATATTGGCTCTATTTATCTCATCAATAATCAGAATATATTTATTGTCAGGATTGCCTTTTGCACGTTTACAAATTTCTTTAAATATCCCGTCAACATAGGAATAAGTAACAATACCATCCTTAATAGTTGGTTTTAAGCCCTCAATAAAATCCTCATAAGAAAATGATTGATGAAACGCAACATAATCTGAATAATGAGAAGTTTGTGGAGAAAAAATAATAGAATTATCTCGGTTTTTTTCTACTTGATCGGCTATGATTGAGTCAGTAATTGCTTTTGCAATATAAGTTTTTCCTGTTCCAGGTGGGCCGTAAAGAATGAGATTAGGAACACGAAGAAGAGAATTTTTAATTGAATTTATAAGAGTATTTGACTTATTTTCTATTGTAAACAAATCTTGATTATTGCCTAAAACTGTTTTAATTACAGAGGTTAATTCAGGATGATGGTAGTTGATAACTTCAAGCACATCAACATCGTATGAATCCACACGACTATAGGCTAGCCCCAAGGAAAATACAGAAAGATCAGGGGGAAATTCAGAATATAAAAACTCCTTAATTTGCCAAGAGTCAAATTCAGAAAACTCAGGTAAACTCTTTAAATATTCAGTAAAAAGAAGATTTTCATAATGAAAACTTGCAGAAAAATGTTTGTCAAAAATCTCGATAAAATGCTTTTGATGAATTGGACTAAAAATCGGTGAAAAACGATCAGGGAAGTATAAATACAAAACTCTCGATCTTAAAAAAAATAGATTTTTTAGATTCGTATTGCCGATAAAATCTAATCGAGAAAATTCACCCAGAATTGCATGATTAAGAAATTCAAGCAATCCATTTTTAATATAATTAAATGAGTCTTCAGAATTTTCACTTCTTTCTAATCCAAATTTATAAGAAAAATAAGCGAGAATAACGTAACGGTCTGCTCCAAGATAAATATCTTTGGTATCATTAAGACCGTAGTCTAAATAATCACAGAAACTACCCGTATAGCTTTCTAAGGTTAGCTCTGTAATTCTTTCAATAGGGAATTGTTGTATAAACCTCATATTACTTGAGCTTACTGTTTCTGACAATTTAGGATTGCCGTTTTTCAACCAATGATCTAAATGCTCTTTCCAGTCTTTTGGCATGAACATTACCTCTGTAATAATTCTTTTAAACGTTTA
>Ga0315899_10005951_pt1 | contig 13130 bp, 9 predicted proteins | sample LakEriMetagenome_2_FD_203518 | JGI IMG/M metagenome (GOLD analysis project Ga0315899, IMG submission 203518) | Freshwater fungal communities from buoy surface, Lake Erie, Ohio, United States - Buoy 4 MA112 | ecosystem: Environmental > Aquatic > Freshwater > Lake | place: USA: Lake Erie, Ohio...
ATGGCCCCGTGGTGCTTGTACCAGCGATGCTTTGACGCATTTCGGTGTCTGCAGTGATGTTCTTGAGCTTGTAGTAATCCATCACGTTAATTTGGCCTCCCTTGAGTGCATCGGCGATAGCCACCGGGACGCTGGCCTCCGAGGCGACGACCGCCGCGCGGCTTTCCTCGATCTTGGCAAACATCTCTTGTTCCATCGCAACGGCCTCAGCACGACGACTCTCAGCCCGAGCCCGAGCGACCCGAGTGTCGGCTTCCGCACGATCCGCTTGGAGTCTAGCTCCGATATTTTCGCCGACATCGATATCGGCGATATCGATCGACACGATTTCAAACGCCGTCTGATCATCGAGTCGACTTGCAAGCACCGCTTTGGAGATCACATCGGGATTTTCCAGCACCACTTTGTGGCTTTCCGCAGACCCGATCGCAGATACGATGCCTTGTCCAACGCGTGCGATGATCGTCTCTTCGGTAGCACCACCGATAAGCTGAGCTAGATTGGCCCGTACCGTCACGCGTGCTTTGACTTTGAGCTGAATCCCATCCTTAGCGATTGCGTCGAGGAATGGATTAGCGCTATTTCGGGGAGGGCAATCGATCACTTTAGGGTAGACGCTCGTTTGAACTGCGTCGAGCACATCACGACCTGCAAGATCGATCGCAGCAGCCTTCTGGAACGACAAGTTGATTTGGCGACTCTTGCGGGCCGCAATCAACGCTCGGATCACCTGGGGAACATTACCTCGCGACAGATAGTGCGCTTCGAGAGCCTTGGTCGTCAGATCGGGATCGTCGATCCCCGCTGCCACAGCCATGATCTTGCTGCGTACGATCGTTCGAGCATCAACGCGCCGGAACATCATCCCGATGAGATCACTCAGGCGAACGTTCGCACCGGTCATGATCGACTGAATCCACAGCCAAAAGTACCTTGAAAGGACCGCCAAGAAAACCAAGGCGATGATCGCGCCGACAACGAACAAGGTTCCAAAAAGGGCTAGAAGTGCTGGAGGCATGGTGCTAAGTGTTCGAAACAGGCATGAAAAACGGTGGAGGATTCCGATAAGGTCGACACCAGCGTGATTTTAATCCAAGCTAGATCAATTAGGCCCCTGGAACCCCAGCAAACTGAAAAAATAAGCTGCCTGGACAGATTTCCAAGATTCTCTTGACCGAAAAAGGGGGGGCTTTCGATCCGCAAAGCGGTCGTCGATCACCGAATCACCCTCTAGAGCTTGCGAGCTAGTTTTGCGATCGCTTCGGGCAAGGCTTCGCGCTCGAGTTCAAACACGCGGCGCTGGAGCGATTCTGACGTGTCGCCATCGAGAACTTCACAAGTTCGTTGCAATAGGATCGGTCCGTGATCGTATTGGTTATCGACAAAATGTACCGTACAACCGGACACCTTCACACCAAAATCCAATGCGGCTTGATGGACATGTAGACCAAACATCCCTTGACCACAAAATGCTGGGATCAAAGACGGATGGATGTTGATGACCCGGTTCTCAAAGTCCTTGGGGATGAGCAAATGCTCGAGATATCCGCCCATGACAACCAGCTTAGCCCCCGAATCACGAATCGCTTCAAACATCGCATTCGAGTGCGCTTGGCCATCTAAAAAATCCTTCTTGCGTATCACCCGCGTGGGAATCGAGGACTCTTGGGCATACTCAAGCCCCTTTGCTTTTGAATTCGAAGATACCACTAGTTTGAATTCGACAGGCAGGGTTTTTTGGGATTTGCGATCGATAAGATTCTTGAGCGTAGTTCCACCACCGGAAATCAATACCGCGATCGGTAAAAGGTCGCTGCTCATTGGGTGTCGACTCCAATCTCCGGGAAACTCACTTGGAAAACCGACTCTTACCATTCCCCTCGGACGCTTGGCCGATGGGCCAGCATTCATACCCAAGTTGCTTAACCATATTCTGGATGCTGGTTGCAAAGTAAGGTCGTACAATCAGCACGAAGCCAACTCCCATATTGAAGACGTGTTCCATCTCCGAATCAGCGATGGAGCCCAGCTTTTGGATCCATTGGAAGACAGGTAGGATTGGCCAAGAACCACGCTCGAAGACCAAATCGATGTTATTTGGAAGGATCCTTTCGGTGTTTTCAAGCAGTCCACCTCCGGTGATGTGCGCCAGCCCATGCACGACGTTCTTGACCTTGTAGTGGCTAAGCACACTTCGCGTTAGACGACTATAAAGGAGCGTCGGTTCAAGCAAAGCATCTGCAACGGTCGATTGAAGATCAGGGACATAACTGTCGAGCTTGTACTTGCCAACGTCGAAGATCGCTTTGCGTGCAAGGCTATACCCATTGCTGTGGATTCCCGAAGAATTCACGCCTAGGATCACATCGCCAGGTTGGATCGATTTTCCAGAAATAATGTTTTGCTTGTCAACGACCCCGACGCAAAAGCCCGCCAGTTCGTAATCACCTAGTTTGTAATGGTCGGGCATGATCGCTGTTTCACCGCCGATCAAGCTACATTCGGCATCGATGCAACCATCCGAGATTCCTTGGACGAGTTGTTCGAGGAGCGTCGGATCATCTTTGGCCATCGCCACGTAGTCTAGGAAAAACAGCGGTTCGGCACCTGTGCAAAGCACATCATTGACACACATGGCCACCAAATCGATCCCAATCGTCGAGTGTTTTTTGGCGGCGATGGCAACCTTGAGCTTCGTTCCGACTCCATCGGTGCCAGAGACTAAAATTGGCTGCTTATAGTTTCGAGCGAAAAGTTTCTGTGAAAAATCAAGCGAAAACAGACCGGCGAATCCGCCGTCGTTCCTGAGCACCCGGGGAGTGAACGTTCGATGCATGAGCTTGGGTAAGCGTTGCATCGATTCTTCGTAAACTTCGAGGTCAACTCCGCTGTCTTTGTATGTGATTGCCATGCGTATGCGAAAGGTTTTTTAAATTCAGCGTCAAAAAAAGGCGGTTATTTCGGGCTCAGAAGCCCGTTAGCGGTGTACAGTCGACCGGGGAATTATCCACAAAAGTGTCGGATTCTACGAGGGGAGAATGGCACTCCGCAGCCGAAAAACTACCCCGAAAGGATCTGCTCGTACAGCCTACGGATTTGCTTGGTCATCGATTGATGCCCGAATCTCTCTTGGCACAGCAATCGACCTTGGAGACCTAGACGGGTCCGCAAATCAGCATCGTTGGCCAACTTCAAAATGGCATCTCCCAGTGGCTGGATCGATTTTGGAGGCAACAAAATACCAGTCTGATCCTCGATGACAACTTCTTTTGCTCCGTCGATGTCGTAACTGATTACCGGCTTTCCAGCAAGCATCGCTTGGGGCAAGGCTCTGGCAAGACCTTCTCGCAGCGAAACATGCATGAGCATATCCATCGCACCGATTAGATCAGGGATTTCATGTGGCGGAACCAAGCCGGTGAAGATAAAGTGGTTTTGCAATCCCATCGATGCGATTTCTTTTTCAAGAGACTCTCGAAGGATACCATCCCCAACGAGCAGAAATCGAATGCGTGGATCGGCTTGAACAACTCTCTGGGCGCATGCCAGCAGGTATTGATGCCCCTTGAGATGAAACAGCCTTGCAATTTTACCGACAACGATGTCCTCTGGCTGGATTCCCAAATCTTTTCGGAGCTGCAGTCGGTTTTGGTCTGCATTCAGGAATGGCTCAATGTCCATCCCACTGTAGATGGTGACAAATTTGGATCGCTCGGCAATCTTGGCCTCCACGAGCAGATCGGTCATCGCATCGGCGACAGATATCAACCGATGGCAGCGTCGAGCAGCCCATCTCTCGCATATCTGATAGAACTTCCGAACTGGCCAAGCCTGATAGGGATGAAATGGGGCTCCATGCACGGTGTGAACGACGCAAGGGATTTTCAATTTCCAAGCGACACTCCGGCCTAGGATTCCGGCTTTTGCACTGTGGGTATGTACGACATCGGGCCGCAATTGAGTCAAATGTTTTTGGAGTATCCCTGCGGCTCGGAAATCCGTCCATGGCCGGATAGATCGGATCAATTCGGGAACAAGGATTGTTTTCAGATCAGGGTCCTGATATTTATCCAAAAGAGAGCCTTCGGCCCCGAGGCTAGGCCCTGTGATAAGCGTCACGTCGTCGCCATAATCCCGCACTAGATCCAAACAGTTAAAGCGTGTGTTCTCTTGAGCACCACCGACGATCATCCTGGTAATGATGTGGACGATCCGCATGTCACACGAATCTCAAGAGTCCGTAACGCTTCTTGCCGGCTCGCAAGATCAAGTATTTTCCTGCTAAATCCGATTCGGTAAGAATTCGGTCGAAGGCTGTTACCTTTTGATTATTCAGGTAAGCAGCACCTTCTGTCACCGTACGGCGAGCTTCGCTTTTGCTGTTGGCCAACCCTGCGGTACAAAGGGCATCGATGATTCCAAGTCCGTCTGCCAGTCGACTGCGTGGCATTTCCTGACTGGGAACATCCTCGAAAATCGTATTGAGTTGGTCTTGGGTCAGTTGCGTAATGTCGGCTCCAAACAAGAGTTTGGTTGCATGCTGAACCGCATCGAGTTTGCTCTGACCGTGAACCAACCTTGTGAGCGACTCGGCTAATCGAGTCTGTGCCGCACGTTCTTGAGGTTTGTCTTTGATCTGAACTTCCAAATCTCGATACTCCTCCTCAGAAACATCCGACAGAAAACGGAGTGTCATTAAGACATCCGCATCGGCGACGTTGATGAAGTACTGGTAGAACTCGAAAGGGCTCGTTCGCTCGCCAGCGAGCCAAACCGCACCCTTTTCGGTCTTACCCATTTTCTTACCATCGCTAGTGGTCAAAAGTGGGCAAGTAAGACCATGGAGGCTTCGGCTGAGCATCCGTCGCCCAAGATCGATTCCGGCAGTGATATTCCCCCATTGATCGCTTCCTCCAATCTGAAGCAAGCAGTCGTGGTGTTTTGCAAGATAGACAAAGTCGTAGGCTTGCAAGAGCATGTAGCTAAACTCCGTGTAGCTCAGTCCGCTGTCAGTTCGCTCCAAGCGACTTTTCACAGAATCCTTGGTAAGCATCACATTGATCGGAAAATTCTTGCCAACGTCCCTCAGAAAATCCAGGAACGAGAAACCGTGCATCCAATCAAAGTTGTTGACAAGTATGGCGGCACTGGGGCCTGTGAAATCTAAGAAATGCCCGAGTTGCCTTCGGATCCCGTCAACGTTCGCTTGTAGCGTCTCTTTCGAAAGCAGTTGTCTTTCGTCCGTCTTTCCGCTCGGATCCCCGATCATGCCGGTTGCTCCTCCCACGAGAGCCACCGGTCGGTGTCCAGCTTGCTGAAACCGACGCAGCATCATCAAGGGCAGCAGCGACCCGACGTGCAAGGAATCCGCAGTAGGATCGAACCCTGCATAGACAACCGTTGGTTTCTCAAGCTGTTGAGCTAGCTCCTTCGGTTCGGTGGATTGATGAATTAGGCCTCGCCACTGGAGTTCTTGGAGGATCGGCTGCATAGCTTAGAACTGGATCTTGTATTTCTCGGTCATGGTACGGCGCATGTCTGCGATGGACTGTTCTAACCGAGCTATCAATTCCTTAAAAGACGTGTTTCCTTGGGCTTGGCCCAACTGATAGTATTTCATCGGGGAGTTTGGGTCGACAAAGCCGCCCCCGTATCCGCCGTAATTGCCGTAACCATACCCCATTCCAGCCATTGTGCCCCCTGCGGTGGCCGTTGAATAGCCAGCGGTGCCCGCATCGGAGGCTACTGCCGCTGCACCCTGGGCGATATTGACCAGTTGCATCGACATCGAATTGCTTCGCAAGGACTTGGCGACCTCCGCCCCATACATGACCATCTGGGGATCGACATCTAGAGTCGGTATTCCATCGATTCGGTTGGCCATGTTGCTGTTCCACTGGGCTCTCTCGCCGGTGTTGTTAGCCGAGTAATCTCGGACTCGATGAATGATGCTGACGACCTTCTTGAAGTACTCTCTGGTATTGTCCGCGATAACACTCGGACTGGTTCCGTTTGGAGTCGAAGTTGCAGCTTCAATCGGCTTGTCCGCTTTCGCTACACCTGAACTAGCCCGATGAAGGGTGAACATGCCAAGCAAATCATCAAGAGCCTCGGCAGCGATCGGACCGGTAAACTGAAGCGTCTTGCCCTCGTTGATGCTCGCAACATTCCACTGCTCGTACTGATCAAGTTGGATTCCACGCGCCGAAAGGACTTCGCCAAAAAACGCTTTGGCTACCGCCGAAAGTTCCGAGGGAACGCTCATGAAGTCGATCAGAACAGTCGCTTGTAGCGAATCACCCGCAACGGAGATGGTGAACCCTTGCATCGAAGCGATCGATTTAGCGATCGCTTCAAGATTTTTTCCTTGTAAAGATTTGGCGAGTTTGATTCGGTCTGAGATGATTCCAACCGATAGGACATCTTCAAGATCCACTGCGATGCTTACGGCGTTGCGATCATTGAGTTTTACGGCAGCTTGTTGCAAGTAGCTACTGATGACATTGCTTCGATCTTTCTTGAGCCATTGGCCAGCAAACTTGCGATCTGCTGGGCGAACGATCGAGACGATGTTGTCCGATAGGGGAACCAGATACATCTCGTTAGGCGTCCAGACAATGGAGCGACCTTGCAAAGAATCAACGTATCCACCTTCTCGTTGGGCCAACGCCTCAGGGGTTGCCATCTTTTCAACAGCAGCGTACCCAATCTCCCAATCGGGTTGCAAAGCCTTCAAATCGAGTTCCGAAGCGATTCGAACTCGTAGAACGTTGCCCGGTAGATCCTCGTGGAGAGGTGTTCCAAGGGTCAGTTTACGCAGTGCAACCAAATCCGCTTGTACGATTGCATTCGCGGTTTTTGGACATGACCTCAGAACGTCGACCATCGATGGCTCTGCACCGTGTGCCAAGTTTGCGATCAACGCCCAAGCTAAACCCATACAACCAACAAAACTTGACATCTTCATCGCACACCTTCGATTTCTGTTTTCATCAGTTGGAGCAGGCACGAGAAAACGCGCCTTGTCGCCTATATTGTGACTTGTTCGAGTTGGTTTTGCCAGCGACCCTAGCGATTCGTTCCCACGATTTCACACGTAAAGAGCTTTAGAAGCTAGAATGTGCACGAAACGAACCACCTTCTGATTCCATAAGTTAAGAAATGCAAGCGATCCTCAAACGCATCCAACACTTGTTTCACTTGGCATTTGGCCCAACGACCCTCGAAGACCGAGCCAAAGATATTCAGAAACAAGCCAATGCGGTGGCTAAACACCGCGACCTCGATCAATTGCGGCATGAGGTCGGAGACCTGCTTGCAAGCACTTTACAGCTTTGCAACGAGTGTGGTTGGGAGCCCACCGAACTGGTTTCCGAAACACTCGACCGAATCGAGAAGCGTGTTGAGGTTTACAAGAAGCTTAATAGAAAACAGCGAGTGGGTTTGCTGAGAGCCGATTTCGATCCCATTCACAACCATCACCTTGCAATGATCGAATCGGCATTGAAATTCGATTGCGTCGATGAAGTTTGGTTGATGCCAAGCTTTCATCCCACGAGCTCTATCGGCGGAGCGAGCAATAAGGATCGAGTTGCCATGTGCCGTTTGGCAGTCGAAAAGCTAGCGCATGTGCATGTCTTTACTTACGAACAAGAGAACGAATACAGCGGCGACGGATACCATCTGATTAAACGTCTCCTCGGGGAAATATCCTTTCGCGACCGAATTGAATTCTGCTTGATCCTCGAGCGTTCCGTCGCCGATGAAATGCATCGATCGACGACCACAGAGCGGATCGAGGATGCGATTCCGATTTTGATCATCGATTCCAAGCCACCGCTACCGGCTAGCGACAACGCTTGGTTTCGCAATCGGCCTCACCGTTGGACACAAGTCGAATCGAGCCTCGAATACACTGCGACTCAAACCACTATTCGCGGGTTGCTCGAAAAAGGAGATCCAACAGTCTGGAAGTATCTTCCTATCGAGATCGCTGACTATATCCGCAAAGAGTCTGTGTATCAAAAACCGACCGATTCGATTTCGATGCAAATCCCAAAAAAGAGGATTGCCGTTTTCTCTGACTCCTTCTCGCCTCCTACCCTGCACCAAAAAATGCAGGTACAAAAACTGCTCGATAACGGCTTTGACAAAGTCATCATCCACCCGCGAGGTGTCAGGGCCGATCGCGGAGAGCACGAAGTTGCCTTGCCTCGACACCGGGCCGCCTTGGTCTCGTTAGCCTTCAAAGATATTCCCAATGTTGAAGTCAACTACGAGGATATAAGCAACGGAACCAACTTGCCGCTGATCGATCTGACGTATAAATACCAGTCTCAAGGAGAAGTCTGGTTAGTAGTGCCGCAATCCGATGCGACCAAAGGCTCCTCAGGAAAACCTGCCGCAATCGAACTCTACGAACAAGGACACCGGCTATGGCAAGAAGCTCGTTTTGCCGTCTTAGCCGATAGCCCGATAGCTCACTCGCAAGAATTACCGACAAAGCATTTGCTCATCGAAACTCCCAAGGCACCTTCACCGGCTGACCTGCGCGGCGAGATTTTTCACGGAAAGAAAATTGACACGCACCTGGACCGTGATATCGCCGACTACATCCATCGGCATCGGCTCTTCGTGCCAGGAACCCCCGGACGCGACGCCTTTTTCAAAGTCCTTCGACCTGAGCTGTTTATCATCCACGACGAACGCAACCCGAGGGCAGTTGAAATCGCTCAGTCGTACCAGAAGTACCAATCCAGCAATCCAAACCTCATTCTCGTTATCGGTGGGGATGGAACGATGCTCAAAGCGATCCGCGAGCACTGGAGACGACGGCTACCGTTCGTTGGTTTGAATGCCGGCCACCTAGGTTTCCTGATGAATGCATCGCTTCCGGCAAACCTCGAAGGGATCGACCTGATCTCACAGTCGCTTCCCCTGCTTCGAGTCGATGTGCGTTACCCCGATGACAAGACAGCCATGCACCTTGCCTACGGGGATACTTGGATCGAAAGAGCCGAAGGCCAAGCTGCCTGGCTACAAGTTCGAGTCAATGGAGAAGTGCAATTAGAAAAGGTCGTCGGCGACGGCATGCTCGTTGCCACCGCCGCCGGTTCGTCGGCTTACGCCCGCGCCATGGGTGCAGTCCCGGTCCCTCTCGATTCGCCTTCGCTGATCTTGGCCGGCTCGAACATCTTCCAGCCGCGATTTTGGAAGCCGATGAATTTACCTGGAACCAGCCAAATCACTCTGACGAGTCTCGATAAAAGAGGCAAGCGACCGCTGCGAGCGTTTGTCGACGGCCAGACTCTTGGGATCGTCCAAGAGCTATCGGCAAAGCAAAGCCTCACGGCGGCAGTTGAACTAGCCTTCACCAAAGAATACGATCCCTCGACGAAATTGCTAAAATCGCTCTTCCCAAGCGATGTTAGCTAAATGGAATCTTTCGCTAAATGCGACAAAGGGACCGATGAGCTATTTGGTCAAAAGCAACTTGCCCTGCTTGGTACAGCGCAGCCGATAAAGTTGCCCTTCGTGCTCGATCCATACCTCATCCCCGCAGCGACACAGATCCCGAAACGGAATGATCTTTGGTAACATCTTGGCCGCACTCGCCGGAACAACAGCCAGTGGATCACCCACCTTTTTCGGCCAGTTACCTTGGGCTCCATCGTCTGCGTTGGACACGATCGCTCTTCCTCCCTGGCAAAGATTTTTCACAACAAAATTTGCGAAAACGACTATTCGAGCATTGTAATGAGATTGAGTCTCAGTAACAATAGATGGTAACGAGCAAGCCAACTGCCGGTTTTCAGACGAAGCCAGCCCTAGCCAGCCAAAGAGTTTCCATTTTGTAAACCTGTTTTCGCTGACTAAGGATCTTGGCTATGAACTCTCTTCGGCATTCAGAAACCCGAAGCAAACGCATCAAAGGCTTTACGCTCGTCGAACTCTTGGTCGTCATCGCGATCATCGGTATTCTCATAGGACTTCTTCTGCCAGCAGTTCAAGCGGCCCGCGAAGCGGCACGTCGCATCCAGTGCACGAACAACCTCAAACAAATGGGGCTTGCTTTGCACAACTACGAAAGCTCCCATCGAACGTTTCCACCAGGCTTCATCTCACGCGTTACCGGGACTTGGTCAGGTCAGGGGAATGATCCAATACCAGAAGATGGATCTGGCTGGAGCGTCTTTGCAATGATCTTGCCCAATATGGAATTGGGCGCCCTTCATGGGTCGATTGACTTCAAAGTCCCGATCACTTCCCCAGTGAACCAATCTGCTCGGAGCACCAAAGTCCCAGCTTACCAATGCCCCTCGGACACTTGGAATGAGCCAGTGACCGCATGGCCTAACTCTTTGGGCATTAAAGATCTTGCGCCCTCGAGCTACATCGGTTGCCTGGGTGGTGGAAACCCGGCCAATGCACCGCGCTACACCGCTTTGTACGAAGAGACTCCCTTCAACGGAATGTTTCATCGCAACCAACCTATCAAACACGCAAGCATCACCGATGGAACATCGAATACCATCGGGCTAGGAGAGCGTGCAAGCATGTTTGCACCCAATGGTTGGGCTGGCGTGATCCCCAATGCCCAAACGGTGTTTTCCGAGAGGATTGCGCAGAGTCGAGGACAGACGGTAGGCCAAACGGCACGGCCAGCAATCACCATGGCCACGGTTCACGTCCGAAGCGGTGGTCCGAATGCTCCGACGGGCAGCCCTGGTGGATTTTGGAGCCCCCACTCGGGCGGCTGCTTGTTCTTGCTCATGGACGGTTCGACTCACACCATCGCGACAACCGTTGACATGCAAATCTATCGAGCCATGGCCGGTCGAAACGATGGCCAGATCATCGAACTCCCCTAAGCTAACATCGAGTTGTCGAAAATATAAAGCTTTATGTGTTAGCGGAGCAGCGCAAGGTGCCCGGTGAGTCCAAATATCCATTGGCTTTCTGAGTGTTCGAGCGTGGAACACTACAATCGACCCATAACCGGACGGCTTGCGCCGTTCCGCTATTATTTGCAATGAGCTACGAGGCCCTGGCCTAAGCGGAGGTTTTCGGAATACCGACGTAGATATCCCCGTCGCGGACTTGTACTTGAAAATGATCGGTCTTGATTTTGCGATTGTCCATCCAAGTCCCATCGGAGAGTGCAAACCTCCATGCGTGCCATGGGCACGCGACGCAACCGTCATGGATCCAACCGGCCGAGAGGGAGGCTCCTTGGTGCGGGCAGAAATCGTCTAAGGCATAATATTTTCCCTCGGACTCAAAGATCGCAATCATCCGGTCGCCGATTGGAAATGCACGGCCCTCGTTCTTTGGAATCGCGTCGATTTTTGATGCAAAAACCCAATCCAAATCAGATGTCGTCTCACTCACCGATCAACTCCTTCCTGAGTATATCGAGTGCTGTCTTTGCAAGCCGTTGATAGAACAACTCGGGATGTCCGCTGACTGATTGCGATTTTTCGATGGTCTTTCCTTCTGGATCGACGATTGCGACTTGCAGCAGCGTTGTGGGAAGTGAAGTGCTATCGGAAAATTCACTCAAGGGCGGATATACACCGACGGCTAATGCGTAATCGGTTTGATGGGCCGTTTTTGACTCGACAGCAAGTTTACCAAGTTGGTTTGGATCGAGTGTGGTTCGATGAGTGGTTGACCAGCTTAAGTGCTTTAGCCCACTGTCAAGGCTTGGTTCGAATCCCTCACTGAGCATTTGCCCGATCCATGCGCCAGCACCTAGTTCTACGACGCTAAGCGTTCGCTTCTGCTCGGCCAATAGGTTCTGAACAACATCATTGAGTTCCGTTTCACCCTCTCCGAAAATCACATCGCCAAAGGCATTGCGTATTTGCTTGATTGTGTCTTGGATAGCCGACTGGAACTCTGTTTCGCATGCGGCTTGGGCGGCGATACGAAGAGTGATCGTCGCTTTGGAAACTGTGATTCCAACGCGGGGGACACGATCCCTGGAAATCAAATCTGGGATCACCTTCTCCACATCGCTTTCACCGAGTCCAAAAAGCTTGATCGAATGGTAGAACCATCGTTGCTTACCCAAATCGAGTTCATCGACGAGTCGCTGCTCGACGCTCTGGCTGAGCATTTGAATCATCTCTGCGGGAACACCAGGCAAGGCAAAAAGTCGGCAATTGTGAACTCTATCTGACTCGGTAACGCTTACAGACAAATCGATCCCTGGAGCCGTACCGTGTGGATTAGGTATGATCCGAGACGTTTCGGGAAACATGGCTTGGACACGGTTTCGCTCTGGCATCGGTCTATTGCGTGACTTGAATAGATTCTCGATATGCTCCATCGCTTCGGGGCGGAATTCTAGGGGGCGCCCAAAGGCTTCGGCCATCGCTTCACGAGTCAAGTCATCGGCGGTTGGACCAAGTCCCCCCGAGATAATCACAATATCCGATCTTCCTGCCGCGATTCGGAAGGCCGATACATTGTCGGCCAATTCGTCACCGACGGTGGTGTGGTATCGAACGCTAATTCCAAGATCACCAAGCCGTCGACTGATGAGTTGGCTATTGGTATCCAACCGTTGTCCGCTGGTAAGTTCGTCGCCGACGGAAATGATTTCAGCTTTCATGATCAGCAATCCTAGCAAGTAAAAACGATCGGAGCATTTACGGTTCAACGAGCGAATGAAAGTGACTCAAGTCGCAAAGATGCTCCTTCGCGATCGTTTGCGGACAACTCCAAACCAGGAAGAACATCGCTTCTCGAATCCATCGTGATGCATCGGAGTGAGCCAGATATCCAGCCCCTTTTTCGATTGCAAGGTAAGCTTGGGCAACACGCAGCGTTAAATCGTTAGCGTCTTTTCGTAGTTTAGCCGTGTCAACAGAGTTGGTCTTGGGATTAGAAGCTAAGATCATTCGATCGAAAATCTCTCTCCATCGGTTCGCAAACTGCAGAGCAAAAATTCCGATCGATTCGATGGCCTGGGCCTTGTCATCAATTCGATCGATGATGCAGGCGGCAAGCCCCAGGGCAAGGGCGGTGGTTTGCAGACCTCCTGCGCCACTGGATTGTGAGACGCTTAGGACGTTTTCGGACGGCCCATGGAGCAATTCCTTTTGCGATAACTCGACGCCATC
>Ga0315899_10005953_pt1 | contig 13128 bp, 14 predicted proteins | sample LakEriMetagenome_2_FD_203518 | JGI IMG/M metagenome (GOLD analysis project Ga0315899, IMG submission 203518) | Freshwater fungal communities from buoy surface, Lake Erie, Ohio, United States - Buoy 4 MA112 | ecosystem: Environmental > Aquatic > Freshwater > Lake | place: USA: Lake Erie, Ohio...
ACTGCAGCGTTGATACGAACAATCCATAAAGAGCGATATTCTCTCTTTTTTAATTTGCGACCTACATATTTGTAGCCCAAACCTTTTTCTAATACGTTTTTAGCAACCGTATATACGTTTTTACGTTTACCGTAGAAACCTTTAGCTTGCTTCAATATTTTTTTTCTTCTCGCGCGCGAAGCAACTGCATTAACCGAACGTGGCATATCTTATTTTATTAAAAAAGTTAATTAATGTTTTTGAAACTTACTCTATCTTAAACAAAGCATGCGTTTTACCAAATTAGCGTTTGTAGGGTGTACATACGCAGATTGACGTAAATGACGCTTACGTGTTTTAGATTTTTTAGTTAACAAGTGGCTTTTGAAAGCTTTGTATCTTCTTATTTTTCCAGTGCCCGTTACTTTAAAAGTTTTTTTAGCACGGGAATGAGTCTTAAGCTTAGGCATGTTCTCTTTAAATTTGGACGGCAAAAGTACAATTCTTTTTTATAATAAAAAAATAATCTGCCAAAAATCATTGAAAATAAGCACATTTTTAGTCCATTTTTAAAAAAATCATTGAAAATCAAGCATTTTTTGGAGCGATTATGAGAAGATAATCTAGATAAACAGTAATTTTACGCTATGCCAGTTTTTAGATTTAGAGTCCATTGGGAAGAAGACGACCAAATTTATCGTGATATTGAAATCACTAATGGTCAATCCTTTGCCTTATTTCAAGAGGCTATTTTAAAAGCCTATGAGTTTGACCAAAAGCATGCCGCTTCTTTTTTTGAAAGCGATGATCATTGGAATAGAAGTATGGAGTTCTCTTCAGAGGTATTAGTTAATAAAAAAGACGCTCCTGTATTGTCTACCAAAACACCCGTTTCTGCTTTAGTTACTACCCCTGAACAAAAGTTTATTTTCGAATACGATCCATCAAAAAAATGGACCTTTCAAATCGTACTTATTGCCATAGAAAAAGAAGAACAGCCCAAAAGGAGCTATCCTTATTGTTTGAGAAAAGAAGGTATTGGTCCGGCTCAATACGATATTAAAGGCCTTGAAAAAACATCCATGATAGATGTTGAAGAATTCTATGATTTAGGCGATGAGGAAATGGAAGAAGGGTTTAGTAATGAAGGAGAAACAGATACGAGTGGTTTAAGCGAAGCTTTTTAATTCTTGTCCATGAGCGATAAAACGCTTTTAATAATTGCTGGTCCAACAGCTATTGGGAAAACAGCCCTTGCTGTGCAATTGGCCCAATATTTCAATACGGCAGTGCTCTCTGCCGATGCGCGCCAATGCTATAAGGAAATGCAAATTGGCACCGCCAAACCAAGTATTGAAGAGCAACAAGGTATTCCTCATTATTTTATTGATAGTCATCCGCTCAGTGAGGCTTTATCAGTAGCCGATTATGAACAGTATGCGATCAGCGTATTGGAGCAATTGTTTTTAGAAAAAGATATCGTTGTAGTCTGTGGCGGAACAGGATTGTATATTAATGCCTTATGCGATGGTTTAGATACTATGCCGCCCGTTGATACCGAGATAGAAGAAGCCGTAAATCAACTATATGCATCAGGGGGGATAGCAGCCTTACAATTTGCTTTGCAAGAAGAAGATTCTCTATTTGCCCAAAATGGAGCTATGCAAAATCCGCATAGAATGTTGCGAGCTTTAGCTTTTAAAAGAACTATTGGAGAAAGCATCTTGCTGTATCAAACACATACCCAAAAAGAACGCCCATTTAAGTGTGTAAAAATTGCTTTAGAAATGCCAAGAGCTATCTTGTATGATCGTATTAATCATAGGGTAGACAATATGGTAGCCGAAGGTTTGTTAGATGAAGTGAAGTCTTTGTTGTCTTTCAGGGAACATAAAAATTTTCAAACGGTAGGATATCAAGAATGGTTACCATTCTTTGATCATAAAGCAACTAAAGAAGCGTGTATAGATAAAGTAAAACAGCATACACGCAATTATGCAAAACGCCAAATGACGTGGTTTAAAAATAAAGGAAATTTTATACATCTCAGTGCATTAAATAATGATTTACTGCAACAGGTCCTTGCTGAAATAAAAAAAGCCAACGTTTAAGCGCTGGCTTTTTTTTTATGGAAGGAATGATAAATTATTTTTTATCTTTTTTGCAACATCCTTTTCCTTTTTCACATGCTTCTTTCTTTTCTTTAGAGCATCCTTCTTTTTTGCCTTTGCAACATCCTTTTCCTTCGTGTGCAAATGTAGCGCCAGCGATTAACAATGCGCTTACTAGTAAAGTCATTTTTTTCATAGTAGTATAGTTTTAAAGTAATGCAATTTAATAATTATTTTTGGATTCTAGCCAAAACTGTGACGCCACCTTGAACTTTTTCTCCAATTTTAACATCAATTTTGGTTCCAATTGGGAAGAAAATATCCACTCTAGAGCCAAATTTAATGAAGCCAAACTCTTCATTTTGCTGGATAGCATCCTTAGCTTTTACATAATAACAAATTCTACGAGCTACTGCACCTGCAATTTGTCGTAATAATAAGGTAGTATGAGGGTTGCTAATAACAACGGTAGTGCGTTCATTTTCAGTAGATGATTTTGGGTGCCATGCTACTAAAAATTTACCCGGATGGTAGGCTACATAGTCCACAGAACCACTAATTGGGGCTCTATTTACATGCACATTTAAGGGCGACATGAAGATGGATACTTGTAAACGTCTATCTTTAAAAAATTCAGTTTCTTCGGTTTCTTCAATAACCACTACTTTCCCGTCCGCTGGCGCAACGATTAATTCATCCCCTGCAGAAAGTACTCGACTAGGCAATCTAAAAAACCATAAAACCCAAAACCATAATAGAAAAAATATGATTTGTAAAGGTAATGCAATCCAAATCCAGTCAATTAGGTAATGATTTACTAAAAGACCTAATCCAATCCATAAAAGTGTTGCAATTAAAATATAATAATAACCTTCTCTGTGTATACGCATAAAGTATGTTTTGATGCGAAATTAATTTTTTAAAAATTAAAAGTCTAATTATTGAAGAAATAATAAATGAAAAGTGCAGCAAAAGGGGCTGCTAATAGTAAAGAATCGAATCGATCTAAAGCCCCACCATGCCCTGGCATAATAGCACCCGAGTCTTTTACTTGAGCCATTCGTTTAAGTTTTGACTCTAACAAATCACCCAAGGTTCCAAAAATTGCAGCTATTAGTGCAAAAACAATAACTACGATCGTTGGAATGCCAAGTTGAAAAAAATTAGCTACAGCCCAAGCACTTGCAACACACAAGAGCGCGCCACCCAGCGTGCCTTCCCATGTTTTTTTAGGGGATATGCTTGAAAATGGCGTTTTGCCAATAAAAGAGCCTATGATATAGGCCATAGTATCATTTATCCAAATACATGCTATAAGCAATAAAGGAAATAAACTATGATGTGTATATAAAAAAACTAAGCTTATAAAAGGTAGGCCTATGTAAAATAATACAAAAGGTAATTGTAAACAGATTGCCTGTTTTGATTCTTTGTAAAGAAGGCTTGCTACAAAAAGAAGAAGTGCAAGCCCTAGCCAAATCGGCATTAAAGACAATTGTGCATTAGGGAACAGCGTAGGCCAATAAAAACTCCAAGTAAGGCTAAGGCCTAATGCAATGTTAGCAAATACCATCCATTGGGGCGTTTTATAATCATTTATTTTTTCTTGTAAGGTAATTAGTTCAGCTATGCAAAGGCTTTCAACGAGCGTTATTAAAAATAAAAAACTCCATTGATTCCATAATAAACCTACAAACATAATAGCTACAAAAACTACTGCACTGAGGGCTCTTTTATTAAAAGTTGCTAGATCTAAGGCCATAGAATTAAATATTGGTGGGTTCGTCTCTAAAATTATTTAGCCAATTTTCAGGCGCTTGAATTTTATGTTTAAACAAGAAATAAAAAGAAGCTATAAATAAAAGGATGGAGGTAATGGTGATAATAGCAGGTAGTTCTTCGATAGGGGCTAAGTTTTGCATTTGGGTAATATATTCAATCATGATTTGAATGCCATTAAACAATGCATGCGCAAAAATACTGTATCGTAAAGAGCCCGTCCAAAGGTAAATATAGCCCAACATGATGCCAGATAAAAACAAAGAAAGAAAAGCATGCGGCTCCATATGAATTAAGGCAAAGGCTAAGCTAATCAACAAAATGGCTTTCCCAGGATGACCAACAATTTGTAACAATAAGCGTAGTAATACCCCTCTGAAAAAATACTCTTCACAGATAGCCGGAACAATAGCCAATACGAATAATCGAATCACTAAATCTAGTCCATTATGCATTTGCATCAATCCTTTAAAAAGCTCATCCATTTTTTCTTCATAAAGCCTAATGGCAGTACCCATTGGTATCTGACTTATCAGCGTATTGATATGTTGTACAAAAGGAATAGCGGCAATGATAATAATAGGTATTAAGCAGTAATAAAGTATTGTATTAGACGGCTTGTACTTAATATAATCGATAGGTTGTGGGTGTACAAAATAGGAAAACAGAAAAGCAACACCAGCAAAGGAGCTTATAGAGCTGATAGCTTGAAAAAGCATAAAAGCATTAATCTTAGAGATGGGACTAAGGGTGTTAATATTGGATAGGTCGGCTGGATTAAGGTAGCCAAGTTTTTGAAAAATTACACTTAAGACAATTTGAATAAAGAAATTAATTACGAAAAATAATAGAATCAGTAAACTTAGCTGAAAACGGGTAGTGTAGTGTCTCCAATATGATTTTAGCATAGTATTTTAAAAAATAAGTAGTGTTGAATGTATATTAATAAGTACTTTTAACAAACATTAATGCAAGTTAATTGTTATTAATTTAAATACTAACGCATAATTTATTTATTTTTGATAGTTATTGAAAGTGCTTTATGAGTGAAATAATAGCCGGATCATTATTAAATGCCATTGAATTTCCCGCTGATTTGAGAAAATTAGACAAGGGACAATTGCAACAAGTATGCCAAGAATTACGTCAATTTATTGTTGACTGCGTGAGTGTGCACGGAGGTCATTTTGGAGCAAGTTTAGGTGTGGTAGAATTAAGTGTGGCCTTGCATTATGTGATGAACACACCCGATGATCAATTGGTTTGGGATGTAGGTCATCAAGCATATGGCCATAAAATTTTGACCGGAAGAAGAAGACAATTTCATACCAATAGAAAATATGGTGGCTTAAGTGGTTTCCCAAAACGCAGTGAAAGTGAATACGATACTTTTGGTGTAGGACACTCTTCTACTTCTATATCAGCAGCTTTGGGCATGGCTATTGCTTCTAAATTAAAAGGAGAGCATCATAGACAACATATTGCTGTTATTGGCGATGGCGCTATGACAGCTGGTTTGCCTTTTGAAGCATTGAATCATGCAGGGGTAAGTAATTCTAATGTTTTGATTATTCTTAATGACAATAATATGTCAATAGATCCAAACGTTGGTGCCCTAAAAGAATATTTAACCGATATTACTACCTCTCATACCTACAATAAATTACGCGATGATTTTTGGAATCTTTTAGGAAAATTACCTTACCCAAATTTCCATAGAGATATGGCTTCTAAAGTAGAGGCCAGCCTTAAAGGGGTTATTTCTAAATCGAGTAATTTATTTGAAGCTCTTGGACTTCGTTATTTCGGATCTATAGATGGGCACAATATTTTGAAATTAGTAGAGACCCTTAAAGATTTAAAGGATATACCGGGACCAAAACTATTACATATAAAAACGGTGAAAGGTAAAGGCTATGATTTGGCAGAAAAAGACCAAACTTTATGGCATGCACCAGGAACTTTTGATAAGGTTACCGGCAAAATCAATAAGAAAATTATAACCACACCCGAAGCACCTAAGTATCAAGATGTCTTTGGTAAAACTATCATAGAATTAGCCAAAGCAAATCCAGCTATTATGGGTATAACACCTGCAATGCCTTCTGGTTGCTCTTTAAAATTTATGATGGAGGAAATGCCAGACAGAGCCATTGATGTAGGTATTGCTGAGCAACATGCAGTTACTTTAAGTGCTGGATTAGCAACCCAAGGTATGCGTGTGTTTTGTAATATTTACTCTTCTTTCATGCAGCGTGCTTATGATATGGTCATTCATGATGTTGCTATCCAAAAATTACCAGTAGTTTTTTGCTTAGATAGAGCGGGATTGGTTGGCGATGACGGACCAACACATCATGGTGCTTATGATATTGCTTTTATGCGATGTGTGCCTAATTTGGTTGTAAGTGCTCCAATGAATGAAGCGGAATTAAGAAATTTAATGTATACAGCTCAATTAGAAGAAACAAAAGATCCCTTTGTTATCCGATATCCTAGAGGCCAAGGTGTTATGCCAGAATGGCAAACCCCATTTGAGAAAATTACGATAGGTAAAGGAAGAATGATAAACGACGGAGAAGGTATTTTAATTTTATCAATTGGCCACCCGGGTAATTTTGTAGTAGCTGCTATACAAAAATTAAATGAACAAGGGGTTTTCCCAGCGCATGCGGATATGCGTTTTGCAAAGCCAATTGATGAAGAATTATTGCACGAATTAGCCCCTCGATTCTCTAAAATTATTACCATCGAAGATGGCACTATTGTTGGTGGTTTTGGCTCTGCTGTTTTAGAATTTTTATCGGAATACAATTACAAAAACGAAGTTATTCGTTTAGGTATTCCGGATAGAATTGTAGAACATGGTAAACCGGAAGAATTGCACCACGAATGTGCTTATGATACCGCCGCTATAGTAAATACGGTATTGTCATTAACTCGCAAAGAAGCCGTTGTATCTATCTAGTTTGACATTTAATGTCAATCAAATGATGATTGCAACGTATATAGCTTTATTAACACCTAACTTTACTCCAGGTTGTTTAAAATAATGCTTGCTTGCTTATTTTAAAAAAGTTTAACAGGTAATCTGTTAATGAAAAGGGGCTTGTTTCTAACAAGTCCCTTTTTTATGCACAAATTAAAATGAATAAAGTGTAGATTTGCATCTACATTTCTTTAAAATAATATAAAATGCAAGCTACTCTTGATCAAGCAATTAAATTAGGCTTACGTGAAGATGAATTTGAGGCGATTAAAAAAGTATTAGGCAGAACGCCCAATTTTACGGAAACAGCAATGTATTCTGTAATGTGGAGCGAACACTGTAGTTACAAAAATTCAATTAAATGGCTTAAAACGCTTCCAAGAGACGGCGAGCGCTTACTCGTAAAAGCAGGAGAAGAAAATGCAGGATTAGTAGACATTGGTGATGGCATGGGTTGTGTTTTTAAAATTGAGTCTCATAATCACCCTTCAGCTATTGAGCCTTTTCAAGGTGCTGCTACCGGAGTAGGTGGTATCCATCGAGATATATTTACCATGGGAGCTCGACCAATTGCCTCTTTAAATTCGCTTCGTTTTGGCAAATTAGAAAATCCAAAAACTAAACACCTATTAAAAGGTGTTGTGAAAGGTATTGGCCATTATGGCAATTGCTTTGGCGTGCCAACCGTTGGGGGTGAAATTTATTTTGAAGATTGTTATCAAACCAACCCATTGGTTAATGCCATGAGTGTAGGTATTGTAAAAGCTGGCGATACGGTATCTGCTACTTCTCACGGTGTTGGTAATCCGGTGTTTATTGTTGGTGCGGCTACAGGTAAAGATGGTATTGGTGGTGCTTCTTTTGCATCAGCAGACATTTCTGAAAACAGTGCAGAACAATTACCTTCCGTTCAAGTTGGTGATCCTTTCGAAGAGAAAAAATTATTAGAAGCTTGTTTAGAAGCTATACAAACACGCTCTATTATTGGCATGCAAGATATGGGTGCTGCTGGTATTACGTGTTCTACTAGTGAGATGAGTGCTAAAGGTGAGCATGGTATGATTATTCATTTAGATAAAGTACCTACGCGTCAAGCTAATATGAAAGCTTGGGAAATGCTATTGAGTGAGAGTCAAGAAAGAATGTTGGTAGTAATTAAAAAAGGAGAAGAGCAAGGTATCATAGATATCTTCACGAAGTGGGATATTCACTGTGTACAAATTGGTGAAGTTACCAAAGAGCCAATTCTCAAATTTTATATGCACGATGAATTAGTTGCAGAAGTGCCGGCAGAAAGTATGGTATTGGGAGGCGGAGCACCAGTGTATGAAAGAGCTTATTCACGACCTGCATATTTTGATAAAATTGAAGCATTTGATAGTGCAAGCATTCCAGTGCCAAGCGATTTACGTTCGGTAGCAAAACAATTAGCCAATTTGCCAAGTATTGCATCAAAAAGATGGGTTTACGAACAATATGATAGCATGGTAGGTATTGGCACTACCAATACCAATGCGCCAAGTGATGCTTCGGTTATTCGTTTACACAATACGGAAAAAGCATTAGCAGCTACAACAGATTGTAACAGTAGATATGTTTTTGCAGATCCGTATAAAGGTGGAATGATTGCAGTAAGTGAAGCAGCAAGAAACTTAGTATGTAGTGGCGCTACACCTGTAGCGATTACCAATTGCTTAAATTTTGGTAATCCGTATAACCCAGAAGTATACTATCAATTTGTATATGCTTTAAAAGGCATGTCGGATGCTTGTTTAAAACATGGTACTCCGGTAACTGGTGGGAATGTAAGTTTCTATAATCAAAGCGAAGATGGACCAGTTTATCCTACACCAACTATTGGTATGTTGGGCGTTTTAGATTCTATTCATGATAAAATGACCTTAGATTTCAAATCAACAGATTCGTTGATTTATATGTTGGGTGCTCATAAAGATGATATTCATTGCTCTGATTACTTACATTATATTTGTGGTGTTACACATAGTCCTGCTCCAAGCATAGACTTAGAAGAAGAATATACAGTGCAACAAAAAGTTTTAGCACTAATTAAAGATAAATTAATCTTATCGGCGCACGATGTGGCAGACGGTGGTTTGTTTATTGCATTATTAGAAAGTGCTATGCCAAATGGTATTGGCTTTACTATCCAAACAAATGATGCTATTAGAAAAGATGCTTATTTATTTGGCGAAGCACAAAGTAGAATTGTAGTGAGTGTAGCAAAAGAACAACAAGCGGCTTTCGAAGCACACTGTGCTGGAATTCCGTTTGATAAAATTGGAAGTACTAATGCTTCAGGCACTATAGAAATTGATGCCGCATCTTGGGGTGCAGTGGCAGAATGGAAATATCAATATGATCATGTCATCGAAGATCAATTAGCATCTTAATTGCTCTACCTATAAAAAATAAAAAAAGTTATCCAAACGGATAGCTTTTTTATTAGTGCTCAAAACAAACTTGAGCATAACGAATTTCTCCATCTAAAGGTGGATGCATTTTGCGAATGCATACTTTTATTTTATCGGCTTCAGTAAATGTATTTTTCAGAGCCTTATAAATTTCTTGTACATGGGTTTCAATTAGTGAACCTACTTTCATATGCTCTTTTACAATAGCATGAATAATACCATAGTCGGCATAAGGTAAGGTTTGCTCTATGGAAGCATGAAAACTAATATCAACATCAATTTCAAAATTATTTATGATAATGGCTTCTTCGGCATGTAAGCCAATGGGTGCAGCAATTTTAATGTGGTGTAAGGAAGTGGTAAGCATAGTATATATTTATTTAAAACGGGTGTCTGCGGAATAAGGATCAACTATAGTTTCAAAACGCTTGTTGGCTTTTAAATTCAATGTATTAAGATCAAAAACTTGATAATAACCATTTCTACCTGCACAACTGGAGCTATGATGTGGAGCTGGACCTGATGGATTTACATTTCTACTGTACACATAGAAAATAGCATGCTGATCATCTACATTGATGCCATGGGGTTGATAAAAAGGTGCATCAATACGTTTTGTTATCGTTAAGGTGTTGTAGTTGATTACATAGACCGACCCTTTAAATCCTGGGAAACTGGACACATCTTCACTGCATGTAATAAAAGCATAAGGTTTGGTTTTAGACATGGCAATTTCTTGCGGAAAAATTCCAAGCGAAATAGTTTTAATTAAGGTGTCTTTTTTTGCATCGAATATGCGGACTTCATTACTTGCTTCACAGGTAATAAAATATTTACTTTTATCAGGTGTATAGTACAGCTCGTGTGGATCTAATGTGCCGGGGTTATTAGATAAAGGCTTGCCGTCTAATGAAATTTTAGTGTATAAATTTTCGTCAGCAGTAAATTTATAAATAAAATTTCCATACTGTGAAGTTACACGAAAGGTATCAAAGCTCTCATTTGCAATAATTCCGTGAGGAAATTTAAATAAGCCCGTAGCTCCACCACCAAATTCGTTCAACACTTGCAGCGGTTTGGTTTGTAGTAAAACTAATTTTCCATTGCTTTGCCAATCGCACACTAAAAGTTTGTTGCCATCTTCAGACACATGTAAAATATTCCATGAGCCTGTACCAATATCAATAGTTTCAACTACTTGGTTGCTCGTTAAATCTACTTTTTGTATGACTGTTCCAGCTAAAAAACTAATATAGGCATAAGCCCCGTCTTTACTTACTCTTACCGCATGCGCTGATTCTATTTGTGGAGTAATACCAAGCGGTATATAGCGAGCGATGACTTGATTGCCGTCGATGATGCCTAGTTTATCGCACCCTTGTAAAGTAACTACTGTTTTTTGTCGGGTAGTTGCTTGCTCTGAAAATGGAACTATACCATCAATGTTTGGCGCTCCATTGGCTATCCAGTCTTTAAGTACCTTATATTGTGCTTTTGTAAGCGGAGTTTGATTAATGGGCATAGTTGGTTTTGCTACAATGCCTTCTGTACTATCGGTATTGATATAATATAGAAAAGAACTATTTTCAGGACTAAAGGGCACTACACAAGCGCCATTATTAGTGCCATTCATGAGGGCTTCCCAACTGTCTAATAATAATCCACCTGCATTGCGATAACTCTGTTGATTATGACAACCATCTGTTGCGCAATTAGTAATTATTATTTGAGCAACATCATTGGGATACTGCGTTGCGGTATAAGGGTAAGCAACCTTATTCGTACAAGATTGAAAAGCATAAATGCTAATTAAAAGACTAAGTCCTAGTAAGGTAATTTTCTTTATCATAGCGAAATTGTTTCCATAAATTCAATAAGAAATTGATTAAGCGATGCAATAGCTTCTTGCATCTTCCATGTACTTCGATCTCGTGGAATTATATAATTTGAAACCGATCTTACTTGAATATAAGCCTGCTCTTCTAATTGGCAAACATAATGAAAAGCAGCACCCTCCATACTTTCTAAATCGGCTTCCCATTTTCTACGTTGTGCAATACTACGCTCAGATCCACTAGCACTTTGCACCGTAATAGCTGTTGCTCTCGGAATTGTTAAGGTAAATTTGTCTAGATGTAGATTAATAATTCGTTTTTGCGTAAAGGGCGATTCGTTCTCTTTGCATAAGCCTAAATCAAAAACGGATATAAAATTATCATGATCTTCCGCTCCTAGATCTACAAAACAGTCTGATGCAATAGCCCAAACTGAACCCAAAGCAAAGGAGTTGGAGAATGCTCCAGCAACTCCGGCTTGAATAACAAGATCGTAAGCATTTTGGAGTAGTTTCTTTTGTAAATTATAGGTGGTAGCTACAGATCCTACGCCAGTGTATAAAATTTCTATTCGACAATTATTTTTTGAAAACACACAACTATTTTCTTGTTTCCATTGTTTAAATACATAGGAAACTAAGGGTTCTATTTCGAATGGAGTAGCAGAAATTAGCAATATTTGCATGCCTAAAAATAGGTAATTGTAAAGAGTTTTGAAGCTATATCTCTATTTTTTTTGTGAATCGATTTACTAAAGTTACTTTTGTGTAATAAATGGTACTATGATATATTTAACTCGAGTAGAGCATTTTAATGCGGCTCATAAATTAGTAAATACAAATTGGAGTGAAGAACAGAATTTAGCTGTCTTTGGAAAATGCGCTAATGCAAACTGGCATGGTCATAATTACGAATTGCATGTAACCGTAAAAGGGGAACCAAATAAAGAAACAGGTTTTGTTTTTAATGCTAAAACACTAGGCACTTTAATTAAAGAAGTGGTTATTGAAAAAGTAGATCACCGTAACTTGAATTTGGATGTAGATTTTATGCAAGGGGTTTTTACTAGTGCAGAAAATTTAGCTATCGGTATCTGGAATCAATTAAAAGAACCAATTGCTGGTCATGGAGCAAGCTTACACTCAGTAAAACTTATAGAAACAAAAAGTATTTATGTTGAATACTTTGGTGAATAAATCACATTATGGCATATAAAAAAATAGATCATTACGACGAGCATACTACTAACCATCTTTCGGGTAGTTATAAGAGTATCATCGATTTAATTGGCGAAGATGCCAACCGAGAAGGGCTTTTGAAAACTCCAGAGCGCGTTGCAAAAGCCATGCAGTATATTACTCAGGGTTATGAAATGGATGCGCGATCTATTTTAAATTCGGCAAAATTTCATGAGTCGTATAGCGAAATGGTTATCGTAAAAGATATTGAATTATATTCTTTATGCGAACATCATATGTTGCCTTTCTTTGGTAAAGCGCATGTTGCATATATTCCCAATGGTTATATTACTGGTTTGAGTAAAATTGCACGTGTTGTCGATTGCTTTGCACGCAGGTTGCAAGTGCAAGAACGTTTAACACACCAAATATTAGATGCTATTCAAGAAGCTTTAAATCCTCTTGGAGTAGCTGTTGTTATTGAGGCGCAACATTTATGTATGATGATGCGTGGAGTGCAAAAACAGAACTCAGTTACCACTACTTCTGCTTTCAGTGGTGCATTTGAAAAAAATGAAACGCGATCTGAATTTCTCCGCCTAATAGCAGCTGATTTGAAATAAATATCTATTGGTCACACTTTATCTGCTGTTGGTCAGCTATTTATTTTATTACTTTGGTTTATGTCTAATAGAAGTATCCAAAAAATTATTAGTCCCATTGCACCTCATTTTGTAGGAGATGGGTTTCGCGTGCATAATTTTATTCCCAGTGCACCTGGATTAGATATGCAACGTATGAATCCGTTTATCATGTTGGATTATA
>Ga0315899_10005955_pt1 | contig 13126 bp, 15 predicted proteins | sample LakEriMetagenome_2_FD_203518 | JGI IMG/M metagenome (GOLD analysis project Ga0315899, IMG submission 203518) | Freshwater fungal communities from buoy surface, Lake Erie, Ohio, United States - Buoy 4 MA112 | ecosystem: Environmental > Aquatic > Freshwater > Lake | place: USA: Lake Erie, Ohio...
CGGAGAAAAGGTGCGCATAGCACGTTCATACAATACAACAATTTATGTAGCAAGTCTGCTGTAACGTTTCATGGCAATGTTTTGTTTTGGTTTGCTATGAGCCTACACGCATGTCCACCATGCCGACAATCCGTGATGCATGAGCACATATACATGTATACATAAAAAGCAATTTCCTCTCTATTTCTGAAAATTCAAGTGCGAGACCGCATTTGCTTTTCATCGCACGTCGTTGCTGTCGCCGGTCTCTATTGTAATCTATGTCGGCGAGATTTAAGGCAACAACAACGCCGGCAACTCATTCCACCAGCACATTGGACGCGGCATGCGGGAGAATTCAGTACCTCCAAAGAGGCAGGCTCGTCTGTGCGGAACCCTTGCAGGCATCGTGCGCGGTGGTCTCGGATGCCGGCCGCTGCGCAGTCGATCGAGTCGCGCGTCACCTCTAGAGCTTCTGCGCCATTCTTTATTCCCTCCGCTTTCCCTCCCGCTCACCCGCTGCCGCCCGCACACTCTCCTCCGGTGCCTTGTCACGCTAAAGGGCCCGCAGACACTAGCTCGCCGCTAGCGGGCTGCGATTCATGCAGCCCGCGGCGACGCAAAGCGAGCACAGTGTGGTGACTCCGCGCGCCGCCACGCGCCTCTCGCCGCCTCTGGCTCGCTCTGGTCGCGCCCTGTCCCCGACGCCCAGCACCAGAGTTGCGGGAGTTTGCGGTTAAAAAATAAAAAATAAACCGTTGGGCCCATTGTAACAATAATAATTACTGGTTGCTTCGACACACGAGGGAGAGGCTCGGGCATGGTGGCCAGCGGGTGGGCGGGAGAAAAGCACGCGAGTGTCTGGTTTCCGAAAGATCTCCCCGCAGCGCAGGTGGTTGGCGTGCGAACCTGCTACTGACTCTGGCACTTTGCTGCGGCACCCCATATGTGATACCAAACACGGGCTGGTTGCGGTACGGTGCACTCTTCGCAGGAGGGAGAGCACGCGCGCCGTGCAGCGCCGTCTTACGCGCCCGTCCTGTTGAGCAGTGGCAGCAGGCGCGTGCACGCAAGCAGCACGCCGTTTTCACGCGGCTCTTCCAGGACGGCGAAAAGCACCAGACCCGTGAGTCCCTGCTCATTGGTAACCTCCACCGACGCTGCATGCAAACATGAAGCTCACAGCTCCCCCGCTTGCCCCGGATGCGCAGACATCGCAGAAAGACATGTGCTGCCGCTGCACACGCCCGAAGTTTTCGAGCAGCAGCTGGCGGTGGCCTCGTGGAACCCGTGGAGCCCAGGTGCCGCTTTGCACGTTGCTGGCTACGCGTGAGATCTGCGGTTCACATTGCACGCAGACGCAATCGTGAGATCTGCGGTTCACATTGCACGCGGGTGCGCCTGCGTGTTGTCGGAGCATGTTGTATGGCTATCATGCACAGTTGTTACGCCAGGCTTTGTCTGGCTGCCCGCCTTGTTTAACCTGCGCTTTCTTTCCTTTCCCTGTGGCTCGTCGTCGTTCTGGGCCATGGCTGCAGCGCAGCTGAGTTCAAACAATGAGCGCGCCTCGCGATTTCCCGTTCCCCCAATCAAGCGCCCGAGCTTTCTAGTGGACAAGCACACGGGGGGTGTTGGGGGCATTCTGTGCATGCAGCAGCCCAGTTCGCACCGCGACGCACACCCGTCTGTGGCCAACCCGCACCGTGTCCCTGCCCGCGACGCTGTGCAGCAGGTGCTTTCAGGCCCGGGCCATCGACGCGCGTTAGTTGCCACTGTTCCCTGATACACTTGCGGCACACTTGCGCGGTTGGTGCGGGCGCGCACAACCAGGGGCTGACGACAATGCAACACTCACTCCGGCGACGCAAATAAACGGACAGCGCTGCTGCCCGTTCGCCCGCGTTGCTGCAAGTAGAGCTTGTGCAGTTCAAGCGCGTCGCTGTGATCAGCGCGCGCGCGCGCTCGTGCCGCTGTATTGTAATCAGCGCGCGTGCTTGAGGGCTGCGCGCGCGCAAACATCCAGACAGACGTTGCGTGTGCGACGCTGCCGGCGTGGGCTGTGTGTTAGCCGGGGGGGGGATGTTCCCTGTATACACTTGCGCGGTTGGTGCGGGCGGGCGCAAACCAGGGGCTGATGACAACGCAACCAGGGGATGATGACAACGCCACGGCGGCCCATCAACTACTTCAATCTCCCATCTCTGAGCCTCAAGAATATGCACGCCAGCGGAGGGCTAAAGACTGCGCGGGAGCGATTGAATGTGGAAAGTGCATCGGACACAGGCAGAGCAGCAGGTGCAGAGACAGCACGTGACAGGGCCAAAGTAGCGTTGGCTGCAGAGTCTATTGTCAACTCGCTGAAAAAACGCTTCCGACAGAACGCCAAGGCCAATCATTCGTCAGCAGACCCGCAGCACGGAGCACGCACAGGGAAACACACTGCACAGGGCACCCACAGCCGCCACACCGCAGGGTCTCAGGTAATGAGTGGTGGGGGTAACAAGGTGAGCCTGAGAGAAAGGAGTATTATGCAACTGCAGATGACTCTACAGGCGTGAACGTTGCACAAGCAAGCATACCGAATGAGAACCGCACAGTCAGGCGTGAATCTTAACGAATCTACTGAACGTGGGTGAACGCGGAATTGGTCCGTAAGGGACGGATCCCGGTACCTTGAAATAAACAATCGACTGACCGTTTTCCGGCATTATGATGCTGGTGGCCGTCACTGACGACGGTGGCAACGACGTTGATGACGGCGGCGCTTGTTATGCACTTTCTGCCGATGGCGCTCTCTCGTGAGCTCCAGCTTTGATCACGATTGGAAGAATCATGTCGCACGCCATCAATATCGTCGCCGCCGTCATCCGTGTCGGTTTTACATTCCGCATTCGAGTTTGTTTATAAGATTCGAACACAAATGAGGTTAGACCTCAGACGCACGAGATTGCGCATTTCACTGAAAGGCTGGCCGTAGATTTCCCCTTGAGAAGATCTCCCATAGCCAGCATCACCATCATCACGCCTGACCGCCCCTGGCTCTCTCTTCTCACTCTGCCTTTATACCTCCTTCAAGTTTCGGCTGTCTGTCGAGCTCTCTGAGCTGCAGCTTCACTTTCAACTGCGCAATGCAAGAGGGCACGGGACAGCGAGTGTATCGTCAAAGCGGAAATGTGGGCTGGGCTGCTGGCACAGCGCAGCGCTGAGCACCCTCGGAAAGAATGGTGGCTTGTCCGAAGCATTTTGAGAGCCGTTGTTGCAGGCGCTATATGTATGTGTGTGTGTGTGCGTGTGTGTGCGCGCGTGCGTGTACGTACATATGTGTGTGTGTGTGTGTGTGTGCATGTGTGTGTGCATACATACATACACACATACACACAGCAGGATCTTGCACCACAACCCCCCCACACACCTTGTCCGCATCCATCTTGGTCCCGGTGTCTCGCTCGTGCATGCGCAAAGTCCGCAACTCCTCCTGTAGGCGCACGCGGTAGTGCTCGCGATCGATCTTTTCCCGCTGAAGTCGGCGTTGCTCGCGATCCTGCTTTAGGCGCACAGCCTCCTCTCTCTCCCACTTCGCCAAGGCCTGCCGCTCTGCGTAACGCGTGCATGACACGTCACACGCTCCCGTGAGACTATCTGTCGCATCAGGCCTTGCGTGTGCGCGCGGTTGTGCGCACGCGCGCATGCGTGTGCGTGTCGCCGCTCATACCAGCCTCCTTACGCGTTGCCACCGCGTAAAACCCGGTCTTGACCATGAAGGCCTCCATCCCCGCACCAACGACGAAACACGCTGCATACAAGGTAGCCGCCTGGAGAGCAGCACGCAATCCTTACTGCAGAGTAAGTACGCGGGCAGGGGCTGGGACTGGCATGGCACGAGGCTGTAGAAGCGAGGCATGAATAGACGCGGCGGGAGGCAGTGGGGAGCACCTGACGAGCCACGGATGCGTCTGGCGGGAGAATGCGAATCACCACATGCTTGGGCACAACCATGTAGACCAGCCGTAGGAGTGCAGGGGCTTCTGACCCTGACAAGCTTTTCGCTGGTGTCCTTCGTTTCGCTGCCATCTCAGGTGCGCCAGGACTGCAGGGAGATGGTGAGGTCCCCGTGCAGCAGAAACAGGCAGACAGTATGCCTCCTGTAGCAAATCAGTGCTCTCTTTCTTCCACGAACTCGGCGGCAGGGCGCGGCAACCCCGGGGGCACCACTTCACCGGGTGTCTGTGGGAGGTGCTCCCAGCCTTCGCCCGCAGTGACCAATATTTTTTTACCATTCCAGAATATTTACCAAATATTCTGGAATCATGGAAAAGAACGTCACGAACTCAGAAAAGAAGAGGTGACATGGCCAAGGGACATGCAGTCGAAGACGGCGACGAGGCAGCGCGTCGCAAGATCGTTACACTTCCACCCTGCGCGGCGTCCACAGGTGCGCTGCTAGCGCTCGGATCGAGCAGGCGTCTTCGGTGCTAAGGCTTACTCGCGATCTCCTGTGTCCCCTGTGTGTGCGGCTGCCTCGTGGGTATGCGAGTGTGTGCCACACAGGCGCATCGGTGCAGACAGCTGAAGCACCGGGGTTCTACGGCGCTGTTGCCGACAAGGAGGTGAGTCGCTCGTGTAGACGGCCCATGCGGGCGGGCAAGCATTGCAGCCGAGCAAATTGCGTTTCACTGTGCGGGAGCTCCCACCATGGATGCGACCGGTCACAGTTGGCGGTCCGTGCTCCTGCTCCCCATCTGCGCAGGTGCTGACGCCCCATAGCGTAAATAGCACGGGCCCCAGTCAAAGGCGAGTTCGCCGCGTCGCGATGCTCTTGGGGACCTTGGTGGTACGCGATGATGTAATACTGAGAAGGATTATTTTGATGCTATGATATGTTTTCGCCCGGATGCCAGAGGTTTCAGGCACAACTGCAGTATAGAATATTTCATTATACTATCCCCAGAAGGAAGGTGAATTGTCCTTGCAATCATGTGATAGACAGCGATGGTGTGACAGACTGCCCTGTCGATGCGTGATTGTCATATCCGTCTCACATTTTTTCATTTATTAACACCGATGCTGTGTGTCCCGGAACATGGCGAAGGACGAAATGGAAACAAAGCTCAGTCAACTCCTGTTCAAACGTGTTGATATCTCAACCCCGCCGCGCGATTGTAACCTTTGCATCCGCTCGCACACACACGCACACACGCGCCCCAAAATACACACATATACGCACACGCCAGATACTCGTCAAGGTGATGATGCTGCTGTCGGCCTCTTCGAAACACCCTCGCCCTCCGCCCCCGGCGCAGAAGCCCACGACAACTATCTGGCACGCCGCAGCCACACCAAACCATATACGACCCGGGTTTGAGCACGGCAATCTACCTTCGAACGGCGACGTCATTTTCCATCGATAGATACATCTTGCGGGTGCGACCGCGCTTTTGATCTGCATATCCCGCTTCACCCTTCTCCTTCTAGCACCGCTTCTGCCCGACCTGGGGGCTTTGTTTGACAGTAAGAAATCTCTGATTGACCGTGTGCGCTGCGATTTCCGACAAGTATTTTGCGGCTCCTCGCTGGGCGCCTGTATCTACCACAGCTCCCTTGTCGGAGGCGGGATCCGGAAATATTCGGCATTGGACTTGGTATATATGTATCACCACCGGCAATGCATGCAGCTCATGCACGCTCGGCTGGTGTCCCATCAGCATGCGGCAGATCGTAGCAGGCAGTATACAAAAATCCAGAAGACTCCAATTGAACTTGGCAGCAAGTGTATGTGGGGCGCCTTACGTGGTTCACGTTTACTCTCTGCGACGCTAGCACCCGCACAACAGCACGCGATCCGCCGTACTGCACACCAGCTACCGCTGTTTCTATTTCATCCCTTTACGTGCTTGTGTCGCACGAGTACAGATCCGAATAAATGGAATGAAGAGGGAAGACCTGCAGGCCGGCCCGGGCGCCCAGTGAAAGAAGAACACGCTCTCCAATTCACGCTCCCCTGCCCCCCTCTCCGCCCATGCTTGATGTGCCCTCTTTCCCGGTATCTAGCAGCAGGCCCCCAGGGCCCGACAAGCGGCCCGAATCGGCCGGCCCGGGCAGTAAAAGTATGTTCTCCTTATCCTCGTTATTCTTTTTAGCACGATGGAGTGGATTCCTGCCCTTTTTTTCAATCTTTACGACAAAAGTCGACCTGAACAAAAGAAACTAACACCCCCTCAGATGTACACACGAAACGATTCGGCCTTCCGGGCAAAATTCCACACGAGCTTGCGCGTAAGACCTCGGTCGAAATTCCACACGAGGATGCGAGCCTCAGGAACACATTGGAAACTCCGCTCGATTCGGGCCTCTCGGCCCGATGTATCCACTCAACGAGAAAACTCCTCCTCCACCCCTCGTTGACTGACAAAAGCCCCCGACCCGCCTGCATTTCGCTGGGATGCAATGCGCCTCCGCATCCCACTTTAGGGGAGGGGAATGGCGGCCGTGCAACGGCTTGCTTTCATCTCTTCCTCCTCCGTCCGTCCCTGCGGTCACCGTAGTCTCTGCCAGAGAGGTAGAGAGACGCGGCGTTGCTGAACTCGTCGAGACTGTGAGGGAGATTGAGATTCCACTAGAGGTGGCGCGGGGTTCCAAAGAACGGGATGCATTGGGGGGGGAGGGGGTGTACACGAAAGAGGCTGGTGGGACAAATTGCGTGGGGAACAGGTGTTCAGGGGCAGCAAGGTGTTACTTGAGAGGTGTAGGTGGAAACAGTGAGAGTGGTGAGGGGGAGGGATGGCTTGAAGGGGGGGGGGTTGCTGGGATCTGAAGGCCAAGGGAGGAAAGAGAATGCGTGTGGCGAGGGGAGCAGTGGAGAGGGCGAGGAGGAGGAAGAGGCGGAGGAGTAGGCGTGGAGAGGGCGAGGAGGAGGAAAAGGCGGAGGAGGAGGCGGAGGAGGAGGCAGAGGAGGAGGAGCGGAGCAACATTTTCCGGCGTCCAAGAACGATATCCAATGGCCAGCTTCTCCTCCGCCTCCCTTGGGGCACCCAAGCGTTTGGTACCAACCCGCTGTTGATCCCCTCACGGGCACGCGGCCTTGGCGTGAGATTCAGCGCCTGTTTCCTCCCCTTCCTCCCGCGTCCTTTTAGTCCCGACAGCAGCGTCTTCTAACGGTTTAGGGGGGAGTTCTCCCCCCCCCCCCGTCGATGGCGCCTCTGCCCCCTGTGCCCCATTTTCTTCGGCACTTTCCTCAGCTGCCGAGTCACCATCGCCCTTTGAGGCGGCCTTGCCATTTGCTGCCGACTCGCCGCCTTCGCTGACTGTGTGCGCTGGCTCCTGCTGGGGAGCATCGCCGGTAGGAGCCGCTTGTGTGGGGGCGGCGGGGGTGGCATGGGCAGCGGCGGCGCCTTCGCCCGCTTTCTTGACGGCCGTGCCCTCTTTCAGTTGCAGGAATGCAGTTGGATAGTATCCCTGCACATTCTCGCGGGTCTTGATCATCGTCCAGCCCTTGTCATCCGGCTGGAGCAGGTCCACGACGTCGCCCGTTTTCAGAGTGGTGATGGTGTTCGGGGCACCTTCCGTGTTCTGAAACGGAGCCAGCACCACCATCCTGCCGAGGACTTTGGCTGAAGGAATAAGGAGCTTGGCGGCCTGGTCCCCCTTGCCGGCAAGAGCAAGGGCCGTGGCCTCCGCTGCAGCCTTTAGCTGCTCTGGGGTCAGCCCCGACGCAGACAGCGGCTTCCCGCTGCTCAGCGCCACGGCAGCTCCTGCTGTCATGTAGCCCGGCAAAGCCCAGGCCGAGGTTCCGTCCGGTGGTTTTTGCCCTCCTGCGTGCTTGGCCATGTATTCTGCGGCGGCTTGCTGCGCGGCAGCGAGCATCTGGGCCTGCGACGCTTGTGTCGCGGCCCGCTGCGCCGCCGACGGTGGCGCCACCGCCACGGCCCCCTTACACTCCATGCCGGGTTTGCAGACCCATCGCATAGTGACACCGTTGGTAAGTGGATTTGGTTCCTGCATTAAGTTGGCAGCACTGCGGTTCTTGTTGTGCACCTCACACCGGACCTGCACGTTGGACGCCACAGCGGGCGTGCCCACGGCAGCGATCGCACCAGCAGGTTCAATGTAAGACTGCGGAAAGTAGCCCTCCTGGCCGGCAGTGGTCTTGAGAATGCACCACCCCTGGTCCTTGATTTCCAGAAACGTGGCCACATCGCCGGCGCGCAACGACAGCACCCCGCGCTCGGTTGCCACGTAGTCGTAGAGGATGCGCACCACTGCGTTTGGCGCCAGTATCGGCTGCTCCTGCATAGCTTGGCCGTAAAGGCCCATCCCGGCGCCGCTCACATTGCCTTGTATGTAGGCATGCTGATTCGGCTGAATATACCCGGATGCCCCAGCCATCGGGTCCCAGCTGCCGTTGACGACACGCACGCACGAGCGCGCTCGTCAGTGGACATGAGCACGTGCGGCAGCTGCCAGAGAGCACCACTCCGGGTGTGCGTGCTTGTGCGTGCGCGCGTCCGTGCCGCGTGATTCCTCGCGTGCGCGCGTCCGTCCGCCGCGTGATTCCTCGCGCCACATTCTGGTGACTCCGCTTGGCGGCGGGGCCCAGCACGCACACGGCCCGGCGCTCCGCAGCACCGCACGCGCGCACGGGCGGTCGGGCTTACCCGTAGCCCTGAAGTGGGTGACCGTATCCCTGCATCTTGCTACGGGCCCCCAGCGTGCGCACGCAATGCAGTGCGTGCGCACGCAATGCTTCAGTGAAAGTTCGTGGAGGCTTCATGCCCGTCGTTCTTCGGGCGATGGGTGGGCAGGCGCTGCTTGCTCTGCTGGTAGCGTGCTTGGCCGCCGGGGGCAGCACTGGCGGTTATGGCCTGCCCCCCGCGCACGTAGGATTCGGCCAGTGTGAGCGGCAGGCAGGCCCGTGGCGCCTCCGCCTCCGCGGCGGGGGCAGCCGCGGCGGCGACGCGCGCGATGACGAGCGAGAACGCATAGTCACCGCGAGCATTCTGAAGCAGCTCACGCAGGCGGGTGGCGCAGACGCATCGGCGGGCGCCAAGAAGAAGGGTGTGAAGAGGAAGAACGCGGGATTGCCCAGGGATCGCGCGGAGGCGCACGTGGAAACCTTTGAAAGAGACGGGCTGGAATTTCGGCGGACCATCAACGACGATCCCGAGTATCTGCTACAACAGATGCGGGAGGGCAGGCTGGGCGAAGATCCCCTCGAACGTGCCAGGGAGTTCATGGACTCTGACGAGGTTGCTGACTAAGGGTGCCTAAACCCTAAACCCTAAACCCTAAATCCGAAACCCTAAACCCTAAACCTGAATCCCAAACCCTAAATTCAGGTGGATGAGTGGGGTGCCTTGTACGGGGACGATGATGTGGACCCTACTGCGGGCGGAAGGGCTGCCATCGCGCATGCCAAAGAGCGCCTTCGCGCGGCGTCTGCTGCCAAGCGCTCGGTTGCAGCTGTCGCAGAGCTCGCACCGGACAAGAAATGTGCTGATGGGCAACGCGAAGACAAGAGTACGGGCAAAGAGCGAGCGTTGAAGCATACGCCGGGTGCGGACGGCAGGACCGAGCAAGATAAAGAAGCCAGTGGAAGTCCGGTGCGGCCTCAAAAGGCGAGCGTGGTCTCCACCACCTTGGGCTTGCAGGTGGTGACATATGCCGACGTGCATACGCGCTCGCGCATGCATGCGTTTGTGAACTCTGCACATGCAGAGATGTCTGCATGTGTAGGCGCGGGGATGTTTATGCGCCTGTGCGCACACCTCCACGCCACAACCAGCCCATCCGCCTCCACGTACGTGTGAAAGTCAAAGCCAATTGCGCGCGCACACACACACTCATGCTTTCGTGTTCGTGTAGACACCGCCGAGCAAGTCAGCACTGCTCAAGAGCGGGACCACGGTAACGACACCTAGCTCGGAGGCGCGCAAGGTCACGTTTTCCACGTCCCCGGTGTCGGTTGTCGAATACCCACGAGGTCATGTACATACATATTTGTGTGTGTAGATACACGTATGCATTGTATACACGCATGCATGCATGAATGTACAGAAACACACGTTTCAAATCATCCGCATGTGTGTTTGATAGATACCTTTCGTGTCTGCGAGTGAGCATGCACGAGCAAGGGGGAGCAGAGGACGTGTGTGCATGTGAGAGGTCGCCTTTGGGCGCTTCTGTCAACATCTGTGCTTGCTTACTCTTGAATGTGTGTATGTGTGTGTATACATGTGTGCGTGCGAGGGTGGCGGGGGCCGACGGGCGAGTGCAGGCAAGCAAGAGTGGTGTACAGCGGAGGAAGTTGATAGGGCATCTGAAGAGTCGCTGTTGGAGGAGGAGGAGGAACTCGCATATCCTTTGGCAGAGAATGATTGGAGGGAAGAAGACGACACCCAACAGGAATTTCTTGGCGATAAACTCCAGTACCCCCAGACATTTTGGGGAGAGTCAGAGGAGGAGGAGGAGACAACAGGCATGCGCGATCAGCACCCCTGCCTCCGCCCCGACCACTGCTCCCTCGCGGAGGGTCTGGAGAAGAAGAGCATCAAGGAGCTGCGCGAAATGTGCAAGGCACAAATTCTCAAAAAAGTACGCTCTAGTGATTTTCTTTAGTAAATACACTAGGGCACTGACTTTTGAGAATTTGTGGAAAGAGCATGGGCTTTTGGAGGAAGTGGAATAACGGAGGACGGGGGCCTGGGTTTACGTGGGCGAGAGGTCCGGAGGATCCGGTACCGGAGAATTTAAGCAAGTATGACAGTGTCGAATTCAATTTAGACCAGGATGCCATGGTTTCGCTCTTGCGCGAAGCGCTTGAGCTTGACCATGCGAGACGATGGTCAATCTTCCCGCATCTCCCCGAGAAGATGCGGGCGCCCAAGGGGCAGGACGATCGCAGGAGCGAGGGCAAAAGAAAGCGCAAGCGCAGTGTAGAGGAGAAGGACGGGGGCTCGGGCAGCGCGAGGCAGGAGGGCACGGCAAAACTGTGTGGCGTATCAAAAGTTTTGCTCCACAACGCAAAATTGAAGCTCAAGAAAAAGAAGGAAAGACTGGCTGGCGCCCGTGAGGAGGAGGGCGCCGGGCCCTCCGAGACAAGCCGCGGCATCGCGGGCGGCAAGGCCATGGGCAGACAGGAGGAGGAGAAGAGCAGGAAGACGAAGACACGTGATGTTACTCGTACGTATACTGACACTGACACTGGCACTGGCAATGAGAAGAAGGTGAAGAGCAGCAAGAAGCAGACACATGATACTACGCATGAGAAGCAAGAGAAGAGCAGCAACACGCAGACACGTGATACCACGCATACGAAGCATACTGGTACTCACCCTGGCACTGGCTTTGAGAAGAAGGCGCATGACGCTGACACTGACACTGAGAAGAAGGAGAAGAGCAGCAAGAAAAAGACACAGGAGAGCCAGGACCCTGAAGACAACGTAGAGACAGGAATGGGGGGGGCTGGGGGGGATCAAGTGGAGGAGGACGATGAGGAGGAGGAAGTTGAACCCTGGGGGGGGGTTTACGTGGGTGAGAGGTCGGGTACCGGAGAATTCAGTCCGCGACCGACGAAACGGGAAGACCCGAGCGCTCGTCTGGGTGGCTCCGAGAGAGTTGGTTTGGTGGACGAGGTGCGCGGAGTGGGAGTGTATGAATGCGCGTAAGTACACGCGTGCGCGTTGCGGCGAAGTAGATGAATACACTGGATGCTGCATAGATGTGTGCACTGCATGCTGCTTAGTTGTATGTGTGTGTCTCTGTGTGTGTGTCTCACACATAGATGTGTGCACTGCATGCTGCTTAGATGTATACACTGCATACGCAGTGTATATGTGCGTGTGTCTGTGTGTGTGTGCCTCTGTGTGTGTGTGTCTCTCTGTGTGTGTGTGAGTATGTGCTTGCGTTCGTGCGTGCGTGCGTGTGTGCGTGTGTGCGCGTGTTTGCGTGCGTGTCTTGGCGGGTATATTTACACACACACACACACACACACACACACACACACACACACACACACACACACACATACAACATACATGCATACATACATACATAATACATATAGATTGAGAAACCCAGCCCCGCGCGGCAACATCAGGGAGCCGCACCATATGTAACGGTTGCGGAAGGTCATGTCCATATTTTCCCCAAGGACGACGAGAGAATCCGCCACCAAATCTGTTCCCTGGTCTCTGCCTCAACTTTGTTATGTGCGCTCGTCTCTTTCGTGTTTCTGGGTCATTGCGTATGTGTGTGCGCGCGCATGCGCACGCTGTGAGTTCCGTAAGCACATCGATGGCGCACGTGCGTGCTCTGACAGACACGGACACATGCAGCGGTCACTGAGGAGCCTCCCCTGGGCGCCAGCCATGTCACCGAAGAACGCCAAGTACGACAAGGTCTGGAAGGATGACATTCGCTACAACAAGAAAAAAGGGTGCTTCAGCATACCGACAAAGGGAATGGGTATCTTGCTCCGAAAACTCCCTGGCATTGAGCACTTGCCACCGGAGCTCAAGAAGTTTTTCCAGGAGCAAAAGCTGCAGGAGCGTGTGTGGGAGGAGGAGGATGCCGCTATAGGCCAGGAATACCAGAATGAGCCGGCGCCGAGAAGCAGGGTGGCGGGGGGAGATGCGGCTGCGGATGGCGAGCTGGAGGACTCTTGGGTGAACGCGACAGATCTGCAGCGTTGCGAAACCCCTCCGTCGATGCCACCGCTCATATGGCAGCGCGAGGCGCTGCAGGGAGACGTATCGCTGAAAACGCTGCATGATATAGACGATACAGATGTGGATATGGTGAAGTTCTCCAGCCACTACAAGGGCCCAAAAGCACATGTGTGTGTATCTGTGTCTGTGTCTGTGAGTGTGTATGTATTGTATATACATTGTGTATATATGTATGTTGTGTGTGTGTGTGTGTGTGTGTGTGTGTGTATGTGTGTACGTATGTGTGTGTGTGTGTGGTGTGTGTGTGTGTGTGTGTGTGTGTGCGCGCGCGCGCGTGTGTGCCTTAATAAATTATTATATATATAGACGCTGAAAAAGAAGTTGCGCGAGTGGAAAGCATCGGGTTTTGGGCTGCCGGCGGCATGCCAAGACCACGACACGGGCGCTGAGGATGACAAGGGCGGGCCTGATTCAGATGATGACTC
>Ga0315899_10005956_pt1 | contig 13125 bp, 8 predicted proteins | sample LakEriMetagenome_2_FD_203518 | JGI IMG/M metagenome (GOLD analysis project Ga0315899, IMG submission 203518) | Freshwater fungal communities from buoy surface, Lake Erie, Ohio, United States - Buoy 4 MA112 | ecosystem: Environmental > Aquatic > Freshwater > Lake | place: USA: Lake Erie, Ohio...
CTTCTCCTGCTCCCTTGTCCCTTTTTCTCTTTTGTTTTAATATGATGGTTTTTTACGCGAGGAAACACTCGCAAAATATACGCAGTTTTATAAGCAACGGTGCTTCCACAAGAAAGTTTACAGACAAAATAATGTACAGAGTTTCATAAGCAAAACATACAGGAGGAGGAGGAGGAGGAGGAGGATTTATTCGTATTCAATGATACTATAGAGGGACCCAGAGTTTCAAAAGCAACGGTGCTTGAATAAGAAAGTTTTTTAGTTATTTCTTTTCCAAAAGAACGTTTATTGGTTATTATCTTTTTCCACAAGAAAGTTTAGTAGTTGTAAACTTTCTAAAAGAAAGTTCATTAGATGACATATCTAATAAAGAATGTTTTTTAGCTATGGGGAGCCTTCATAAGAAAGCTTATGAGATATTTCTTTTTCCAAAAGAAAGTCTATTAGATGTGCTTCCAAAAGAAAATTTGTTAGATATCATATATAATAAGAACATTTATTAGATATGGGAAGCCTTCATAAAGGAGGGGCCAGAGCCAAAACGGGACAAAATTTGAGCACGATACGTCCATGAGGTGGACGTGCTACGCATCCATCTCATTTTACTTGCATCACCATTTTTGGCGCGCTCTCTTTCCTTCGCTTACTTTCGCTCTCTTCATTCTCCTTTTTGTATCTTTTGCTCGTTCTGTCTCACAAACTCTCTCTCTCTGTCTCTCTCTCTGTCTCTCTCTCTGTCTCTCTCTGTCTCTCTCTCTCTCTGTCTCTCTCTCTTGATTGTTCTTGATGCCCCTTTTTTCTTTATTGCCTCTTTCACCAAAATATGCACAGGACATGTGCAACACTTCTCTGGCAGAAAAATGAAGATAGTGTACAAAAAAAATAAAAAAATGCAGATAATGTACAAGAAACTCGTGCATGAAAAATAAATGCAGATAATGTATAATAAATAAATAAAATAATAATGACAATAAATAAATAAAAATAAAAAATAAATGCAGATAATGAACAAGAAACTCGTGCATCTCTTCTCTCACCCGCTCACTAACATCACTCACACACTTACACACACACGCTCTCACTCTTGTGTATTCCACCATATGCGTATACACATCCATACACATGTACACATATATGTTACTATCAATGTGGACAAACTCAGTTATAGATAAATACAAGGGTACACATACATACACCCGCGTACACATACAAGTACACATACACATGTACATATTCGCATGCATTTACGACACATACACACAGTATTTCTCGATATCCTGCCGCAAATAAAAGGCCAGACGTCCAAGATGACTAAGGTGATCACCTTTTGTGTATCTGAGAAAGGGAATGCACATGTATGAGTGTTCATGAGTGTTCATTTTTTTTTATGAGTGTTCATTTTTTTATGAGTGTTCATGAGTGTTCATGAGTGTTCATGAGTGTGTGTCAGGGGCAAGCTCTCCCGCTGCATAAGGTGATTTGTCTTTGTGTGTGTTGTATGTGTGTGTGTGTGTGTGTGTGTTTGTGTGTGTGTGTCAAGGCCAGACCTCGAAAATGAACAAGGTGATTGAATAAGGTGATTAAATGCTGCTGAAATTTGTAGCCCAATGCATGCGAGCGTACGTTACTGTTGAAGAGCTGATGCACCATAGTAGATCTCTTTTGCCTCTACAGTAGTTCTCTTTATAGTGGTCTCTGTTGTACGTGACTATGGAAGAGCTGATGCAGATGGAGGCGACGGCTTTGTTCACGGAAGCCAACAAGAGGGACGGAAGCAACGTCGACGGTCGCGAAATGCATCTGCCTGAATTCCGAAAAGGCTTGCAGCTTGTGGGACAAAAAATCGGAATTCCGCTCGAAAACGATGAGAACATCGTGCCTTTGCTCCCCTCCTCTCGAAGTGTCAGCACACAGAACAGGCGGAGCACGAGCCCTCCGAAACGGGGGGCGAATAGAAACAGCCCCCCTCGGAGTTTGAGCCCCCGAGGTCCCCGGAAGCTGCTGCAGGCAAGCACAAAAGTCCCCCACGTGCTCAAACTTTCTCAGCGCAGTGAGCCCAAGAGTACCCACCAGAAAGATTCTTCTCAATCACCCTCACAGTCCCCGCGCAAAGACTGACAGTCACCACGCAAGCGCGAGGCGGCAGGCACCGAAGTCTCCAGTGCGCTCAAACTGTCCCCGAGCAAGAAGCCTGGGCAAAGTGCCGTAGGCAGGCGCCGAAGCCAAAAGCGGCGCCTGCTGAGGAATATCTGGGCCGGCAGGTTGTAAGCCTTAACCCGGCCCCGGTGATGGGGGAACACTTGGTGTTGAGGGGCGAGAGCGGCTAGAGCGCACGGATGGGGAATGGAGAGGCGAGGACGAGCCCGAGTTACTCATTCTCAGATCCAAGGCTCCTTGCGCACGGATTGTCAGAATTGCCTTGTTAGGCACAGACGCGCCGAAGCAACTCTTGCTCCTGCGCTCTTCCGTAAAATTCATGAGTGAGGTCAGCATCCTGCCTGCCTTGGACGGTTGGCTGGTCAAGTCTGCCACTTTCTTCGGGGGCGCTAGCCCTGTTCGAAGGATGTTAGTCTTTGTCGTTGTAAAGCGCGGGAGCTGCAGGCTTTCAACGTACTTTAGCGACGCCTGGTATGGAGCCACCTCCACTAGTAACTCGTAGGGCCCTGGTGCAACGCCCGAGATGACCGACACATAGCATTTTTTCGCCATGTTCTTGTCTGTTGGCCGAACAACTATAAGGCGCTCGCCGGTCTCGGTTAGCTCGCCTTTCCATGTGAAATCTTGCTCGTGTGGGAGCGACGTGGTACTTGCATAAAGATTCATTTCCGCTCCCTGCGTGACTTGAATGGAGAGGTAGCGCGGAACAGTATGCATCGAGACCAACATTGACATATCAAATTCGAAATTAACACACGAGGACGGGCCGAGCTTCCCTTTCAGTCTTTTGGACACTACTCCTCCAACATCTTTATAGCGCCCCATTCCCGGGAGGTTCACGTGCTCTACTTTGAAGTCATCCGGGTGACTGCGCACGAATCCTGTCCACGGCTTGAACATACGCTCTCCTTGAGCCCTCCGCAGGGCCAACCCGAAGTCGAGGCTCTTGACACCACAGAACGTTTCTGGCGTAACGGGGCGCAGCCCCTTGCCTCCCTTTTTCGGCACTGTTTTCTGCTTAGCAGGCGAATTCTTTTGCTGCTCAAATTTTCGGAGGCGAGCTTCATGCGCGGCAGAGCTTTCTCGCTTGGTCGCTGCTTCCTCCACGTCCTTTGAGCCAATGTCAACAGTGGTTTTGAAATCAGAATTCCAGGTGATCAGTACTGAGGCGTACTCAGCGGTCCCCCGAGGAGTGAGTATCTGCACAAACTTCTCGTCCTTCACATCCTCAAGCACGCAGACAATTGTCGTCTTGCCACCATCCCATTTAAAATTGAAGGGCTTGTCGCCCAATTCAGCACATCGAACGTCGTTGCTTCGAACGATTCCAGCCTTCTCAGGATGCAGCACAGTTACCAATTTGTACTGTTTCCTCGTGCGGCTCATGGCAGCCGCGAAATCAAATCCTTTTTCATTTTCACCGTCATGATCCGAATCATGCTCATTTTCGCTATCAGCACCCAGATCAAAACCCAAGGCAGCCAGTGAGGTATACTCCTGAATTGTCTGCGAGGCCGCTCGAGCCAGGCCGTTTAGTTCGGATGCGATTGCTGATTTCTTTTGGGCGATAGCCTCCGCGGTTTGTGGAATTGAAAACTCGAGCTCCAGTATACCAGAGGTCGGACAACCGTCTCCCGCAACAAAGTTTCTCACGTCGTTAATTATGTCAAAAGAAGTCGGATTTTTGAGTTGAGAAAGCTTACTATACGTGAAGAGCGAACAGGGAATCTTCTGCTGCAGACTCATCAGGCGGAGAAGAGCGTCTAGATCCAGCTTTTTCCCGAGGTCGAATCGATATTTGCCTTCTGGACGATACGGATCGAACGCATGATATGTGCCCAGCCGATGCTGTACACGCTGAATCTCCTTGCGATTGAAATGTGACAAGAGAATCTTTGGCATTATTGCGTCCCTGCCAAGGCCCGCAAGGTAAGTTCCCATGCCGCTAGAAATCGGAGGAAGAAAGCAGGCACAGCGTTTATTCTTTCACACCTGTTGTCAAACGTTGAGATTTCACAGCTTTACACCCTAGGAGAGCAGGTGGACCTCACCTGCTACAGAGCCTAGAAAAGAGGGTGATTAAGGCTTCCTCCTTCTCAGCGTTTCGGTTCAGGCTGTACAAGATGCGCATAGCATCGTCTCCTGTGATGCGGAACCCCATACACGCTTGCTTGATCAGTTCGAGACGCGCCTCAGGCGACACGGCTGCACTCAATGTCGTTAAAAGAATGTCAGCGTTTTTCTGGGACATTATGTCATCTGCGCTCTTTTCCATGTGCACAAAGTCGAGCTCTAGAATTCCCTTGGCTGGCGGCACCCACGAGATGTTGTGGGGATAGTTGAAGCGCTCGCCGTTCAGGGTTTCATTTCTCCAATTTTCACCATTTTCTTTCGTTGCAAGAGTCATCAGAATTTCCAGCCCCTTTCTGTCTGTTGGCTTACTCAAGTCAAATTTGTAGTGCCCTGTCGGGATTGTTGCATTCACGACGCACGAGTAGTATTGAGTACCGTCGAAGTCACAGTGATACAGGTTAATTGAAGGCAATTTTTCTCCCCACTTTTTGTTCTCTAGCATAGCATCTTTGATGCGCGGAACGCCCATCCTCAATGGATTGAACTGAAGACGCATAAATTTTAGAACACTATTTTTGAGGAGGCCTGCACAAATAGAGTCGGTCGCGCTCTCAGTGATTTGGCAGTGCGAAACGTCTATCCTTTGAATAGTTCCACTGGCCCCAAGCACATTGCCAAGTGCGACACCTCCGGTGTGCCCTAAGAGGTTCCACTCCATATGTACCTCCTCGAGTTTTGGGTGAGCTTTCATGCTGTCCAGCAATGCCGTGCTGCCCTTGCACAAGAAGCTATTCCACGAAAAATTCACGATCTCTAGGGTTTTGTTGCACGAAATCATAGCAGCTAACGCGGTCGCCCCGCGGAATGAGCACCTTGTGTCGGACAAATTCAAGTCCTTCACACTGGGTGAAGACATCAGCCCTTTGGCCAAAGCTTCGACGCCTTTATCGCCCAAATAGTTTCTCGACAGGTCAAGCTTTGCCAGGGTTTCATGATACGAAACAATCCTCCCAAACTGCGCAGCTGCAGCATGCGAAATTCGTGTACGCGAGAGGATTACGGTCTTGATGTTTGCATTCAAAGCTATTGAATTGATGACGCCACAAAAGCGCACAGATTCGGAATTGATGCATCCCTTATCAAAAATCGGATTGTTAGAAAGATCAAAGCCTTCAAGCGGCCTTGTCATCAATGTCAAGGCAGAGCTCAAAGCAAGCGCCTCTGTTGCAGTAATTTTCAGTCCGCGCAGATCTAGCAGCGTTTCACGACGGCGAATCTGAAAAATCACAGAGTTCAGCGGCTGTGTGCCCAGCTCGTGGCATCCTTCGACGTACTGGAAGAGATCTTCTTCGTCGATTTTCGTAGCGCTTCTGCGAAGTCTATCGTTGACGTTCTTGTCAGAACATAATTCGTAGGTGTGTTTGAATTTAATAGGGAGTCCATCCAGAACATCGTCCAGCAAAGGGACATCTTCAATTTCGCGCCTATTTCGATTAACTGGCTCTTCGATTACTTCTGGGACAGGTATCTCGTAAAAGGCGTAAATCCGCTTCTCCAGCTCCTTTGCATACTGGTACTCTCCCTCGTGCATCTCTGAGGTAGTCTCAATTTTGCCGTGCTGAGCATCCTGCTGGAATTTGGCGGCCAAGGATGCGCCGACGCTCTCTGCATATGTTGGATTACCAAGCACGATAGGTTCTAAGACGGTTTTCGACAACAGCATCACATGACAGTCCTTATTGGCACTCACAATGTCGGATGACTTTTCTCCTGCGGGGTAAAATGTGTCAGTCGCGATCACATGATTGCTGAAGGACGTGAGCGCGAGGGCGAAAGACACTGGGCGCAGTGGGAGGGAGGTGATCTCACCCAGCAAAAGAGCCCGTTCCCCGTATGAATCGCCCTCTTCCAGCAATTCATCGTGCCGATCGTCGTGTTCTTTCTGGACACGCAGCTCACCTGAGAGCATAAAGAGCATAAAAGCTCGCTCTTGCGCCGATACCTGTGGCCCAAGGATAACGTCGTTTCGTTTATACCTCCGCAGCACGCAGCCGCGTGCAGCCATGCGACCGTGAGAATGCTCGAAACTCTCGAATGCAGGGTGCATCAGAATGATATCGCAGAGGTCCTGCAACTCCTGTTCGTCTACTTCACGGGGCTCGTCGAGCGCCAGCGGGTCCTCCGCTTGCTGCACCTCCCTTTCCCCCGCGACCGCACCTGCGTCTTCGAGTCCCTCGCCCCCGTCTGCGTCCCCGTCCTGGGCCGCCGGGTCTCTTTCGCCGCTGCCTTCGCCTTGCCCTGTGCCTTGTCCCCCGTCGATAAATTCCACGATGTTATTGTGCCCCGCGGCCAGTGCAAGGTCTCTCCCGTTTTTGCCCTCGCAGTTGCACACGGTCCACGAGGCACCTGCGTTGTGCAACATTTGGAACGTGGGCAGGGACCCGATCTGGCAAGCCTCGAGCATCGCGTTCATGCCCTCACCATCGGACAGGTCGAGCAGGAATAGAGCATCGAGCTCCTGCCGGATGTGCCCGAGGAGTATGGCGATGATGCGGTGCTTCTTCAACTTGACGGCCACGTGCAGGCCGCATCGTCCGTCAGACTCCCGAACGAGCAGCCATTCGCGAAAATCGGTGATGCGCTCCTGCTCGCAATGCTGCGGCGAGAGTAGGAAGTTCACGACGTCCTGGCGGTTCTGGTGGATGGCGGCGAAGAAGCTGTCCCGGATGTGCGACTGTCGCGCACAGTACACGCTGGAAAGCGGGCACCAGCACTGCTCGTCCTTGCCATTAGAGCCCACGCACCGCGCAGGTCGCGCGCAGTAGGGGTCGCCCATGACCAGCTTGGACGACTTGCGCACGTGGCGCGCGGGCCGGGTCGGGCTCTCATGGTGGCCTGCGCCCGGGCTCTGCGCCACCTCCTGCGCACGATGACCTTCCTGGCTCACCGCGTCCGGGCTGACCGCGTCCGCTGCGTGCATCCTGCGACCAAACGACGTGGTACCCAGTTCGTGGCAGGCAGTTGGAGCAAGTTATCGTTTACATCCAGGGGTTGTGGAGCTACACACGCTGAGGGCGTGTGCGCGGCTGGCTGGCGCGGCGTGCATGGCGCGGGAGAAGGCGGACGCGGCGGCCGGCGGTGCTGCTGAGCGGCGCGCAGAGGACGTGGAGGAGGGCCTGGTGCGCGCGGCTCGTTTCTGTGGACGTCGACCGCCTGCGTACCGGCGCCGCGGGCTCCCGGCCGCGTACGCGCTGTTGGCGGCGGCGCTTGCCGGGCGAGCTCTGGCGGCGGGCCCCACCCTGCAGCTTGTGCCCGATGTTGTCATCAAGGCCTGCGGGAACCCGCTCGTGGCCACGATGGAGTGCCCGGCCGCGAGCAGCTGCCAGGACGGCGAGGTTCACTTGGTGCTGGGGCATTCGGACCCGACCCTCCTTGACTCTCTGACTGTCACGATTGAGAGCACTTCTCCGATACGCGGCACCCCCACCTCATCGCTGCGCGAAGCTCTCGTGCGCAAGGTGTCCGGGCAAAACGTCATTTCCGTCTGTCCCAAGGGCAAAGCCTCGGGGCGCACTACCGTCTACATCAAAGTGATAGATACCAAAGGCCAGTTCATCCAGACAGACTTCGCCGTCGTCGTGCAGGCGCTGACGCCGGTCTTTGACGACGCTGGCCCCACCAGGTTCGGGCCCATTTGTGCCTGTCCCGCTCGTTGTTGTCGCGGATCGCCGTGTGTGCTTCAACTGTGCATGCCGCGTGACCGCGCCTGAGCCGCTGGGCCGCTTATGCGCTGGGAATGCATGTGCAGGACTGTGGTAGACATCCGCACAATAATGGGCACGCCAACCTACCCATATGTGTTTCTCGTGGGGCACGAGGACCCAGACATGATGCACAGACTGCAAATCACAGCTGTCTCGATGAAGGCCTTGGTGATTCCCAACGAGTGCTGCACCCAGACCGCCGCTTTTTTGAATAATGGCGGCATCTCTCTCACCATGGAGCCATACCAGCCAGCAAGCGAGCTGGCTTTCGTGGTGGGCCAGCTAAAGGCCAAGGCGAGAAGAGTTACAATAGTGATCAGGCCCGCGGCCGAGCAATATGCCAACGTGCAGTTGCAGCTGCGTCTGACCGACGGCAACATCACAACGCTGTCTACGATCAACGTCTTTGTGAATAATAGGCCGCAGCTCGATAAGTTCTGTGCATACGACGTCCTGGCGCTTGACAACCTAATTACCATTGCCGACATGTATGGCATGCACTGGATGACCCTGTTCATGATGAACAACCACACGCTTACCCATCCAGATAATCTCACCCCAGGCACTCGCCTCTCGATCGGCCGTCCGTACATTGTAAAAAAAGGCGATTCGCTCTACAGGTTGGTAATGCGCCATCGCGTTGCTTGTCAGCTTTTGTGTGGTGGGGGGGTTCGCGTGAAATTTTGAAATGAGTGCACGGGAGGGAGGGGTGAAGAGAAGCAAAACGATACGAGCCACAGGGAGGGAGGGTTGGCAAGAAGGAGAATGAGAGCGAGGGTGGAAAGGGTGCGTGGAAAGATAGCCAGCAGGAGAGAGAGAGAGAACGGAGAGAGGGAGACAGAGGATGCGTGTAAGCGTGCGAGCGGTTGCAAGAGAGTATCACGTCTTACTGTTTTGTTTGGATGGATGACAGCATCGCTACACGTTATGGCACGACATGGCAACATATACACAAACTGAATCCATCAATTGTGCCGGACGAGAACAACCTCTTTGCCGGGCAGCTGCTGTGTCTTGCACCAGACTTGGCTTTCATCACCTGTCGTCACGGCAACTTACCATGATCAGGCGCCAGTAGAAAGAATCGTGGTCAAAGGGGTCAGAGTTGGTTTTAAGTTCTATATTTTTGTTTTATTGAAAATGAGAAACGCACTGCGTGCACTGCACTTGAGCTGTGCATTCCCTCCAATATCCCGGGCCCCGTTTCCACCATCGAATCCCCCGTCTGAATATTTCACAACACACTCGCACCAGTGTCCAAGTGCCTAGATGTGGGCGGTTAGCTTACGCCGCCGCCTTTGCCCCTACCTTGTCCTCCTTGGACAGAGTGATAACAAGATTCCTGTCGCCGTACACGTCATCGATGCGCTTGATAGTGGGCCAGAACTTCCTCACGCGCAGCGACGGCAGGGGATAAGCTGCTACATCGCGACTATACGGGTGGTTCCACTTCTCCCCAATAACCTCCGCCATCGTGTGGGGGGCGTTCTTGAGCGGGTTGTCGTTCTTGTCCATCTTGCCCTGCTCCACCATGCGGATCTCCTCCCTGATCTGCAACATCGCATCGCAGAAGCGATCTAGCTCAGTCTTGCTCTCTGACTCCGTGGGCTCGAACATGAGCGTGCCCGCCACCGGCCAGGACATGGTGGGGGCGTGCATCGAGTAGTCGCAGAGACGCTTGGCAATGTCGACGCCGTCGATGCCGCAGGAGTCCTTGAAGGGGCGCAGGTCAATGATGAACTCGTGCGCGACGCGGCCGTTCTTTCCCGTGAAAAGCACCTCATACTCGCCCTCGAGGCGATGCTTCACATAGTTGGCGTTGAGGATCGCGAGCTCAGTAGCACGCTCGAGACCCTTGGTGCCCATCATCTGGATGTACATCCACGAGATGGGCAGGATGGAAGCAGAGCCCCAAGGAGCGGCTGCGACTGGCCCCATGGCCTTTGCCCCGCCGGTCTTCACCACAGGGTGGCCGGGGAGGAAGGGCGCCAAGTGCGCCTTGACTCCGATGGGCCCCATGCCGGGGCCGCCGCCTCCGTGGGGAATGCAGAATGTTTTGTGGAGGTTAAGGTGGCACACGTCGGCGCCGATGTGGCCAGGCGAGCAATAACCCACCTGCGCGTTCATGTTGGCGCCGTCCATGTAGACCTGGCCTCCCGCATCGTGCACCTGCTTGCAGATGTCGACGATCGTGTCCTCGAACACACCGTGTGTCGATGGGTAGGTGATCATGAGGGCTCCGAGATTGGCCTTGTGGGCAGCGATCTTCTCCTTGAGGTCGTTCATGTCTGTGTTGCCCTCGTCATCGCACTCAATGGGCACAACGTCCATGCCGCACATGGCAGCAGTGGCGGGGTTGGTGCCGTGGGCGGCACGCGGGATCAGGCAGATGTTGCGGCTCAGGTCGCCGCGGGATTTGTGGTACTCGCGGATCGCCATGAGACCAGCGTACTCTCCCGATGCGCCAGCGTTAGGCTGCTGCGAGATGGCGTCAAAGCCAGTGATGTCAATGAGCCACTTGCTCAGCTCGTCGATCATCTCATGGTAGCCCTTGACCTGGTTCAGGGGCACAAAGGGGTGGATGTTGTTGATAGCAGGCCACGTGACCGGCACCATCTCGGACGCGGAGTTGAGCTTCATGGTGCACGAACCGAGCGGGATCATCGAGGTGTTGAGACCCAGGTCCTTGGACTGCAGGGAGAACATATAGCGCATCAGCTCCGTCTCCGTGTGAAACTTGTTGAAGACCTCCGCCTGGAGGTACTTGGAGGCCCTCTGGAGCGCGCCGTCAAAGCCGGGGGTCACTTTGGAGAAGAGGGCCTCGGCTGACTCCTTGGAGCCAAACAGCTTCAGCAGAGCATCCACGTCCTGGGGGTTGGTGGTCTCGTCAAGCGAGATGGTGATAGTCTTGGCATCGAGCATGCGCAGGTTGATGCCCTGAGCCTCGGCCTTGCTGATCATGCCTGCCGCGTCCACGTCCTCAACGCGCACTGTGTCGAAGTACGGGGCAGTGCCGACTTTGCCGCCCGCGCCCTTGATACCTGCCGCTAAGGCCTTGGTGAATCCGTTGATGCGCTCAGCAATCTTCTTGAGGCCGTCGGGGCCGTGGTAGACGGCATAAAAGGCCGCGGTGTTGGCCAACAACGCCTGCGCGGTGCAGATGTTGGAGTTGGCCTTCTCGCGGCGGATGTGCTGCTCGCGCGCCTGGAGCGCCAGGCGGTAGGCCGGGTTGCCCGCGGCGTCACGCGAGAGACCGATGATGCGGCCAGGCACCGCGCGCTTGTGCTCGTCCTTGGTGGTGAGGAAGGCAGCGTGGGGCCCGCCGTAGCCGAGGGGCACACCGAAGCGCTGCGTGTTGCCGACGACGATGTCAGCGCCCAGCTCACCGGGCGGGGTGAGCATGGTGAGGGCCATGAGGTCCGACACCATGCAAACGTTCACTTTGTTGCCGTGAGCCTGCTTGATGAGGGCAGAGAAATCGTTGATGGTGCCATCTGTCGCCACCTGCGGGATGAGGATACCCATGTACGAGTTGTCGAGCGTCTTCTTGCTCGCGTCGCCGACCTCGATCTTGATGTTCATGGGCTCCGCGCGCGTCTGGCAGACGGCAATGGTCTGCGGGTTGCAGAGGTCCGAGACAAAGAACTTGACCTTCTTGCCCTTGGAGATCGTCTGGCACATAGCCATCGCCTCCGCCGCCGCTGTGGCCTCATCCTACGCGAGCGCAAACACGAAAGCACACCGAAGCAAAAGAGTACGCGTGAGCACCAACGACTCTGACCATGCGCGCACAGCGCAACATAACATGGCGGCTTGCTCCTCATACAACCCTTTGACCATGCTACACGCTTCATCCTACAATAAAACGATACCACGCTTCCCGCTCATCCATCCAAACGCGTCTGGAAAGTTCTTGTCTCCCGCATCCCCTCCGACACGCCAAACACACCGCAGCAACCGGCAGGCATTACTGCAGCCAAAACCCAGCAGCACTCTCCTGCGTCCGCCGCATCCGACGTAGTGGATTGCGCGAATCATCACAGGAGGGGGACACTCACAAGGAGCATCACAGGAGGGGGACACTCACAAGGAGCATCACAGGAGGGGACACTCACAAGGAGCGATGCTTGCGCGATGGGCATGCCAGTCAAATCTGCGATCATGGTCTGGTAGTTGACGAGGGACTCCATGCGTCCCTGCGAGATCTCCGCCTGGTAGGGCGTGTAAGGAGTATACCATCCCGGGTTCTGGATGATGTTGCGCAGGATAGGAGGCGGGGTGATGGTGTTGTAGTAGCCCATTCCAATGTAGGACTTGTTGATCTTGTTCGACGACACCATCTTTTCCAGCTTAGTAAGCGCCTCGGTCTCCGTGAGCGCCTTGCCAACCTTCAGCGGCGGGCGGTTGCGGATCGATGCCGGCACCGTCTCGTCCATGAGCTGGGCAATGTTCTTGACGCCAACCGTCTTGCACATGGCAGCCTCGTCCTTTGACCCCGGCACAATGCCGTTGTGCCGCAGGTGGAACTGGTCCGGGTGCTCGGTCCATGCAGGCGCCGACATCATGCGGCGGCCAGCGGGCATGGCAACAACCACCGGCGGCAGCTGCGCCCGGAGGTTTTCCACCGGGGCGCGCACCAGCGGCGCCGCCATGCGGACAACGGCTCCGGCGGACCGCGCCATTTGACGACGTGCGGCCAGCATTGCTTCCAGGCCCCGTCCACAAGTCTGCTCCAGACGCAACCACCCACTCGTGAGCTGCTACTCAAAAATCTACAAGGGCCGCACTCTCTCATAAAATGAATCACCCTGTCTCCACCGTGAATCTGAGCGTTGCTCCGGCCATCAGGCGGGTGGCACGGCTCGTGCCACCGGGTGGCACGGCTCGTGCCACCTCGTCCCTGACTACACATTCTACCTCCATCGAATGCGTATTCGCGATAGACCAGCAGCGTCATGCCTCAACACCATGCCCTATAGCAGTCGTGTAGCTCCGCCCTTCATGCGGAGCTACTGTTCAAGTGTGGTGTAGCTTGCTATGAACAAAATGAACAAAATTTTCAGTGAAGAATCCTGAGCACAACTCCCTCACCGCCCTGCTGCTTAAGCAGCAGCGTTCGAGCTGAGCACGA
>Ga0315899_10005958_pt1 | contig 13124 bp, 6 predicted proteins | sample LakEriMetagenome_2_FD_203518 | JGI IMG/M metagenome (GOLD analysis project Ga0315899, IMG submission 203518) | Freshwater fungal communities from buoy surface, Lake Erie, Ohio, United States - Buoy 4 MA112 | ecosystem: Environmental > Aquatic > Freshwater > Lake | place: USA: Lake Erie, Ohio...
TTGTGTCGATGCTCCCGTCAAATATCATATCCACATTCTCTGGAGGATCGTCCGACGAGTACGATCCTGGCATACCATATACTGACGCAGGTCGTTGAAGTGAGCCACCTGCAGGATCAAAAAGCCGGAGCTCGGCAAGTTGAAAGCAATATAGATTCGATGCGTTACCACTGTAGCGAACTTTCTGTATGTCAAACCAGAACTCGCGTACTTGCGCCACAGTCGCTTGCGCCCCAGTAAGCGTGTGTGAAGGTCCTTCACACACGCCGAGTGGCAGCCGCGGATCAGAGACAACATCCGGAATGGCAAGCACAGGAACCTTGGGATACAGTTGGATAATCTCATTCGCAGAGTCCGTCTCCACTCCGTGAATCGTGATATCAGGCGAGTTGGTATCCGTCGCCGTGATGGGGTTGAACACCGGGATCTTGAACGTAAGGTTCACGCAACCTGCTACCTCCTTACTGGAATCAATCTCAAACAGCAGCTCATTTGAGAGGTCATCGTATTTCGTTTCCGTACGTTTGAGCACGTCGTGGCTACGGAACCACTCAATCTCCGGTGGTGTAGTGCACTTCACCTGGGTTACCCAGGGGGAGTTTTTCAAGTATTCTGTAGAACTGACATTGTCAACATTGTCAAAGGGACCCGTTCTCAGTCCTCCATTTGGGTTCTTGTAACCTGATCCTGGGTCTAGAATATTGATTTTGGTCACATATCCGCAGCCCACCTTGACCTCGATCGTCAAACCGCTGCCACAATCAGCGCATGCAGAGAGAGGGCCGGGGTCTGTCAGCACAGCCAAGGCTGTGCAGCCCACGCCGGCCAGTTTACCGCCCGTGCAGTCGGGACTGCCTGTGGGGCAGTCTTTCAATCGGGCGTAAACAATGCCATCGTCATACGATAGCATGTCTGTGGCCAGATCCGTGCACCTCGCGCCTGAGGTGCAAGACTCGGGGCTAGTGGTCCAGGAGGTGAGTGAGCGTCGCATTGACTTGATGCCGAAATCCCTGGCAAACCCTCCGCTCTGCTCCACCTCCTTCAGCTCGATCGCGCCTTGGTCCCATATACTGAGCCCAGCAATCGTAAGCTTTGTGCCTCCCTTCAATGGGCCGCCTTTGGCCACGAGCCTCAACACGACATAATTGGTGCCTCGCGAAAAGGGGTTCGTCTGCCAAGCATACGCTGCTATGGACGAGTTGGCGCCCCGGATAAACAGGGCCTTGGAGTCGTTAGCTAGCCCGCATGCTTGGCACGTGATGTTCGGGGACTCCATGATTTCCACCTGTACATTTTGCCCAAGTGAACCACCTGCCTTGTCCGCAATGGCCTTAATTGAAATGATCGGCGCTTCCTGTGCCGTCCTCGGATTCTTCACCCGGAATGCAAAGATGTAGACGAAGTTTGCAATGGTTTTCTTCGTCACGAACAGTGTCACCCGCATTTGCATGCATCCACCTGCAGGTGAACGAAATGAGGGATTTCCAGGGTCGCCGTCCACGCACTGTGCCATGTAGTACGGGAGTAGGTAACCGCGTCGGCCGACGCGGTCGAAGTGCTCGACACAGGTACTTCCCGCACCGCACTCGAGGGCGAACCAGCTGGGATCGGAATATAGAATCTGATCTATATCTGACGCTATCGGTAGAATGTCAGATTTCTTTGAAGTGAATCCGGTGAGTTCGATGGTCGTGCCAACAGCAAGCGGGACGTTGGTACTGAACTGGACGTAGATTGTGTTGTCTGCAGACGGGTGCGGGGACTCCTGCCAGATTTTCTTCGAGCGGAACCTTGGCCTGCGTATGTACAGCGGAAAACTTTCTTGCACCCTATTTGCCACACTGTAATTTGCCTCACTGTAATCAGGAGCAGTGGCAGCATCAGGAAAGAGGGCCAACAGCTGCTCCAAGGTGCTAGGCGGTGACAGGCTTAGGGATGTAGACATTTTCACACAGCACTGCGTGTTGCTGCAGCTTCCCCCCACCCCGGGCAGCGTCGCCCGCACATCGGCGGGGTCTTCGTACTTCGCTGTCGAAAATCCTGGAGCCGCCGCGCCAGGATTCGGGTTGGTGATGCCCATCCTGATTGTGAGGGACGATCCCGCAGTTAGACTGACCCCATTTTTCATCTGGAAGATTACACTCAGCATGTTGTCCACGTTGACCTCCTCCTTATCGAGAAGAACATCGGGACAGAACCCTTTTGAGCCCAAAAGGTCTGAGCCCAAGACGTCGACGCTGCTCGACGTCTTGGGCTCCCCACTCGCCCTCAATCCCTTGAAGTTGAAAAGCTGAATCCTGCTCGGGGCATACAGGTGCACATTGAACTGCAGCGAGATAGTGATAGTATTTTCGAAATTCGCGTATGGCTGTGACTGGCCGACAAAGCTGGTAACGATTTTCGGCTCCCGAATGTACAGCGGGCGTGCATCTCCGGCCTGCGGCTGGTAGACCATACAATCGACGGCCTGCGGCTGGTAGACCATACAATTGCAGCCCTCTGTTGTACACAGGGCATCAGTAGATTGGTCATATTCGAAGTGCCTTTCCTCCAGGAGCAGAGTCATTTTGGTTTTGTCCTTAAGGAAAACTTGCGGACCAGTCAGAGTGTGGGCAGAGACCCTCATGGTCGGGAGCGTAGGGAACTGCGAGCCCGGATTCTTGACCTGAAAGGAGAAAACCTGGTCCTGTCCCGGTCGCATGTTTGAATCAGCAGAAGAAGCAGAATATTTAATTTTAAACCACAGCGCAGCTTCGTTGCCGTTCTTCACGAGCAGTCCCTTACGAGTGGCGCTGCTTCCAGTGAGGGTGGGGTGTGTCCAAAAGTCCTGCAGTGTTAGGTTTCTCACTTCCAACGCGCTCTCTGTTTCTTGCGTCGTGAACACAGTGAACACGCTCGACGGAAGGCCTTCGATCAAGATAAACACGTCCGCATTTGGTACGTAGTTCGTTTTCAGAGTGACGGAGATTGCATTCTCAGAGCACGGGTACGGAGTGACCTGCCCAGCTTTTGCGAACGTCCATTGCGGCTTCTCAACCTTCACCGTGCCACACTGCACCTGCCTTTGAGCGGGATTCGGCATGCTCGGGATGTGGAGCACAAATGGCGCACTCTCAAAGCCTGTGCTCAATGCTATTGGCACAGGGTTCTGCACTTCGATTTCGAAGGTAACGGTGGCTGGAGCCTCGGGAAACGCGGTTCTGGAGTTGCCTGGTCTCGGCCTCAAGATAAGACGTTGCTCTTCCGGACGCAAAATGGTGTTCAAATGCGTAGTATTCCACTGCCGGAACTCTAGATCCCCAGATACCGGCGGCTGATACATTTGGCCATGCCCAGGCGCCAGCGTGAACTGCGAAGGGTCCTTGCCGTTGGCCCCCATGACCCCAGCCGCACCTGTACTGGATTGCTTGATAAGCCCGGTGAGCAGAAGGTCAGTGCTGTTCAGGATGTCCAAGCCGTTGGGGAAGTCGACGTTGGTCCTGAAGGTGATCTTGATCGTTGCATTTTCACCCGGCCCCGATCTGGTGAGCTCAGATGTGCACCCACACACCCTGGGAACTTGCACGCTGAAAGGACGGCGGTCCAAATTGGCTGCTGTCATATTGCATATACCAGTTGCTTCGGTGTTGGCGAGCCCACTGGCGCCGCAGCTCGGCCAGTCCGGCGTGAGGAACGTTACGGTCATCGGCGGCGGGATCAACTCCACCGGCGCCGCAACCCACGGAAGCATGCTCACGCCAAAGCTGGCGGGGCCATACGGCATGATGTTCGCCCGCTCAGTCGTCTGGCTGACTGCGAGCGCGCTAGAATTCCAGTTTGTCAACTTCCATTTGAACACCAGTTTCCGTCCTACTGGAGTCTCATAGTAGAATTCATGATCCATAGTAGAATTCATGATGCCTGTGGTAATGACCACGTGCCTGTCAAGAGGATTGCACGACGAAGCCGACCACCGATTGCATTCAGCGCCAAAGCAGTCGATCGCTCCACTCGCCTCATTTTTGGCTGTAGCATCCACATCGAATTGCCGGACTCGGGGCAACATTGATGGCCACCCGTAGGTCTTCTTCGAGTCACACGTATGAGGGGAGAGCCCCGCCACAGTGATGTTTGAACGCGAAGGAATGTCGAACAGAGCGCGCAGTTCCACTGTAATTTCGTTCTGTTTGCCGGGCAGGTTGGAAGTCTGTTCGATTTTCCTGACGCACAACGTTGGCTGGAGCACGCGGAAAGGATTAAAATCTTCAAGCGTAATGCAGCCATCCATGTCAATACATCCGTCTTGCGCTGCCAATCCTTGTTGGTATTGGTACTTGGTGTGGGTCGCAGGATAGCCCTTGCAGTATCTAGCGTCCGGAGGCTTGTCAAATGTCATCGGTCTCTGAGGCATGGCGATGCACCCGGTAAATTCAATCGTGATGTCTGACGCCCTGCGGGTTTCGGCGCCGATCGTATACGGCGGCCTTGGGTATTCAAGCACTCCGTTACACAAGTCGCTCGGACCTGTCCCGGGCTTGCACCCGTCATCCCATCGGCAGCATCCGGTACGAGTGTTGGATGCTCCTATGCTGGTGCACTTGATCGGATCCTTCTCGCCCACGCATGCTTGCTCTTGCGTCTTGGTGACGACGGCGTTGGCCATCATTTCATGGGGAAGGTGGTTTCGATTCTCCAAAGAAAAGGTGTACCTTTGTCCAGGCCAGACCCTCTGACCCTGGGTGGCAACATCACCATTTGCCTTGGGGGTCAATTGCAGCTCGACGGTGCCTGGCGACATGGAGATTGCAAATTCCTCCGAGGCTGTATTTTCCACAGGTACTTCCGTGAAGTTCATACCTTTCAGGTTGCGCAGTGTGATGCGGGTGTTGCTGTTCATGGGAACGTTCGACACCAAGCTTGTGTATATCCAGTTTCTGCGCTGCCTATCAAGCTGAGCCATTTCTGTAGCGTTGCCAACTCGCTTGCCCACAAGGGGTTCATCGTCACTGATCCTCATCCCGTCGCCGATCTTTGCCATTGGCATGGCGAAGGGATGTTGCTGCCGCATCCTTGCCGAGTAAAACATGGGCTTCCTAGCCACGAAGGGCACGGTTTCCAGGATTTGCTGATTGAACATGTGCAGAGGGCAGGTACCCGTTGACCATGCAACCTCCTCCATACCATAGTGCATTTTGGCAAAGGGAATGTCACGTCCCTTGTAATCCAGGGATTGCGGCCTCGGTGTAGGGTCGCTGCACTGGCCGTCGACAGGTGAGAGCGCTATTTCGATGGCCAACTTTGCCGTATCCTCCTCATAAGTATCGACATTGATCGAAAACTTGAACTCTGTCCCCGCAACGAGATCCGTCAAAGGGAACAGGCTCAAGGTCTTTTCTGTATTATCCCAGGCAGCGAAGTCAATCTTGAGCCCTGTGCACAGTGCCGATACTGTATATGACACGTCACTAGTCACGTCAGGTACTTGGCCCGAGGGAACGCTGAACTTATTGGTGTATCCGTCTAAAGCCTTGCAAAACTTGTTCCCAGTCACATTCGCGGGCGACATGGATACAAGTTGGATTTCTTTTACATTCGAGGGAGTATATATGCCCTTGAGACCCCTGATCCTGAAGTAAGACGACCTTGACACATTGACATTGACAGCAAATTGAAAGTGCAGGGTATTATCCTTGCGACCATTCACACCTGCTGTTGCAGCAGCTCTTCCAACTCGTTTTCTCTTGGTCAAGTCGCAAGTGCAAGTCTGACCAGCCTGAGAGCAGGTTCCCAGGGGTGCGGGCGAGCTTGCCTGTCCATCACTTTCGCAGTGCGAGCTTGCCTGTCCAACACTGCTGCATATACAGGTGCCTGAGCATGCGAGCGGGCCGGTGCCCTTATTTGGCCGATAGAAGGGCTCAGGATCATTTGCGCAATCATCAGGATCAGGATAGGCATACGTCTGCCACACTCGATGCTTCAAAAATGCTGGCACAGGAACGGTCAGAGGCCAACTGGTGTAATCCGTAGCATTCTTTTCTCCAGTCACTCCGCGGTAATCACGCTCAAACTCAGCTGAAGGTTGGGCGCCAAGAAACATTCCAGCAGTCTGGATCCCACATATTGTAGCCTCGATGTTCAAATAAACAAAGTTGCTCTTGGAGACCGACTGCTGTCCATTAAGTCCTTCAAATTCGATTAAAGCATCGCCGTTTTTGTCGATCTGTGCAACAACACCCAGCGAACCCTTGGGCACTTCTTCCGCTATCTCATCGTTTGTGGTAAATGTCACCTTCGCCCTCACCCAGCGGCCCACCGTGACGGTGCCATCGTAGCCGCCACTAGCGTTCCTGTTGTCCTGCTGCATGTTGACTCCAGGCCTGATGCTTGGGTTGTGGATCTCTTGGAACGGGTATAGGAGCTCCGTATCGGGAGAACCTGTCCGGTAACATGTGCCCGACGTTGCGTTGATTGACACCGGGAGACCAACCTGAAATCGTCCAGACGGTTTGTTGTTGAGAACTTTGAAGCTGAGCACCGCAATGTGACCGGGCCAAAAGGTGCAAGCACCCACAGTGATCACGAGAGTACCGTGGCACACCCAGCGACCAGTCAGTCCGGCAGGGCCTTGGTGAGTTGTGAGGTTCACCTTGCCCTTCTCGTGAATTGCGTTCACCAGGCCTGAGATTGTGATGCTGCTACCTTCGACAAGCCGAACGCTCGGCGCTAGGGACACAGTCAGCGTGTTAACGTTGCCGGGCTCAGACGTCGACTGCATGATCCTGCGGAGAATGAACATGGGCTGGTAGACTTTCAGCGGCGCTGCATCTCCCCAGACCGACCAGCTGGCAAGTTTGCCTTGGGGCCATGTTGAGCGCAACCCGTCACTCTGATTGGAGCAGTAGTCTGATAGAGCAGGAATCGCCACCTTGTCGGGCCTCATCGTAGCCTTGACAGCAGTAGCGCAATCGGTGGTCGTCCCCTGCCATCCGACTATCGTGATCGACGTCAAGTTCATGTGGGAGTGGCATGACCAGTCAGCGGTGCCATTTTCCAGGCATTGCGCCCTGAAAGCATCGACTTCCGCAGCTGAAGCGGAAAACGGGTGCCTCAAATGGCCACCAACTTTCGCCCGATACGGCGCGTAGCCGGATGCTTCCCGTGTGCTTGCGCAAGGTGCGCCGGGGCAGTGGATCGAAACCAGGGGGTCGGGAATGAAATCTGTGTACCCGAGTCCGTGATCGATCACAGTCACATTACCAGATTTTTTGTTGTACTCGGCAGCAAATCCAGTGCCTGACAAAACTGTCGCATTGAATTTGACGTCGCACCCTAGTCCCGATGTCCCACTGACCAGGGTTTTGAAGGAATGTTGGACGTCCTTCACGAAGAGCTTTGGGGCAGTCGTGTAACCCCAACCCGGATTGATGATGACGATGGAGCTCGGGTTCACCATGCCCGTGCAAATTTTGTCGGGACCAGCACAGGACATGGCGCACTCCTCCATGTCCGTGTAGTTTTTGGCGCTCAGTACTTCCGCGCTCGTCTTACACTTGTAGACGACATCGAAGGTGGCTTCGAACTTGCCGTCTGCTTCCGCGCTGGTACCCGGCTTTGCTGCATAAATTTTCCCTGATGATGCAGTGCAGCCACATCCTGCCACATCGACCACTACACTCTGCACTCCGTCAACACTCAGCCTGACCGGGTTTTGTGTGCAATGCTCGAAGAGCTTTCTTTCGGGTGTCTCAACATCAACACGTGACCTTGTAACAAGTGTGGCATTGTATGTTGTAACGTTGAATGGCTTACGAGACGGCGTGCACGAGCAACCACAGAGGTCAGGGCCCGATGCAGTGTTGCTGTCGCAAGAGCAGTTTGCTGTTGAGCAGTTGCTGTGAACCGAGGTCGACACCACTTCGTAGAAGAGATGATTGCTAGCCTGCACGTCCCATCCCGCCGGGAGGATACGAATGCTGGGATTGATGTCTGTGTCGTCTGGGAAGCAGCGTGCACTGTTGTTCACCGACAAGGCAGTGACGGTTGTGTGAGTCCACATGGCCGTTGCCTTGATCTCCCGCGCGCCGGCAGTGGACACGTAGATGGTCGGAGATTCCATGCCGTAAAAGGGATTCTTCAACGTGAAGTGAAAGCTAAACTGGGTGTTGGCGGGGATCATTCTCGTGGGGAATAGAGTCACTGCGGACTGCGTTTGGTCCCACGTGCCAAAGCCGCGCTGGCCCTCTCTTGAACAGGAAGAAGTGAAGTCCAACGACCCAACTCCCGTCGCACTCTTCACCGCCACCAGATTACCTGCTCTGCAATTGGACGCGCCCGTGAACCCGCTGATGCGAATGGCAGTGTCTATGTTGATCGAAACGTCCAGGAGGAGGAAAACTGTCATGTTATTGCACTCATTTGGGTAGGGGGCATCCTGGAAAATAGTTTTGTACAGGAACTGTCCTGTTTTTCCTTCCGCACTCGGCAAGGTGCTCTCGTCGTTCGTCTCACACTGGTCTTTGCTTGGGTTGAGCACGTTACATTGCCCCTGCGCTACCTCCAGGCACAGGGCGAGGAGCAGCAGTAGCCACAGGCCCTGCCCACCGCGGAATGGCAGCGCCGATGTCACGAGCTATTCGAGACGCTGCGGCACAACGCGCGCTGCATACAGAGCCGCCGCACATCCGCGCACGCGCGTGGTCCCTGCTCTCATGCGCAGACGCAAGCGGACCCGGCCGACACGTCTGTCGTATCCGGCGCGCAGCACCGCCGCTACGCTAGAATCCGCTCAGACGTACCGAACGCACGGGGAGAACGGCAGCAGCGCGGCAAAAGAACGCAGCGCGCGCACGCGTGAGGCGTCTGCAGAGCTCAGGCTGCACCGCACCTGCGCGACCTGCCGGCCGGCCATGCTCCCGGAGACGCCCAGTGGCGGCCGCCCCGTGTCACTGCACGACGCTGCTGCTCGTCAAGGCCGCCACCTGCTCGTCATGCGCGTCGTCAGCCGCGGCAAGCACGAAAGGACGAGCTCGCACGCTCAGAACCCCGTCGGGAGCTGTCGCTCGCCACGACCGCGCCCGCCGAGGATCCGCTCCAGCACCGAGCACCGTGCTGGTCCGGTTCAAACCCGCACACGACGCGCGCCACGCCGCCGCGCCCAGCGCGTAGGACGTGCGCCCTGGGCGAGCAGCATGTGCGGGTGCAAACGCGCGGATGGCAGGCGTGACGATCCCACGCGGCGCACAAGCCACCGCGCCGCGCACCCACCCGCTGCACGACGACGGTGAGCGCCAGGCAAGGGGCGCGAGACCTCGGTGCAAGATCCTGTGAGTGAGGAATGCAGGACTTGCTGTGATTTTTGACATGGGGGCGCCCCCACTTCTCCAGGGTGGGTGGTAATTGTGCTATGTGTCCACAGGTGATAACTAAATAAAAGTATCAATGAGAACCCACCAGTCACCCACCACGCAAAAATACAGGAGGTAAGAATAGCCCAACTGAGAAACTGAAGTTTGCTTTTGTGTTCCGGTACCATAACAGTTGTTCGGTGCTTCTTGCGCCGGTACCAAATTTTTTTGTTCAATTTGCAATTGTAGCGTCCCAAGTTTCTAACGGCCAAACAACAAGAAAATGAAATCGAACATGTTCAATGTTTAATATATGTAGCTTGGCGTGTCTGGAACCAGCACGCATGAAATCCTGGCCTCGCCGACTGCGGCCCAGTGCAGGGCCTGTGGAGCGTGTGTGCGGAACCCAAGCTTGCGGGCAAGCGCGCGCAAGCGCGCGCGCGCCCGAGAGTGTAAATTTAACTGCGCGCCAACATCACCGAAGAGGCACGCGGGAGAGCCTCCGTGTGTTTCTTTGTTTTATGAAACCTTGTGTTTGTTGTGCAAACCCGCTTAAGGTACAGTCCACGCCAGTTCAAGAGTTCTTCGGGGGGTAAGGGCCCCACCCTGAGCCCCGGCACACACCCGTAGTACAGGCTCTGTACGGCTCTGCAGAGCTTGCACTACGTAGCGTGCGCATGGAAAGTTGCTTCTTGATGTGTTCCTGGTGATCCACAGGTAATCCTCCGTTTGTTTGGAGTAAAGAAGCTAACCGTGGGGCACGTATTTTTACTACAACCGCGCTGACATCGGGCTCGCCTGCGCCCAGGCCACCGCCATGAGGATCGACATCGCCCCACACAAACGCCCTCGCAAAAAAAAACTCGCCACGTTCCCAACCCCCACTACTTTCACATCCCTCCACACCACTACTAGGAACATCAGACTAATAGTATATAGATAATATTATAGTTGGGGAAATAGCCAGCGCCCCCCTTTTATCTTGAGCACTTAGGGTCTGCTCATTTGCTTTATGTCATCGACATCTGTCCAGTCCCGGGCGCACTTGGGATTACCTGTGTATACCCTTCGCCGAGTTAAGGCGAACGGGAGAAACTGAAGCCTGGGCGCCCGCAGACATACCCGCAGACATACCCGCAAGGCCCATGGCCCACGCTCACCTCTCCTCATTTCATTTATGTCGTAAAAAAGTTGACAGTGTTAAAAATAGGGCGCATAGCCCTGCCATCAACACGCTCGCGGCCATGCTGCCCCCCCCGCCAAGCTTTTATTTCTCACTTTTCTCGCTCTCTCTCTCTCACCCGTGGCACCTGGACCAGGACAGGCTCTCCCGCGTGCCTCTTCGGTGATGTTGGTGCAGTGCAGTTACTCTCACGGGCGCCTCGACCGTCGATTACATAAAACAAAGAAACACACGGTGACGTCGGGGCGTGAAAGGACACTCCCAGTGGCACGAGAGAGAGGAGAGAGAGAAGCTGCTCTTGACACGTGGCCTGGGACCAAGGGAGCGGTGCGCAGGGTCGCTGTGTCATTACTACTGAACAGATACCCACAGCTCTGCATTCCCGGGCGCCTGGGGTGAGGAGAGAGGTGGGAAGGCGGAGGGAGGGGGCAGGGAGGGTGTATGGTGGCGAGGGTTGAGGCGGGTGGAGGGCGGCAGGCGAGAGGGGCAAGGGGGATACAAGGAGACAAAGAAAGGGCGAGAAAGTCGTGCATAATTGGGCAGGGCCGGGGGGGGCGGGGGGGCAAAGAGAAGGTGCAACTGTTAGCATTATGGCAGTGACGTGTTGGGGAGGAAGTGGTAGAGAGAGCGGGCGGAGAGAGGTAGTTGAGTAATTTTCTCTCTTGTTTGTGGCGCTTTGTGTGAGGGTATCGTGCGTATTAGGGCGTGAGTGAGAGGAGAAAGGGAGGAGGGAGGGACAGTGAGAGTGGGGGACGGACAGGGCGCGGGAGGGAGAGAGGCACTGAGGGAGGGAGGAACGGACGGACGGAGGGAGGGAGGGAGGGGCGGTTTATACACCGTTACGAGCAGGCGAGAGGATATGGGGTCGGTGACTGTGAAAGAGGACCCCTCCACAGACCTGAACATACACGCACGCACGCACGCACGCACACACACGCGCGCGCGCGCGCACACACACACACACACATGCAATTGCATGCACTACATGGGTCGCTCTGGCTCTCTCTCTCTCTCGCGCGCGCGCGCGCTCTCTCAGTGGTAGTGACTCGCAAGGGAGAGAGACGTTGGTGAATGGAACTACATTCAAATGGATCATCTCTCAGTGGTCATGACGCGCAAGGGAGAGAGAAATGCATCAGAGAGAAATGCATCAGAGAGAAATGCATCAGAGAGAAATGCATCAGAGAGAAATGCATCAGAGAGAAATGCATCAGAGAGCAATGCATCAGAGAGAAATGCATCAGAGAGAAATGCATCAGAGAGAAATGCATCAGAGAGAAATGCATCAGAGAGAAATGCATCAGAGAGAAATGCATCAGAGAGCAATGCATCAGAGAGAAATGCATCAGAGAGAAATGCATCAGAGAGAAATGCATCAGAGAGAAATGCATCAGAGAGAAATGCATCAGAGAGAAATGCATCAGAGAGAAATGCATCAAAGAGAAATGCATCAGAGAGAAATGCATCAGAGAGAAATGCATCAGAGAGAAATGCATCAGAGAGCAATGCATCAGAGAGAAATGCATCGTACTATCAGTACTTGTTACCGTTACAGTAATATATTGGGTGTGTGGAAGGGTACGTAGTGAAGTAAAAGTACAGTAGTAAAGTAAAATCAATGCGCGTGTGTGGGAGGTGCGTGCGCGGGCCAGAGAGAGTGTTGAGTGTATCTGTATTTGGTGTGTGTGTGTGTGTGTGTGTGTGTGCATGCGTGTGTGTACATGCGTGCATGTCTCACATACACAGGAGTGTGTGTGACACGTGTGTGTGTGTGTGTGTGGGTGTGTGTTTGCATGTTCGTGTGTGTACGCGCGAGCGCACGCGCATGCTGAGTGGAAAAGAGGGGGGGAAACCGGAGAAGTCTGAGGCGGGCAGATTCGACAGCCTCGTTCGTGAGAGGCCACTCCTTGAAAAAAAAAAGGTTCGTGAGAGATCACTCCTGCGCACACAATGGATTGTGTGCGTATGGGTGTGTGTGTGTGTGCGCGCGCGCGCGCGTAAAATATGATTTACAAACAGAGAGCGCGCGCGCGCTTTGCGAGATAGGGACAGAGGAGAGAGGGAAGGGAGAGGGAGAGGGGGAAGGAGAGGGAGAGGGAGAGGGAGAGGGAGAGGAAGAGGGAGAGGGAGAAGAAGGAGAAGAGGGAGACGGAGACGGAGAGGGAGAGGGAAATCGATAGGGAGAGGGAGAGACCTGAAGCGACGCAACAGCATACGTGCGGAGGAAGGCATCGGCATCGTCCACGGCGGCATCCCCTTCCGGTGCCAGGGGGAGCTTTGAGACACTGACTTCGCCTGACGCGGACAGGTCGACGGCAAGCACGTGGTCCTTACTGCTCGGCACTGTGCATGTAAAGCTGTTTGGATCCATCAAGTTGCTGCCCAACTGCCAGTCTAAGGTTTTGGTTACATCGACGCGTGGCTTGGGAGCATCATACTTTTTTTCGCGCAGGTTGCCGTTGAAATCGAGGTCACCCCACGGACTATACCAAGTGAACGGACAGTCTTTGAGGGAGTAAAAGGTTGAGTTTTTGGCGGGGCCGCCAGCGGGGACTTTGACAAGGTGGTCCAGCCAATCTTTGCCAATGGGAGGCTTGACAGGGAGCCACAGCTCGTTT
>Ga0315899_10005959_pt1 | contig 13124 bp, 7 predicted proteins | sample LakEriMetagenome_2_FD_203518 | JGI IMG/M metagenome (GOLD analysis project Ga0315899, IMG submission 203518) | Freshwater fungal communities from buoy surface, Lake Erie, Ohio, United States - Buoy 4 MA112 | ecosystem: Environmental > Aquatic > Freshwater > Lake | place: USA: Lake Erie, Ohio...
TTATGCGACACATTTCCGTAAACATCCCGGCTATGGTGCATCATGTTGTATATGAGCGCTTGATCGAAAATGCAGAAAATGAATTAAAATCTGTTCTAGAGTATCTCGAACTTGGCTGGGATCCCTCAATGCTTGATTTTCACAAGCTGGGTAGGGTTATACGCACACCGAGCAGCGAACAGGTACGGCGACCGCTCAACCGTGATGGTATGGACATTTGGCTGCCTTATAGCGAGTGGCTTGAACCGTTACGGAAGACATTAGATGGATGTATGATTTAATCGTCCCTCCCGGATCGCGGAGCCCTGGCCTGTTTCTCTGATGTGGTCAGGGTGTATCGATTTCGCAGCGCGCTTTGTAGCTTTGAACATCCTGATGCGGTATTAACGACTGCAATTTGTTTTCAGTAAATCCACCAAATACGCTTAGCGATAAAGTTCTGCCAGGCAGGATACCGGTATGCTTTGGTCCGATATTTTTATCAATGGCCGCCTTTGAACCCATTACAAGACAAGACAAGACAAAATCCATTCTGCATACTTGTGTTGCAGAAATGCCGCACTACATTCTGAATAGGGACGGGGCCTTTGTCCACAAAGGCTCCATCGACATTTAGGAAATAGCGCATGAACCTCGAAAAATTCACGGACCGCGCCAAGGGTTTTCTGCAAAGCGCGCAGACCGTCGCCATTCGCATGAGCCATCAGCGGATTGGGCCGGAACATCTCCTAAAGGCTTTGCTCGAGGATGAACAAGGCATGGCGTCTGGCCTGATCAAGGCCGCTGGTGGCGACGCGGCGACCGCGTTGCGTGAGACGGACGCGGCGCTCGCGAAGGTGCCGGCCGTGTCTGGCGGCGGCGCGCAACAGACCCCCGGCCTCGACAATGATGCGGTGCGCGTGCTCGACGCTGCCGAACAGGTCGCGCAAAAGGCTGGCGACAGCTATGTCACCGTCGAACGGCTGTTGCTGGCGCTGGCGCTCGCTAAAACGACAACGGCAGGTAAGGCGCTGGCCGCCGCAGCTGTCACAGCCGACGGCCTGAACGCCGCTATCAATGCTCTGCGGGGCGGTCGCTCCGCTGACACCGCAGGCGCCGAAGACCGCTATGACGCGCTCAAGAAATTTGCACGTGACCTGACCGAAGTGGCGCGCGCCGGAAAGTTGGACCCAGTCATTGGCCGCGATGAAGAAATTCGCCGCACGATCCAGATCCTCGCGCGTCGCACAAAAAATAACCCCGTGCTGATCGGCGAACCCGGCGTCGGCAAAACGGCGATAGCCGAGGGGCTGGCTTTGCGTATCGCCAATGGCGATGTGCCCGACAGTCTGAAGCACCGCAAATTGCTATCACTCGATATGGGCGCGTTAATTGCGGGCGCAAAATATCGCGGCGAATTTGAAGAGCGCCTCAAAGGTGTGCTGGACGAGGTCAAGCAGGCCGAAGGTGACATCATCTTGTTCATCGACGAAATGCATACGCTTATAGGCGCAGGCAAAGGCGAAGGCGCGATGGACGCCGCCAACCTCATCAAGCCCGCTTTGGCGCGCGGCGAACTGCACTGCATTGGCGCGACGACGCTGGATGAATATCAGAAGCATGTCGAAAAAGACCCCGCCCTACAACGTCGGTTTCAGCCGATTTTTGTCGGCGAGCCCACGGTCGAGGACACGATTTCCATCCTGCGCGGCTTGAAGGAAAAATATGAATTGCACCATGGCGTGCGCATTACCGACGGCGCTTTGGTGAGCGCGGCCACGCTGTCGCACCGTTATATTTCCGACCGTTTTCTGCCTGACAAAGCCATAGACCTGATGGACGAAGCTGCGTCGCGGCTGCGGATGGAGGTGGAATCCAAACCCGAAGAGATTGAAACGCTCGACCGCCGGATCATCCAGCTAAAGATTGAGCGCGAAGCATTGGGCAAGGAAAGCGATGCCGCGTCCAAGGACCGTCTGGCCCATTTGGAGGGCGAACTTGCCAATCTGGAGCAACAATCGCTGGAGCTGACGCAGCGTTGGCAGGCCGAAAAAGAAAAGATTTCTGCCGAAGCTAAAATCAAAGAATTGCTCGATGGCGCGCGTATCGAGTTGGAACAGGCGCAGCGGTCTGGCGATCTCGCTAAGGCAGGTGAACTGCAATATGGCACGATACCGGGCCTTGAAAAGCAACTGGAAGACGCAGAAGCAGCCGCGGGGAATGCCATGCTGCGCGAAGAAGTGACCGCGCAGGACATCGCCAGCGTCGTCAGCCGCTGGACCGGCATCCCCGTCGACAAAATGCTGGAGGGCGAACGCGATAAATTGCTCAACATGGAGCAGCTTATCGGCGCGCGCGTCATTGGCCAGAAGGACGCGGTGGAAGCCGTGTCCAAAGCGGTGCGCCGTTCGCGCGCTGGGCTTCAAGACCCGAACCGCCCGCTGGGTTCCTTCCTATTCCTTGGGCCAACAGGTGTCGGCAAGACCGAGCTTACAAAAGCGCTGGCGTCGTTCCTGTTCGACGATGACAATGCAATGGTCCGCATCGACATGTCCGAATATATGGAAAAGCACAGCGTCGCGCGGCTGGTCGGCGCGCCTCCGGGCTATGTCGGTTATGAAGAAGGCGGCGTGCTGACCGAAGCCGTCCGCCGCCGACCTTATCAGGTCGTGTTGTTTGACGAAGTGGAAAAGGCCCATGCGGACGTGTTCAATATCCTGCTGCAGGTATTGGACGATGGCCGCCTGACCGATGGCCAAGGCCGCACCGTGGACTTCTCGAACACGCTTATCATCCTCACATCCAATCTGGGTAGCCAGCATCTGGCCGCGTTGGAAGACGGGCAGGATGTAAAAGACGTGGAACCGCAAGTCATGGAAATCGTCCGCGGCCATTTCCGACCCGAATTCCTAAACCGCTTGGACGAAGTCATATTGTTCCATCGCTTAGGCGCGGACCATATGGCCCCGATTGTCGATATTCAGGTGCAGCGCGTGCAAAAGCTTCTGAAGGATCGCAAAATCACTTTATCTTTGTCCGACGAAGCCAAAGCATGGCTGGGGCGCGTCGGCTATGACCCCGTTTATGGTGCACGACCCTTGAAACGCGCCATCCAACGCTATTTGCAGGACCCGCTGGCCGACATGCTCTTGCGCGGCGGCATCCCCGATGGCGCCACGGTGATGGTGAACGAGGGCGATGGGGCACTCAAACTATCGACTGGGTGAGGAGACGTGCCGAACTATCACGACTGCATCATTTTGAAATTTACAAATGTCACTCAGGTTGTTTATGAGCCCTCAGCCAGCCAGTAATCGCGTAACGACGATAGGCTGCGGCTTGCGTAACTTCACTTACGCTGTGCAATTGAGGCACTTTGAATAAATTAAGGGTGTTGAATGATGGCACCCACCCGCAATCAACATGACCGTCTGCCCCGTGAAACAGAAGCAAACCGCCCCATTCCAGACGCCAGACAGGCGTTAGACTAAGCACATAAGCCGCCCGACGGAATTTTCCTTCAACCGCGTCGTCATGACTAGTTAAAAAGTCACCGGGCGCATATGCCGTCGCTTGGGCGTCTGCATATTCTATCTCCGCAGAGCCGGTAATCTTGCGCAGGAAGTCTCGCACCCTGTCGGTCGACATGAAGTTGGCAAAGGAAAAGATGATATCTGTGCCTGCTGCCCGTTCGCTTGCGCTATCGGGCACACGGACCGTTTCGAAGCGATACTGAAACCCAGAACGGGCCTGCGCATAAACTGCGTTATTGAGCGCCTTGACTTGTTCATCATCCAATTGCGCTCGCGTGGACCGATCAAGCTCAACAGCACCCTTCGTCGTAGCCAACACTTGTACCCAGTCGTTTCTGTAACGCAGACTTTCGTAAAGAGTCTTGACATCTTCGGCATGCAGGAATTCGGAAATTTGCACGCGTCCATTTTCGTCAAAGCTTTTGGCCAGCGCCGATACGTCCAGCGTCGGATTTATCCTCATCATTGCCGTTTCCATTACAAACTCAGGTTTATGGTTCTTTCTATAGGCAGATGGATTTGTGTAAAGTAGGCGGCGTTTTCGATGTTGAAGTTCGTTAGTTCATCGCCAAGAAACCAAGCATCGTCATGACAGCGCAGGAGGCCACAAACCGCATAACTATACATTCGATGTAAAGATGATGATGATAACTCACTCGACGCCTATTTCCTGCGGTGCTAACGTTTTACAAAGCCGCACCAAGACCGCTACAATAATAATCAAGTGACTGACGAAGATGAAAAATCTGTTTGCAATCAACCCCGAAATTGACCGGCTAGAGCTCGCCCGCCGCTTTTTGCAAAATGGTAGAGTTCAAGTCCGCAACGTTCTAACGCCTCAAACAGCGCAGGAACTTTTGTCGATCTTAAAGCAGCAGACACGCTGGAGCATGGCGATATTCAGCGACGAAAATGCAGTCGCTGAAGCAAAGAGCTTTAAATCTGATGATATGATGAAAGCTGGAGGGGCAGAGCGTGTCAATCAAGCTGCTGCATCCGCCGAGACTCTCTCTGCGGAAGGGCGTTATGCATTTCGCTATGCGCATTATCCTATTGTTGATGCTCTCAACGAACGTTGGGACCCCAATGGTCCTCACGAAATACTCCTAGAACATCTAAATGCACCTGAATTTCTTAATCTCGTCCGCGAAGTTACCGGTATCAAGGAGCTGATCCGCGCAGATGCTCAAGCCACATTATTTGCCGCAAACCATTATTTGGGCCATCATACCGACAGTCATGTCGCACAGGGCTGGCGGATAGCATATGTCCTGAACCTAGCGCCAGATAACTGGCACCCCGACTGGGGCGGTTATCTCCTCTTTTTGGATGATGAGGGAGATGTGGTTGAAGGTTTTCGGCCCCGCTTCAACGCACTGAATCTGTTTCTTGTGCCACAAAATCACCTAGTGAGCTATGTTCCACCATTTGCTCCAAATAGTCGCTTTGCGATTACCGGTTGGCTATCCGACCGATGACGAACTCGGCCACTATTGCGCGAGAGGCCGCAGCTCTAGCAAGCCAGGGTGACAATGAAGGGGCCGATGCACTCTACGTCAAAGGACTGGCGCTTTTTCCGGAAGATGCACGTTTTGCCAATAGTGTTGGCAATTTTTATGCACACTCCGGCCGCAGCGAAGAAGCCCTAGATCTTTTCACCCGAGCCCTGCTACTTGATAGAAATTTGGAAGAGGCCGCCTTCAATAAAGCGATCCTCCTTCTTCGCCTTGGCTGCTCGAAAGAGGCTGCTTGGCTATTGACCGACAGTTGGACAGGTAGCACAAATGCGAAATATTGGGCCCTACGCGGTGATGCAGAGCGGCTTTCAGATGACTTCTCCGCAGCCCGCAACAGCTATGATCGATCCTTGACAATCGAACCAATTAACTCGCGCGCGCTTACCGGTCGAGCTCGACTGGCCTTGGAATGTGGTGATGAAAAGGCAGTTGCTTGTTATGAGGAGGCGCTTGCCCAATCACCGGGAGATCCCAAGCTTTTTCTTGATTACACACAGGCCTTAGTCGCGGCTGGACGCCAAAGTGAAGCATTGGAATGTGCCAGCGCACTGGTTGATCAACTGCCAACCTGGGTAGAAGGGCATAGTCTTTATGCGGAAATGATCTGGTCATCGGGCAATGATGCCGAATTTGGTTCCAAATTTGAAAAGGCGCTTTTGGCACATCCGAGCCCGGATTTATATCTAGGCTGGGCGCATATACTTTCCGGCATTGATCGCTTTGCGGAAGCAGCAGATATCCTGCGGCAGGCACATAATAAGTGGCCTGATAATCGAACGATCTTGCTGGATTTATGTATTGCGTTGGGCGAAGCTGGCGCCGGATCGGAAGCCGAGCAACTTTTCTCGCGGTTCGACCAACCCGGATCAGCGGAGTGGCAAGTTGCACGGTGCCGCAACTTAATCCGCATTGGTTTGGTAGATCAGGCAGAACGGCGTCTTTTCGATCTTACCAAAACAAAAGTAGCAGATATTTCAGTTTGGTCCCTGCTTGATATATGCTGGCGCCTCAGAGGCGATACGCGACATGAATGGTTGCATGGGCAAACAGGTCTAGTTCGACAAATTGCCCTTCCATTATGTTCAGACGAACTCTCCGATATTCAGTTATGCCTGTTAAAAATCCACGAAACATCTGCGCCGCCGGTGGGCCAGTCGGTTAAATCTGGGAGCCAGACAAAGGGCGCCCTGTTTGCACGGCGGGAACCAGAACTGACACGTTTAAAGACTGCGCTCTTAGACATTCTTAATGACTATAAGACAGGACTTCCAAAGCAAGATCCTTCTCATCCCCTGCTCTCGATGTGTGACGCAGCTTGGAGAATTACAAGCAGTTGGTCAATTCGTCTATGCGGGCGTGGTAATCATGCGCCCCATATCCATCCAAAGGGTTTGATTTCGTCTGCCTGTTATTTTGAGGTGCCTGCTGAAGTGTCTCAACAGGGTGGGCCTGGCTGGCTAGATCTTGGCGCTCCACCGACCAACCTTGAAACTGGCCTTCCTGCCTTGTTTTCATTCCAACCGACAGTTGGAGACTGCATCTTGTTTCCGAGCACCATGTTTCATGGAACGCGACCCATATCGCAGGGAAACCGAATGACTGTCGCCTTTGACGTCACCGCTGCGCGCTAGGCAGTGGATTCCAAGAAGAGTGCAGCCGATGCTGCACAAACAAAAAAGGCGGCTGACCTTTCGGTCAACCGCCCCCTTTTCTATGTCAGGCGTTCCTTAGAATTTAAAGCGCGCTGAAACAAAGTAATCACGACCCAAAACATCATAGAAGCTAGGAAGCGTGTTGGCCTGTTCCGCAGCCGATCCGAGGATACGTGGCTTTGTGTTGAAGGCGTTGTTAACACCCGCGTTAAGCGAGAAGTTCTCATTCACGTCAATGCCAACGCTCAGATCGATATAGTTGGTTGCCCCAACATAAGGCTTCGGTAGCAAAGCAGGGTCTGTGCCAATGCGCTGCGTTCCGTTGAACACGTTCTGAATACGGCTGTCTTGCGTACCGTCTTCATAACGCCAGCGAACCGAGAACAGGGCTGGGCCCTCATTATAGGTCACGCGGACATTGTGACGATACTTTGGCTGACCATGGGTACCTTCAACGATATTCTCCCGCTCTGGGATCGAAGAGATCGGCGTGTTGCGATACGTGTCAAGCAAAGTGCCCAGATAGAAGAAGCTCAGATTGCCGTTCATCACTGGCAGCGAATAATCAACCTGTACGTCGATGCCGCTAGTTTCCAGGTTGCCGACGTTCGCCGACCGGAACTGCGGGTTCTTACCACCCGAGGTCTGACCGAGAGCGCCGTTCGCAGGATTACGCATACCAACGAAAACCGAACAGATCGGGTTGTTCAGGTCCTGAATGGTGTTGTAGCACAGCGACAGAGCTGAGTTGACACCGCCAGCGAGAACACCGATCGTGTTATCAACCGAGATATTGAAATAATCTACCGTAATGTTCAGGCGCGGGACGAAGCTCGGACGGAAGACGACACCAGCTGTGAAAGTATCAGACGTTTCTTCTTCAACGGTCGGGCTGCCACCGAAATCGGCCTGAATCTGCGCATTTGGCTGCACCGCACGGGTGAAGACTGTCGCGGCCGGAACACCGGATGCGACACAGAACGCACGCAAGGCATCCGTGCGTGAGGCCGCGGTGCCGCGGTCAGAGCAAGGATCGGTTACGCCGGGGAAACCAGTTGAATTGCCCGCAAAAAGATCCTGCACATTCGGTGCGCGAACAGCGCGCGAATATTGCGCACGGAACGTGACATCCTCAATCGGTGCAATGTCAATGCCACCCGAATAGGTCCAGCTACCGCCAACAGCCGAAAGCGAATAGTCCGAATAACGGGCTGCAGCATTCACGCCCACACGATGGATGAACTGGTCTTCAAGGACAGGAACATTCAATTCGCCGAAGATTTCCTTCACATCGTAAGAACCGCTGGTTGGCCTGCCGGCGTTGAAGCCAAGCACGTCACCTGACGCCAAAAACTCATCAGGAATATAACGCGACGCCATCTTGCGATATTCAGTACCGAACGCGAAAGCGACATCGTCCGCACCCATGCCGAGGTTGAACAGCGAGCCCGAAACCGAAGCAACAGCATTAGTCAACTCAGACTGTTCTAGGTTCGTTGACTGAACGCGGACATACTTGACCGCCTCTTCACTGGCGAGACCACTACCGAAAACGTTGATTGGCACACAGCCTGCAGCGCGTGCAGAGGCATCCCTACAACGAAGAGCGGTCGTGCTTCCAGGCACAAATTCAACAGACAACGCGTTTACGTAACGGCTGCTCGAAACGTTACCCTGCTGGATCTGCGTATTGCTGGTCCGGGCGTACGAATAGAACATGTCGAACTTCAAATTATCGGTTATGTCGCCACGGAAACCACCCAGCAAGCGGAATGCCTGGCGGGTCTGTTCGGAGTTGCGCGAGCCAGCCGACAGGAAGCGATATGAAACCGACGTCTGGGCATAGCCATCACCGCGGGTTCCGGCAGTCAGAGCTTCTGCGGCATCATTGGCGGTCAGCAAAGCGCGTGTGCCGGCGTCGAAGAAAGGGCTGGCAATCAAGAGCGGTGCCGACACACCGGTTGGTGTCGGGGCGAGTTCCTGTGCAACGCGGTTGTTAACAAAACTCAGTTCTGAATAGAACTCGATACCATCCATCACTTCATAGCTGCCATAGGCACCCAGAAGATAGCGCTCTTGCGGCAGCTGCAGATAGTTGGCTGGAGCGAAGTTATAGAGATCGCCTGGATCGGTGAAGACACGCGAGCCGCCGCCAGTGGGGTTAAAGATGTAGGTGCTGGTGCCCGAACCAAAGGTTCCGATAGGACCAGTGGCAGAACCCTGCGGCACGAAGCCGACTTGGCCACCGCGAGCTCCGCAGGTGGAGACCGTAATGCCGGACGGAAAAGGCGTGCCAATTTCAGTAACAGAATTCGTGCTGCCTGGAACGATGCAGCCGTCGCCAGCTGCTGTCGCGGAGAAAGCGCGGGCGCCTTGGAAAATTGGCTTACGGCGGGTGTAGTTGGCAAACATAGTCACGTTGCCGCGACCATCATCCAAGCTCGCACCAATTGCGACGTTAGCTGAATAACGCTCGCCATCGCCCTCATCGGTTAACGAATAGGTAGTGCCTGCTTCGATACCCTGCAGATCACGCAAGCGGAAGTTAACCACGCCGGAAACGGCATCCGAACCGTAAACCGCAGATGTACCGCCAGTTACGACATCTACACCAGAGATGAGAAACTGCGGGATAGTGTTGAGGTCAACGATTTGGTTGGTATCATAAAACATCCAGCGACGGCCGTTGACAAGAACAAGTGTTCGTGTCGAGCCTATGCCGCGCAAGTTTAAGGTAACCGCTCCGCTACCTGGATTGTTTGAGAAGCTCGTAGTACCTGGCAAAACTTGCGGCAGGGTGTTAATCACCTGCTCAACGTTTATGGCGCCGGCAAGCTTAAATTCTTCGGCGGAGACCACTGCTACCGGATTGGTGCCGGTCAGGTCCTTTCGCTCAATACGCGAACCCGTCACAATGATGGCTTCTGCCGTTTCTGCTGCGGGAGCCGCGTCTTGTGCGAATGATGGCGTCGAAATCAATGCGACACCGAGCGCGAGTGGCGCTGCGGCATATTTCAAATTGCTCATACGTGTGTTCTTCACGGTATTGCCCCTTCATTAATGCCATGGTTTAGCAGCATACCCGCCGATCCATTGGCCGTTAAACTCCCCAGCTTTTTCGTCCACGCAAGGCGCACAAATAGCACGCGCAACGCTATGAATCCCCTAGGATTAAGCGCGCTTTGACGGATTTGCGTGATCCACGCAACAAATTGGGACATGATTACAAATATATTTCAACAATGTAACTTTTTTGCCACAGTTAGTCTGGGTGCTCTCGATAGGGTTTACGGCCGTGTCGGCATGCTACTGGAAAACGGTTTATTCCATAGCTTGTCATGTTCATCACCGCCTGGCCAACAAAGGAGGCTAGACAATTTTCAACCGTTCTTATATGAAAAATCAAGTTCTTATTCAGGGTAGCTCGCATGAAAAACCGTTTAATTGCAATTGGTATCTCCGTTGCTGCCATAGCTGCCGCACCAGTGTTTGGGCAGGCCACAAGTAATGAGGCTGAAGCCAAGACCGAAAAGAAGGTTTGCAAAACCTTCCTTAATACCGGCTCCCGTTTAAACAAAACAAAGATCTGCAAAACCGCCGCAGAGTGGGCCGAGGATCAAAGTGAAAATGCCAAGTTACTGCGCGAGAAGCGCGGTAATCAAGGTGCTCCGCAATTAGGGAACGATGGCTAAGGCCGATCCCGCGATGAAAATTACACGAAGTTGTTAAGTCCTGTGTCGCCGAATGATCGGTTTAACAAGGCGAAGGAGGCACTCGACTCTGGGCGCGGTGAGGAAGCGCTCGCGCAGTTGTTGTTACTCGAAGCGGCCATCGGACAACACGTCGCCGTGATTCATCTGCAAGCGCTTGCTCTGCGTAGCTTGAATCGAGAGACAGAAGCGGATGCGAAATTTCTACTCGCACGGCGCATCGAACAGCCTCCTTTTGATCCCTATGTATGTGCGAACCATGCTGCGCTCCAAGAGAAGTTAGGTTTTATAGCCGACGCGGAGAAGAGTTTTGACGAAGCATGGCGTAAGGCACCCGAACGCACCGATATCTGCATGGCCCGTCTTGGGTTCATACATAGACAGTTTGGCGAGAAGGCGGCAATCGCAGCATTTGATGTGATGACGGCCATGTTCCCCGAAAGTACGGCGCTACGCCATCGATACGCCCTATTCCTTCAGAAAATTGATCACACAGCTGCGGCACTGCGAGAAACGGAGCATGTGTTAAGACTTAATCCAAACCTTAGCGGAGCTTTGCACTTAAAAGCGAGGCTTGAGCTTGATGGAGGGTGCGGCGACGCTGTGGCCTCCTATACGGCGGCCAAAGAACATGATCCTTCCGATTTCTCGGTAACCCAAGGTTTAGCAGCGGCTATATGGCATCGAGACGGGACTGCGGCCGCGCTCCATTTTCTGGACGCACAGCTCGAACAACAGCCCGAATGGCTCGCCGGTTGGAGTTTAAGAGCGCGAATTGCTTGGCAATCAGGGCAGGCCGAGGAGGCGCGTTCAGGATATCAGCGTGCGTGTTCACGCCTACCGATGAACGACATGCTTTGGATGTCCTGTCTCGAAGACATCGCGAGAATGGAAGGCAGAACGAGATCAATTGAAATTGCATCGCAGCGTGCGGGCCTCTTAGAACTTCCACCATTGCTTCGCAGCACCTTGGCAGAGATAACGTCGACGGACGGAGACTATAAGATTGCAGATGCGCTATTCGATAGCCTTGACGAGAGGCAGTTGCCGCACATCAGCTATGTTCGACATCTGATACGCATGCATCAATATGAGAAGGCGCTTGAGATTGCCGAACGTCACGCGATGCACTTTAACGATATGGATAGCTGGGTATATGTTTGGACACTTTGGCGCGTTGTGGGAGACCCGCGATTAGATTGGTTGAACGCGCAGGGCCGCTTAGTGACCTATGTCGATCTACCCGATTTCCACCTGTTGCAAAGCCAGCTTACGCAAAAGCTGAACCAGTTGCACGCACATATGGCGCAGCATCCGTTTGACCAGAGCCCGCGTGGCGGGACACAGACGGATGGGCACCTTTTCGCGCGGATTGATCCCGATATCGTTAAGCTTCGATCGATGGTAAATGACGCAGTGATGCAAGTTGTGGCCGATTTACCGCCATTGGATGAGACCCATCCTTTCCTGTCTGGTCCTAGGCACAGCGTACGATATACGGGCAGCTGGTCCATTAGACTTCAAAATTCAGGGTTCCATGAGGCGCATTACCACAGCCAGGGATGGATGAGCTCGGCGCTTTATGTGGCGCTTCCCGACACACTCGGTAATTCGGCAGATTCTGCGGAAGGCTGGCTGGAACTTGGGAAGCCGCCTAATGATCTCGGCCTAGATTTGGAACCGCTGGCTTTAATCGAACCAAAAGTCGGGCGTTTGGTGCTTTTCCCATCCATTTTGTGGCATGGTACACGCCCGTTCCCGGTAGGGGAGCGCCTTACTATAGCCTTTGACATAAAGGCTGCGGAATAAGGCTTTCTGGGATACGCAAGCCAAATCCCAATCTTGAATCTGAACAATTACACCTCAAAAAAAAGCGGCACCTTTCGATGCCGCCTTTTCGTAAACATGGTGAACGTTAGATCAATATTTCAATGAAATACCTGCAAAAACATAACGGCCCAAAGTGTCGTAAAAACCTGCATAAGTATTGCCATTAGAGGCATATTCGCCGCCTACCAATGGTGGATTCTTATCCAATAGGTTATTCGCACCAATGCTAATTCCAAAATTGTCGCTGACATCAGCGTTCAACGAAAGATCGAAGTAGCTTTGAGCCTTAATTTTAGTGGCGCCATTGGCAGCGGGGCCATCAGCTGCACTGATGAAGCGCCATTTGCCGGTAACTGAGAACAAGTCGGCTGCATTATATGAAAGACGGGCTGTGCTGCGCCAATCAGGGGATACGAAGCAAACCGTACTAAAGGTTCCAGCGCAGTCATATGGTGTACCTGTTGGATAGTCCTGATACTCCTTCTTCAACAGGTAGCTACCTGTTAAACCGAAGCTCAATGAACCGGAACCCAAAGGCATACGCGCACTTGCCGCGACGTCCACACCTTGGAAATCACGATCGCCAAGGTTATCGTTGGTCAAGCCGACAAAACCAGCCTGCCCCAACCACAGATTTCCTGCTGGCGAGCGCTTAATCCGACTGCATGCCGCTGGGTTTGCACCCGTAGCACAATCCCGAAGCTGCTGTTCCGCAGGATAGACACCAATAACATCAGACATCGAAATTTTGTAATAATCGACAGACAAACTCAAGGTGCTGGCTGGGGTAAGAACAAAACCTGCCGTCCACGTATCCGCCTTCTCAGGCTTAAGGTCGACGTTGCCGCCATACAAGCCGTTATACTGCGATGCAGGGCTTGCCGATACACGGCCATATTGCCC
>Ga0315899_10005960_pt1 | contig 13121 bp, 10 predicted proteins | sample LakEriMetagenome_2_FD_203518 | JGI IMG/M metagenome (GOLD analysis project Ga0315899, IMG submission 203518) | Freshwater fungal communities from buoy surface, Lake Erie, Ohio, United States - Buoy 4 MA112 | ecosystem: Environmental > Aquatic > Freshwater > Lake | place: USA: Lake Erie, Ohio...
TTGGGCACAAAAAACGGGGAATTTGACTCTACAAACCAATGCGGTAGTTCATTCTATCATTTATGATGAGGCTACACTAAAAGCATCTGGTGTAAGAGTGATTGATGCTATTACTAAAAAGGCAACTAAATATTATGCTAAAATTATTTTTGTAAATGCGGCTACTTTAAATACCAATTTAATTTTATTGAACTCAACTTCAAAGCGATTCCCAAATGGATTAGGCAATGACAATGGGTTATTAGGAAAATATATTGCATTTCATAATTATCGAGGAAAAGTGTCTGCCAGCTATGATGGCCCTTTGGATAGTTATTATTATGGTAGAAGACCTACGCAGCCCATGATGCCCAACTTTAGAAATGTGCACAAGCAGGAAACAGATTTTTTAAGAGGGTATATGACTTTCTTTGGAGCTGGAAGGGGTAATGCAGATGGTTCAACTACGGATGGTATTGGAGGCGAATACAAAGAAGCGATTTCAGAGCCAGGTGGTTGGTATGTCTCTATGATGATGCAAGGAGAAACCATTCCAAAAGAAACCAATCATGTGAGATTGAGCACAGAATTAAAAGATGAATGGGGCATACCACAATTAGTAACATCCATTGATTATGATGATAATGATATTAAATCTATGAATGATTTTATAGAGCAAGGTTCTGCCATGCTTGAAGCGGCTGGATGTAAAAACATTGTAAGCAATGACACCAAGCAATCCCCAGGTTTAGATATTCATGAAATGGGGGGTGTAAGAATGGGAAAAGATCCTAAAACATCTTTATTAAATGAATGGAATCAAATGCATCATTGTAAAAATGTGTTTGTAACAGATGGAGCATGTATGGTGAGTACCAGTACACAAAATCCATCATTAACTTTCATGGCTATCACTGCAAGAGCAGCTAATTATGCAGTAGAAGCTCTTAAAAAAGGTGAAATCTAATGCATTTATGAAAAAAATTATTTCTATTCAAGTATTGATTGTTGTTTTGTTTTTACAAAAAGTCAATGCGCAAGCCATTCAATATATTACCAAGGGTGATCAAACTCAATTATTGCAAAAACAAGTCATTCAATCTAGTAAATCAAATACATCTTCTATCACTATAGAGGTAGATGCACAAAAAACATTTCAAACCATGGAAGGTTTTGGATTTGCATTAACTGGTGGATCTGCTGGTTTAATGGATGCATTACCTGCTGAAAAGAAAACAGCTTTATTAAAAGAACTATTTGGTGCAGGGCCTGATCATCTTGGAATAAGTTATATCAGAATAAGTATGGGGGCATCAGATTTAGATGCAAACGTATTTAGTTATTGTGATTTACCTAAAGGGGAGACTGATCCACAATTAATTAAATTTAATTTATCACAAGATACCCTACATTTAATTCCAATGATTCAAGCGGCTTTAAAATTGAATCCTACACTAAAAATCATGGCTTCTCCTTGGAGTCCACCAGTATGGATGAAATCCAATGGATTTTCTATGGGAGGACATTTACTAAAACAATATTATGATAGTTATGCTTTGTACTTTGTAAAGTATATCAAAGCCATGCAAGCAAAAGGAATTACTATTCATTCCTTAACAATGCAAAATGAGCCAGAACATGGAGGCAATAACCCAAGTTTATTGATGGATGCAGAAGAACAGAAAGTTTTTTTAAGAGATCATTTAGGTCCATTATTGGCAAAAGAGCAAATTAAAACTGAAGTTATTTTATATGATCATAATGCAGATCATCCCAATTATCCGATAAGTATCTTGAATGATCCAAAAGCAAAAGCGTATGCTGCAGGAACTGCTTTTCATTTGTATTTAGGAGATGAATCGGCTTTATCAAAAGTACATGAAGCGCACCCTGATAAGAAACTGTATTTCACAGAGCAATGGACTGGTGCAAAAGGTAGTTTTGACGGTGATTTGTTTTGGCATACAGAACATGTTGTATTAGGTACAATCAATCATTGGAGTAGTGCAGTGATTGAATGGAATTTGGCAGCAAATGCAAAGTATGAACCTCATACTCTAGGAGGTTGCACAGAGTGCAAAGGAGCTTTAACCATTCAAGGGGAGGAGATTTCAAGAAATGTGAGTTATTATATTATTGGCCATATCTCTAAATTTATTCCACCAGGATCTAAGAGAATAGCAAGTAAGTCTTCTAGTGATTTGATCAAAACAAGTTCTTTTCTTTTACCCAATGGGAAAAAAGTAAGTATTGTTTTAAATGCGGGCCCTTCAAATAATATAGCATTAAAAAATAAACAACAAATCTATTCTATAACTTTACCAGCCGGTTCTGTATCCACTATAGTTTGGTAATGTCCATTTAAAAATTCAACGATTGTATATGAAAAAATTAATTTTGATCAATTCATTGCTGTTCATAGCTATTCTTGGTTATGCTCAAAATGCAAAAGATGCTAAAATGCATCAGTTTGTAAATAACCTTATGTCAAAAATGACATTGGAAGAAAAACTAGGACAGTTGAATCTTCCTGCTTCTAGCGATTTTGTTACTGGTGCGGTAAGTAGTTCAGATATTGCAGAAAAAGTGAAAGCAGGTAAGGTTGGTGGGGTATTCAATATCCGATCTGTAACAAAGATTAAAGAGTTGCAACAGTTCGCAGTAAACAACACTAGATTACATATTCCTTTATTATTTGGAATGGATGTAATTCATGGTTACAAAACGATTTTCCCGATTCCATTAGGCATGTCTGCTACTTGGGATATGGATTTGGTTAAAAGATCTGCTCAAATTGCAGCAAGCGAAGCAAGTGCAGATGGAATTCAATGGACTTTTTCACCAATGGTGGACTTGACAAGAGATCCAAGATGGGGTAGAACTTCTGAGGGCAATGGCGAAGATGCTTTTTTAAGCAGTGCAATTGCGAAAGCAATGATACATGGTTATCAAGGAGATGATCTGTCTGCTGAAAATACCATTATGTCTTGCGTTAAGCATTATGCATTGTATGGTGCTGCAGAGGGTGGGAGAGATTATAACACCACTGACATGAGTAGAGTACGAATGTATAATGAATACTTTCCTCCTTATAAAGCTGCAGTAGATGCAGGGGTGGGTTCTGTAATGGTTTCTTTTAATGAAATTGATGGCTTGCCTGCTTCAGGCAATAAATGGTTAGTAGATGATGTATTAAGAAAGCAATGGAAATTTAATGGCTTTGTGGTGTCTGACTATACGGGTATTCCAGAAATGGTGAATCATGGTGTGGGCGATTATCAAGCAGTGAATGCACTTTCATTAAATGCAGGTGTGGATATGGATATGGTAGGAGAAGGCTTTTTGACTACCCTTAAAAAATCAATGCAAGAAGGAAAAGTAAGTTTGACGCAAATCAATAAAGCATGTGAAAGAATTCTTGAAGCAAAATACAAATTAGGCTTATTTGATGATCCTTATAAATATTGCAACGAGCAAAGATCTGCAAAAGAAGTATTTACTGCTGCCAATCGTGCAGAAGCAAGAAAGATAGCTTCTCAAAGTTTTGTATTGTTAAAAAACAACAATCAACTCTTGCCCTTGTCAGCAGGTAAGAAAATTGCTTTAGTGGGTCCATTGGCTAATGCAAAAGAAAATATGACGGGTACTTGGAGTGTGGGTGCAGATAATGCTCAATCTGTTAGTTTATTAAAAGGATTGACTGATGCCATCGGTAACAATGGTAAATTAGTTTATGCAAAGGGTGCTAATTTGGAAGATGATGAAGAGATGCAGAAAAGGCAAACCATGTTTGGAAAAGATATTGCAAGAGATGGTAGAACCGCAGAGCAAATGATTCAAGAAGCAATTAGTATAAGTGCTGATGCTGATGTGATTATTGCTGCTTTGGGTGAAGGCGCAGAGAGTAGTGGTGAGAGTGCGTCAAAATCTGACATTGATATTCCTTATGCACAAAAGCGTTTATTAAAAGCATTATTAGCCACTGGCAAACCTGTGGTACTCGTATTGTTTAATGGTCGTCCTTTGACTTTATCTTGGGAGACCGAAAATGTGCCAGCTATCTTAGATGTATGGTTTGCTGGATCAGAAGCAGGCGACGCAATTACAGATGCCTTATTAGGTAAAGTAAATCCTTCTGGTAAATTAAGTATGAGTTTTCCTCGCAATGTGGGTCAAATTCCAGTATACTATAATCACAAGAATACTGGTAGACCATTAACAGGCAAATGGTTTGCTAAATTCCAATCTAATTATATAGATGTACCTAATGAGCCTTTGTATCCATTTGGTTATGGCTTAAGTTATACACAATTTGAATATGGTAATATCGAATTATCTGCTAAGCAATTAAAAGGTAACCAAACATTAACGGTAACAGTACCTGTGAAGAATACTGGAAAGTATACTGGTAAGGAAGTAGTTCAATTATATATTAGAGATGAAGTAGGATCTATCACAAGACCAGTTCAAGAACTAAAAGGGTTTAATAAAATTGAACTAGCTCCTGGTGAAACTAAAAATGTAAGCTTTAATATTACTCCAGAATTCTTGAAATTCTATAATGGAGATTTAAAGTTTGATTGGGAATCAGGGGATTTTCAAATTATGGTAGGTACTAACTCTAAAGACGTACAAGTAGCAAAAGTGAATTGGCAGAAATAATAAGTTTTTTGAACTTTACCATGAACCCCCAAATAAATATCTTTGATATTTATTTGAAAAATCATTAGATGTATGGTTCAGGTAAATTAAATTATAAATTAATTTACCATGAACCATATAAGCCCTCTTTCAATGCCTTCTGATATTTCTTATCATTGAATGTGTATAGAAAGGGGGCTTTGTGTGCTCCGCCTTTTCTGGTTTCATTTAGCTTATTTAAAATACCAAAGCTTAACATCTTTCTCTGAAAATTTCTGCGATCTAATTTTTGATCTAAGATGGTTTCATATAATTTTTGCAACTCAGGCATGGTGAATTTTTTAGGTAATAAATTCTTCCCAATAGGAGTATATGCCAATTGTGTTCTTAGACTTTCTAGAGCTTTGAAAACAATTTCTTTATGATCCATAATCATGGAATCTAGCTTATGAATATCTACCCACTCACAATATTCTGAATCAAATTGACTATCACTGGTTTTTACTTCTGTAAAATCAATCAATGCATAAAATCCAATAGTAATAAATCTTTGTAAGAGCCAATTGTCTTTGGGTATTTTAATGCCATAATCCTTAAACCTACTTTGATGTATGCTTGCGTCAGATCGGGTAGGGTTGCTAAATACATCAAACTGTTGTAAGAAAATATTACTAACCCCAGTACGCTCTTGCAATACTCTATAAGCAGCGTCTTCAACAGGTTCATTGATCTTAATAAAACCACCTGGTAACGCTCTTTTATGACTGTATTGAATATTCAATACAAGAATTTTAAGTACATTCTCATGAAAGCCAAAAATCACTGTATCCACTGATAAACCAGTTTGATACAACTTATCGCCTTTTTCCAATAATTGCTTTAATCCAGGGTTTAAAGAGACCTTTTTTGCCATAGAATTAAAGATAAAATTATTTGTATTACTACCCTAAAAATTTTATATTGTGTCTAACTAACGCAATGACACATGAAAAATAGAAGACAGTTTTTACAAGAAGCGGCAGCCTTAACAATAGGTGGGGCTTTATTAACGAATGCTGGATGGGCCAATAGTTTATTCGCTAAAAAAGCCATGCCTGCTCCAGGAATTCAATTATTTACTTTATTTAATGAAATGGATATTGATACAGTAGGAGCCTTGCAAAAAGTGGCAGCTGCTGGATATAAAAATATAGAATCCGCTTTTAGTAAGCAACAAGGTTTCTATGGTAAAAAACCAAAAGAGTTTAGAGTTTTACTGAATGATATGGGAATGGAATGGAGATCACACCATGTAATTGGTAGACCATTCAAAATGCCACCGAATACCAAACTTCCAAACGGTCCTGATGGCAAGCCTATTACTATTCCTGTAATGAAGAATTTAGAAGACAATAGTCAAGAGTTTGTAGATTTAATTGCAGAAGCTGGCGTTCCATATTTAGTATGTGCTAATATTAATATCTCTACAGGTGATGAAATTAAAAAGTCTGCGGAAGTATTACAAAGAACAGGGGAGCAAGCTAAGAAAGCAGGAGTTCAATTAGCATACCATAACCATGCTTCTGAATTTGAGGCAACCGATGGTATTGTTTCATATGATTATTTCACTTCACAGATTAGTACAGATATAATGAAGATGGAATTAGATCTTGGCTGGGTATTTAAAGCGGGAAAAAATCCAGTAGAATTATTCAAGAAGAATAAAGGCAGATTCCCATTATTGCATGTGAAAGACATGACCACAGCAGGGGAGATTGTTCCATTTGGAGAAGGATCTTATGATTTTAAAGAAACCTTTAAGCATTTAGATATAGCGGGTGTTGAATATTTCTTCTTAGAACAAGATTTTCCAAAGAAGCCATTTGAGAATATCGTGACTGCTGTTCAAAATTTTGATAAGTTCAAAAAGACTATATAGTTCAAATAAATCGAGGCCATCGTTTATGGGTGGCCTCGAAAAAATTAAGAAGACGCGAATGCGTCTGATGTATAGAAAATTGATTAAAGCCCTTATATTTTGTATAAGGGCTTTATTTTTAATTTATTATTTGCTCTGTAATCTTTCCTGTTGTTTTGTGCTTCAGGATTAATTTTTTAGCACCATAGTGAGTCATTTCTTCTTTTACTAAGTAATGGTCCTTATCATATTCCACTAGATGACTTTCTTTAGTCAATCCTTCTTTACCTCTCCAGATATCTAATTTAACAGGTTCCCATAATTTAGATTTAGCTGATCTATAAGCTGCATCTAAAACACAGTTCACTACATAACCATCATAGAAAGTTTCTTTAGGAGCAACGCCTTTTTCCATAGAGTTAAACATATCCATGAACATATGGTTGTAACCAAGTTCATTTAATTCGTCACCTACTGGGAACAACCAACCTCTATCGCTCTCTGCTTTCTCTGCAATATAGTCTCCACCTTTTCCTGTAGTAAACATTTCAAAACCAGTTCTTAAGAAACTATTAATCCAAATAGTACCTTCTGTACCCATTACTTCGTCTCTTAAGTCTAATCCACCTCTAAAAGTCCAGCTTACTTCAAACTGACCAATGGCACCATTTTCATATTTGACTAAGCCAATAGCGTGGTCTTCTGCGTCAATAGGTTTTACTTGTGTATCTGCCCAGCACATTACTTCCACTGGCTTAATATCTTTTCCAATATAGCTTCTAGAAATCTCTACGCAATGACAACCTAAGTCCAAAATACAACCGCCACCTGCTTGGTTAATATCCCAGAACCATTCACTGTGTGGGCCAGGATGTGTTTCACGAGACTTTGCCCATAATACTCTACCCAATGCGCCATCTTTTACACTTTGATTGGCTTTGATGAACTTAGGCGTGTATACAAGGTCTTCTAAATAACCATTGAATATGCCTGCTTCTTCTACAGCAATTAACATACGCTTCGCTTCTTCTCCATTACGGCCAAGCGGCTTGGTAGTCATCACCGCTTTTTTATGTTTACAACATAACATTACGGCAGCTTCGTGCACATGATTTGGGAGTGAAATACAAACCACATCTACATCTGGATGAGCAATGGCTTCTTCCATATCTGTTGTCCAATGAGCACAATTATAATCTGCAGCAAATTGTTTTGCAGATTCTTCGCGGCGAGCATAAATGCTTACCACTTTATCCTTACTTCTATAACCTTGTAGGGCATCCGCATAAAATCTGCCGATGAATCCTGATCCTAACATTGCAATACGCATCGTATAATATTTTTAGTGTTGAATAATTTATGCAGTTGCTGCTGATTTTCTTTCCTTAAAGAAAAGAATGAATGCAATTAATACTGCACCAGCAATCGCGGCAGGGGTTAACCAAATATTGGTCCAAGCATGTTGCGCTTCGCCTAATTTGTTATTGTCTACCACAAAGCCACTATACCATGTACCAATAAACATACCTACACCATATGTAGCAAAAGTAAATAAGCCTTGTGCAGCATTCTTAATGGTTTCGCCTGCAGCTTTCTCAGTGTACATATAACCTGTTACAAAGAAAAAGTCATAACAAATGCCATGTAAAATTATACCAGCATACAACATCCAACTTGCATCAGTTGTTCCGTAAGCAAAACAAACATATCTTAATACCCAAGCACTCATTCCTAAGATCAACATTTTCTTTACCCCGATTTTATTAAATAGGAAAGGGATAGCTAAGATGAAGATGGCTTCTGACATTTGACCCATAGTCATTTTACCTGCTACATTTTCTAATCCCACTTCATTTAAGAATGGATTAGCAAATCCGTAGTAAAAAGAAAGAGGAATACAAATTAAAATTGCAGCAATAAAAAATACTAAGTATGATTTTTCTTTTAACAACACGAATGCATCTTTTCCTAAGATAGCACCTAAATCTGTTTTAGTGCCAGCACCTTTTGGTGGTGTATTAGGTAATACAAAACTAATTACGCCTAATACTGCAGACACTACTGCAGCAACATGGAATGTACCCGCAGTTTTCTCAATACCTAATTTTGAAATAATTAATCCTGCAACAATCCATCCTAATGTTCCAAAAACCCTGATCCATGGGAATTGTTTTCCTGGATCGGTCATTTGAGCAAAAGCAACACTATTACTTAAAGCGATAGTTGGCATATACAATAAAGAGTATACTAAGATTACCCAGTAAAAGCTAGTATTGTCTACCTGTGTTGCATAATACAATAGGGCAGCGCCTACTAAATGCAATACACCCATAATTTTCTGAGCAGCAAAGAATTTGTCTGCAATCATACCTACAAAGAATGGAGAGATAATGGTGGCAATGGCACCTGCACTATAAGCGGCACCTACATCCACACCTGAAGATTTTAATACTTCACCCATATAAGTTCCCATCGTCACATACCATGCACCCCAGATATAATATTGGAGAAACATCATGGCAGATAGCATAAAGCCGGTCTTTAATTTCATACTTGTAGTTTTAAGTAAACGAATCGTTAGTTTGGTTTTTTTAGCGCATTCAAAATACTAAAAAATACCCGAAAAAACCAGCTACAAGTGCTGAAATATTAGCTCAATGCCAGTAATATATCGGCTAAAATATCGTCACGGTGTTCAAGGCCAACAGAGATTCTAATGAGGCCCGGTGTAATACCTGTTGCTTGGCGTTCTGCCTCAGATAATTTGGCATGTGTGGTACTTGCAGGGTGTGAAGCAATGCTTCTGGTATCACCTAAATTGGCTGTCAAAGAAAGCATCTTAATTTGGTTCAAGAACTTTCTTCCAGCTTCGATACCACCTTTTAATTCAAAGCAAACAATTCCACCACCATTTTTCATTTGTGCTTTGGCAATGGCATGTTGTGGGTGAGATGTTAAGAATGGATATTTAACAAAATTGATTTTGTCATTACCTTCTAATTTTTCTGCGATATACTGTGCATTGGAACAATGTCGATCCATACGTACTTCTAAGGTCTCTAAACTCTTACTTAATACCCAAGCATTGAATGGAGACATAGAGGGTCCAGTGCTTCTGCAGAATAAATACATTTCATGAATCAAATCTTTTCTACCCAATACTGCACCACCTAAAACCCTTCCTTGTCCATCAATCCATTTTGTGGCAGAGTGAACTACAATATCTGCACCCAAATCTATAGGTGTTTGACCAATAGGAGTGGCAAAGCAATTGTCTACATTTAAAATGATTTGATATTTTTTAGCAACCCTACTGATCATAGCAATATCTAGAATTTCTAAACCTGGGTTGGTGGGAGATTCTATATAAATCATTTTAGTGTTAGGCGTAATGGCAGCTTCCCAATCTGCTTCAGTAGCATGGGTATTTATATAAGAATAATCAATACCATATTTAGGCAAGTATTTTGAAATCACTGTGTGGGTACTTCCAAAAATTGCATTGCATGAAAGTAAATGATCTCCTTTTTTTAATAAAGCCATAAAAGATCCAAATACAGCACTCATTCCACTTGCTGTTGCAAAACCAGCTTCCGCATTTTCTAAAATACATAATCTATCTACAAATTCTTTTACAGAAGGGTTGGAGAATCTGCTGTAAATATTGGCATCAGTTTCATCAGCAAATGCAGCACGCATGTCTTCCGCATTATCAAAAGTGAAACTGCTGGTTAAAAATAAAGGAGAAGCATGCTCCTTATTTTTTGTTTGCTTCACTCTTGCTCTTATTAATTTTGATTGCTTATGCTGCATAAATGCTTTTTAAAATTCAATTATACTATTTCAACACTCCAAGTAATGACTGCGCCAGCTGCTCTTAATGTAGCTGCAACGGAACAATATTTATCAATGGATAAAGCACATGCTTTTTCTGCTTTCTCTTTAGACATGGTACCCTTTAATTTGAATATCACATTCACTGTTTCCCATAATGCAGGTTCTTTGCCTACTGCTCTTTCTCCACTGATCTCCATTTCAAATTGTTCAATGGTTTCTTTTTGCTTATTTAAGATCATCACTACATCAACCCCACTGCAACCTCCTAATGCGCTTAATAAAGCTTGCATTGGTCTAACCCCGCCACCATGACCACCTTGATCCGTAGGAATATCCATGATCATCTTGTTTCCTGCTTCATCTGTTGTTTCAAACAAATAATCTTGGTCGATTCTCTTTAAATGTATTGTTGCCATTGTGAATGCTTGTTAGTGTATATGTACTATAATTATTGGTACCTTTGCAAAGGTAATTCAAATAAAAAATGGAGCCAAGTATATATCAATATAATCAACCTTTCACGCTAGAGTGTGGTGTTAGCTTACCTAAGCTTAAGATTGCCTATCATACCTATGGATCATTCGCACCAGGAAAGCCAGTGGCTTGGGTATGCCATGCATTAACTGCGAACAGCGATGTGGCGGATTGGTGGAAGGGCTTAGTAGGTGAGGGCAGTTTGATCAATCCGGATGATTATTTTATCATTTGTGCGAATATTATTGGCTCATGTTATGGATCTACTGGTCCATTGAGTGTAGAAGATTTAGGCGCAGCAATTAGTTTGAATAATTTTCCAACGCTTACCATTAGAGATATGGTGGAAGCGCATATATTATTAAGAAAACATTTAGGCATTGAGCAAATCGATTTATTGATGGGTGGAAGTATGGGAGGATATCAAGCTTTAGAGTGGGCAGTATACGAACCATCAGTGATTCAAAAAATGTTTTTAATTGCTACATCTCCTTCTGAGAGTGCTTGGGGTGTTGCAGTGCATACCGCTCAGCGTTTAGCGATTGAAGCAGATTCTACTTGGAAAGATGCGACACCTAATGCAGGCGCGAATGGATTAAAAGCTGCAAGAGCTATTGGAATGTTAACCTATCGCAATTACGGAATTTTTCAAGAGAAGCAAACTGATGAGGATCCAGAGAAGATAGATCATTTCAAAGCATCTTCTTACATGATTTATCAGGGAGAGAAATTGGTGAAAAGATTTTATGCCTATAGTTATTGGTTGCTAACTAAATCTATGGATAGTCATCACTTAGCGCGTAAACGCGGCGGGGATTTAATGGCCACATTAGCTACTATTAAAACGCCTACATTCATCATTGGAATTAATAGTGATATTCTTTGTCCTTTAGATGAACAAAGGTTTATGGAACATCATATGCCTAATGCAAAACTAATTGCGATTGATTCGATGTATGGACATGATGGTTTTATTATTGAAACAAAACAGATTGCTACTTTATTAAAGAGTTGGTTGATTTCTCAAAAAACTAAAATGTAAATATTTTATGAAGGGATTCTTAAGACAAATAGGAGAATATTTATTTTTGGTCAAGCGTGACCCCAACCAAGAAAGAACAGGGATGATGAAAGCCATGCATGGCATGAACCGAATTTCTTTGATTGTATTTTTAATTGGAATACTAGTAATCTTAATTAGAAAGTTCCTTTAAGATAATATCTGCGGATACTTCGGCAGCGTTTTGTCCAGTGTATAATGCATTTTGTAATGCAGCATAATCTTCTTTGATCTGCGCTTGCTTCACTGGGTTTTCTAATAAGTCATGTAAGGCAGTTACTAAATTTTGAGTAGTCAATTCTTCTTGAATTAATTCTTTCACCACTTCTTTATTCATAATTAAATTCACGAGTGCAATGAATTTAATTTTTACAAAACGCTTAGCAAGTGCTAAAGTAATAGGGTTGCCTTTATAACAAACAATCTCAGGAACACCTAGCAAAGCAGTTTCTAAAGTAGCAGTACCGCTGGTAACCAAGGCGGCTTTGCTATGATTTAATAAAGCATAAGTATTGTCTTTAACTATATGAATATTGTTTTGCGAAGGCACTAATTGTTTGAACCAATCATCGTCTAAACCTGGTGCTTGTGCAATAGCGAATTGATAATTCTGAAATGCATTGGCCACAGATAGCATGATGGGAAGCTTTTTTAAAATTTCTTGTTTGCGACTTCCGGGTAACAATGCAATGATGTTTTGTCCTTCAATTTCTGGAATAGGGTGTGGCAGATTTTTTTGAGTAGCCAAAACCTGCATGAGTGGATGTCCAACATAATCTACATCCCAATTCCATCTGTCTTTGAAATAGGCTTTTTCAAAAGGAAGAATACAAAGTAATCGATCAATATTTTTGCGCATGGCTGGAACACGATTTTCTTTCCAAGCCCAAACCTGTGGAGCAATAAAATAAATTACTTTAATGCCTTTTTGTTTAGCCCACTCTGCAATTCTTAAATTAAATCCTGGATAGTCTATACAAATCAATACATCTGGTTGAAATGCTTCGATATCTTTTTTACAAAATTTGATATTAGAGAGTATGGTTCGCAAATTCATCAATACTTCTACCAATCCCATGAAAGCTAGCGCTCTATAATGCTTTACCAGTGTACCTCCAGCAGCTTCCATTAAATCTCCGCCCCAGCATTGTATAACAGCATTGTTATCTTTTGCTTTAATAGCTTTGATCAAGTTTGATCCGTGTAAGTCTCCGCTGGCTTCACCAGCAATCA